>CENG01126071.1_pt1 | contig 17388 bp, 7 predicted proteins | sample 530131 | NCBI WGS metagenome assembly CENG01 (sample SAMEA2591057, study PRJEB7988) | marine metagenome | biome: marine biome (ENVO:00000447); feature: surface water (ENVO:00002042) layer; material: saline water (ENVO:00002010), including plankton (ENVO:xxxxxxxx) | depth 5 m
GAGAGCAGAGGAAGATAGAAAAAAACTAGAGAAATCAAAAAGATCTACTAAAGAAGGTAAACTTGAGAAGGGTCCTCTTGAGAAATTTGTAAATCAATCAAAGAAACTTTTAAAACCAGTACAAAGTCTCTTTGGAGGATTGTTTGAATTTATTAAGAATATTTTGATTGGTAGATTATTGGTGAAAGTTGTTAATTGGATGAGTGATAGTGAAAATCAAGAAAAGTTGAAAGCGATAGGTAATTTCTTAAAGAATACATGGCCAGCACTACTCGCTGCATACTTATTATTTGGAAATAGTTTAGGTCGATTTGCAGTTAACCTAGTCAAAGTTATTGGTGGATTTGCAATCAAGTTACTTAAAACTATTATACCTCAACTTATAACTGCCGTCAAAAAACTTGGATTTAAAAAGAGTATGATGCTTGGTGGACTTGCTTTTGGTGGAACAATGCTTGCTGGACGGTTGTTAGATGGTGGAAAGGATGATGTTGATCTGACACAACCAGACGGCAGACAAGGTGCTCCAGGATCTGACGGAGAAGACGGCAAACAAGGTGCTCCAGGATCTGACGGAGCAGATGGTAGACAAGGTGCTCCAGGATCTCAGACAGGAGGAAAGACCCCTTATGAAAGAGTAACAGAAGCCGGTTTTGAGGTAATCGCTGCGGATAGTGGTTTTATCTCATTTGAAAAAGAAGGAGATAAAAGGTCCAGGACTGGAACTTTCACACTTCAAGGTAACACGAAAGAAGAGAGATTTAACAATTACTTTGATGGATCTGATACATTTAGAACACTTAAATTAAATGGTGGTGGTCAGGTTCCTGGTAGTGGACCAAACAAGGACACTGTGCCTGCTATGCTGGCACCAGGTGAATTTGTCATGAGCAGGGGTGCTGTGCAAAAATATGGATCTGATACACTCGCATCCATGAACGCTGCTGGTGGAGGAACTAATCTACCAAAGAGAATGAATGGTATTACTTATGCTGTGGGTGGTGGACCAGTGGGATCCATGAGTGATTATGGATATGAGGAGAAGAATGAGAAGCAATCTTCCACCGTTGAAAAAGAAATGAAAGAAAGAAAAAATAGAGGAGCAGAAGGTGGAGAGGGAAAAGAAAAACAAACCAACGGTGGAATCTTTGGTGGCATAAAGAAGTTTTTTGGATTTGGTGGATCAGAATCTGGTGAGGATGGAAAAGATGGAAAGAATGGTGAGGATGCATCTACATCATCTTCTGGTGAATCCTCTGGTGGATTTAACGAATCATCTCTAAAAGTAGCGATGGACGCTGCAGGATACACTGATCCTACAGAAAGAGCAATGTTCCTAGCACAAATGGCACATGAGAGTGGAAACTTTAGATATGATGAGGAAATACATGATGGGTCAAACTATGAAGGAAGAAGTGACCTCGGAAATACTCAACCTGGTGATGGTAAAAGATATAAAGGTCGGGGATATATCCAACTGACAGGTCGTGCAAATTATAGACACTACGGGGATAAACTTGGATTTGACTTAGAGGGCAGTCCTGAGTTAGCAAAACGTCCAGATATTGCTGCTGCTGTAGCAGTAAGTTATTGGGATGAAAGGGTTAATCGTGAAGCTGCTAGAAGTGGCGATGTGTTGACTGTCACCAAAAATATAAATGGTGGAACTAATGGACTCCAAGATAGAATATCAAAGTTCAAAAAGTATAGTGGGAACCCTAACTACACGGCACCTGGTGGAGGAGCAATAGCAGCAGCATCTGGGTCTGGATCTGGATCCCATACAACATCCTTATCCGGTTTGATTGGTGGATTTGATAGCAAAATTATGGAATCCCTTAAAGTTTCTGGAGGTGGTGGTAGTAGTATCATAAAAAGAAGTCCAACTTCTGGATCATCCATAGAACCACCACATACAACAACACTATCTTCTATTGTGAAAAGAACGGGGTCTGGAATGGGTTCATCTGGATCGTCATCTTCTGGTCAGAATTCTCCAACTAGACCTGCAGATGCATCTCCTCCAAATACTATCCCTCCTATTGATGCAGAGGCAATGATATCACAAGAGAAGATAAAGGTCTTAGGAATAACGGTGGGTTGATATGGCATTACCAGCATTATTAGGAGCAGGGGCAAGAGCTATTGGAGGTAGTATTGTAAAAAGTGTTGCTAAAGATAAGGCAAAGAGTTTTATACAGGGTAAAAAAGCATCAACTAACAGACGTGAAGATTCAAATGAACCAACAACAGAGGGAGGTTCTTTAGTAATAAGACCAAAAACATCATTAGTATCACCAAGTTCACTGATTCCTCCAGAATCGCCAGGTGCCATAATTAAGGTAGAAAAAAAATCTGATATATTAAAGGAGATAAGGGATAAGGTTTATCAAATTAATGATATATTGAAGAATAAACTTATTGAGGAATCAAAATTATTAGGCAAAGAAAAAAAGGAACAAGAAAAAGTAAAAAGAGGTAAGCAGGAGAGTGAATTAGAAAAAGTAAAGAAGAAGGATAAGAAGAAAAAAAGTAAACTAAGTCTCCCTGGCACTGGATTATTCAAAGCAATATTTGATTTCATTTCAAATATTTTTATTGGTCGTCTATTATTTCTAGGTGTAGATGGTGTAGATGGAATACCAGGTATCGGTATTCTTAAAATGATTGGTGGCGTGGTAGAAACTACGATTGATGTTATTATAGGAATTTTTGATGCTTTTGGGACTTTCTTGATGTGGGGTCAAAAAGCATATGATGCCACTAAAAGATTTTTAAAAGATAACTTTGGTAATGGTGCTGAAAAAGCATTCACCGATCTTATGAAAAACTTGAACACTGCATTCAATCTGATCGCTACGATTGGATTACTTACAGCAGCATTCAATCCGTTTGAAGGTCTGGGAAAAGATAAGAATAAGACTAAGACAAAATCAAGAAGTGGTATAGATCCAAAGACCAATAAACCAAGGAGAGTAAGACCGACTAACATAGTTGATCCTGATGGAACAATAAGATCTAAGACATCAGTAGAAACTAAATTAAAAGATATGGGTTTGGCAGACAACCAAATCCGAGAGTATAATAAAGCGCTGACTGGTGGTGCTAATAGATCTCAAGCACTTACACAAGCAAAGAAAGTAACTCCAGACATTCCTAAACGTGGTGGTTTACTTGGTTTTTTTGCACAAGCAGGTGATAATATAGCAGCAGCAACGAAAGGTGCAAGAGATTTAGCAGGTAAAGGACTTAAAGCAATCGGTGGAGGACTTGATTATTTGTCCGGAGGAAACCTAGGTAAACTTGGAAACTTACTTCAGGATCAATATAAAAATGCTTCTGAGTTCACTAGAAAACAATATGATAATGTTGTTGCCGTAGGTCAAAAACTTAAAGGCAAATACGATAATGCTGTGAGTTCAGTAAAAAGTTCTATTGGCAATCTAGCAGAAAAAGCGCAGAAAAAAATTCTTCAACCTATACTTGATAAAATTAAACCATTTATAGAACCGATCATAGAAAAAGCTAAGTCTATAGGTGAGTCGATATTAAAAGTGCTTAAAAAAATACCTGGGTTTGATAATGTTCTTCAAGTATTAAAGAAAAAGGGCATCAATAGTTTGGGCGATGTTGGTGGGATTGCTAAGAAAGTTGGCGGAAGAGCACTTCCATTTATCGGTGGTTTATTTAACCTTCTGTTTGCATATGATAGATTTGCTAGTGGCGATACAATAGGAGGATTACTTGAAACCATATCTGCTGGATTCGATTTCGCTGGACTTGCTCCAGTTTCCATGGGTATTGACGCATATATGTTTGCTCGTGATTTTGTTCCTGCAATACAAGAGACTGAAGAGAGTGCAATAAACGCCCTGGGATTGGGTGGATTTAAGTCCAATGTTGATAAAGTGGTATCGAAACTTCCTGATCTTGGGACAATTTTTAGTAATGTCATGGGTAAAAAGGACGAATCTGGAAAGGCAGGAACAAGTCTTGCCTCTACAACCACAGGCATTGAAACTGATGATAGTGCATCAAACCTTGCAGGAGAAGCAGGTAAGTTTATTGAAAAGAATCTTGAGTCTGCTGCGGTTGCTGCGGATGGATATGGAGATTATAATAGAATCACAGAGCACCCAGACTTTGGTGGCGTAAGAGGGACACATGCTACAGGTTCATATCACTATATCAATAGGGCAATTGACATTGGTGCATTTACTAACGAGCAAGAACCTATTGTTAATGTATTGAATCAATTTAATAAGATGAAAGGTGTTCAACCTAAGGAACTTATTACTGGTTCTCAGTTCCCAGGTACAACGATGGTGGATCCTGGTGGTCATGATGATCATGTTCATGTTGCATATAGACTCGGAGGACTTGTAAAAGGACTAACTCACGCAATTCTTGGAGAACAGGGTCCAGAATATGTTATAGATACTGATTCGTATGAGGCAATCGAGAGTGCTTATCCTGGATTGTTTGACGCCATTAACACTGCGGAAGGTCCAGATGCTGTCAGTGTGTTAATGGACTTTACAAGTTATGAAAGACCACAAGAACCGGATATGGCAATGGCAGGAGGTGAGAGCGAAACGCCAACATATTCTGGTGGCGATGATACATCGTCAATGATTAGTTCAACTCCAACACTATCAAAAACTAAAGACAATTCTTTTGAAATTACTTACAAGTTTTAGTTAAATAGGTATAGTAGGAAATCAAAATGGCAGAAGCACAAGGACAAAAAGAGGGACCATCTTTTATTGATTATGCTGTTTTAACTAGCATAGATGGGTCAAATGATGTTGATATATCATCTGGAATTGTCAACTTTAGATATTATGAAAGTATTCTCCAAGATGGTGTAATGGGATCTGTGATGTTCGCAGACTCCGGCAATACCATTAATAATAAAACTATCATGGAGGGACTTCCACTGACTGGTAGCGAATATTTTCAGATTAAAGTAAAGGATAATAATAATGTTGAGTTGAAACAACGAATGATCGTGTCAAATCCAACTCCAATATCAGAAGAGTCAAACAAAACAATGGTTGTATGCTCTTTAGTATCAGAAGCATATGCAAAGAATGATAATACATCAATCTTTGAAAGGTTTGATGGAAAGATCTCTGATCATGTAGAAAAAATTCTCACCGATAATAATTACCTCGCAACTACAAAGGGTTTGGATGTTGAAATTACAAGTAACAACTTATCTGAGTTTGGTTTGCGTAGAAAACCATATTTTATGTTGAATTCATTTGCGAAAAAATCTGTTCCTGACGGTGGTTTAGGAGATGTAGCTGGATATTTTTTCTTTGAAACATCTGACAAAATGATATTTAAATCTATTGATAGTTTATTTGATAAGGAAAAGAACAAACCAAAACGATCAATCATTTATAATGAAAGCACTGCTGGTATGAAACTCACTGATGTAATCAATGGCGGAAAAAAAGGAGATATACCTGCAGGATATGATTATAAAGCACTGACATATGATAGGACCACCTCTGATGCTATGTCTAGGAATAAAATGGGAGCGAATTCCACTGCTACAATTACATTCAACCCATTCACTCAAGATTTTAAAAGGACTGTAATGTTTTCACCAGCAATTGAACAGACCGATCAATCTAGCGGAGAAACTAATGAACCATTATCAACTGCTGGTTTGGATTTACCTGCATTCAACCCCAGTTTAGTTAAAGAGTTTGCTAGAACCACTATTTCTTTATTTGATGTTGGAACTTTTGATGATGAACCAAAATCAGAAAATGAATCTGATTTTGAGATTGAAGATATTCTAAATCAATCGATTATGAGGTACAATCAGGTGTTTGCAACGAAAGTAAATATTACTATCGCTGGCGATTTTGATTTACATGCAGGAGATATGATATTTTTTGATGCTCCGTCACCACAATCTGACACAAAAAATGATGAGGTTGACAGACAGAGTGGGGGTCTATATATTATAGCAAGTCTATGTCATTTTATAAGTCCTAAAAGAACTCTTTCTAAACTTACTTTAATAAGGGACTCTTTTGGACGGACAGGAAATCACACACTAAGAGATTAACAAACATGGAAAGCGTCGAAAAGCATATTGAGCAAGATAAAAAAATTCTTGAGAATCCAACGACATCACCACAGCAACGTCGTCATATTGAGGGAGAGCTTGAAGAGTTAGAACTATATGTAAAAAATCATAAAAAAGATATTGAGGCAGGAGATCATCATGATCCCACTGCACTTGAGTTGTTCTGTGAGGTCGAACCTGATGCTGATGAGTGTAGGGTTTACGAAGACTGAGTATGCAACAGGGAGCACTATTTGATTCCGGTATTTTAGGTACAAGTTTTCACTGGTGGATTGGGCAGATCGCTGACGATTCTACCTGGAGAGAAAACATATCAAGTAAACCTACGGAATCACCCTATGAAAATAAAGGTTGGGGTAGAAGATATCGAGTAAGAATACTTGGTCTTCATGATCAAGGTGAAAATGAAATTCCATCCGATAAACTTCCCTGGGCACAGATTATGTATCCGGTGACTGCCGGTAGTAGCAATACTAATAGTTTGCAATCACCAAATCTTCGTCAGGGAAATATGGTGTTTGGGTTCTTCCTTGATGGTCAGGAGATGAGAATCCCTTTAATCATGGGAGTATTGGGAAATAACGCGCAGACGATTGGTGCTACAACGATTGGTGCTGCAACGGATGAAAGCAGTGCTGTTACTAATACTCAACCAGGATCTCTTGCGGTTTCTGGATACGCGACAGGAGCGAAACCTAAGGATCCTGCTACAGGAGAAAAAGAAACACCACCTGATAGTGATTTATCCGCCGTAAGACCCGGAGCACCGCCAGAAAGTGCTCCCATTCCACCGAATGTTAAACTGAATAAGTATGGATTAAGACCAGATTTAACTCCCACCAGGGCACAATTTGCGGACGCTCAAGCAGCAAGACAAGAGGCAGCAAGAAAAGGTCTTTCCTTTGCAGAGACTGAAGATCTTGTAATGAAGAGAGTTGCTAAAGGAATAAAGGATAGAAAAAACGAGCACGAGAGTCCTACAACACCACCATCAGCACCAGCATATAGAGAGAGTCCTGATGTTCAGCAAATCACTGCCGCTGATATAAAAAGAGACGAAGAATATAAGAAAAAAACTGCCCTCGCAAAACCAGATGATCTTATTCAATCTGCAATTAAATCAATACAAATAGTCATCGATAATTTAACGGAAAGCATAGATAAACTTCTGCATAGTATTCAAAGTTATACTGATGCAGTTTCTGATTTAGCAACCCCACTAGAAGACATAATGCATAAAGGAGCATGTGAGATGACAAAATATATGAAAGTTATATTTGATAAGGTGATGGAGTTTATATTAAAACAACTAAATGTTGTAATGTCAGAAGTTATATCAGCACTACCAACAAGTCTTAGAAATAACTTTGGAGATTTAAAAGAAATTATTACCCAACAGATAACTGGAATGTATAATCAAATGACTGGTGGATTATGTGAACAAATTAAAGGAGTTCTTTCCGAATCTCTTAATTCAAATTTTAAGAATGATGAGAGAGCTCCCGCAACTGTATCTGATTTAGTAGAGGATGCAAGAAAATTAGCAAATAATAATCCTCAGGGTTTTAAAAAATTTAGAACAAAACCAAAAGTTTCGGTATGTCAGGCAGAGACACTTACAGCAACACTCTTAGCAAAAAATAAAAAGGAAATCGATAAAGCAAATACAAACGTAATTAGAAATGTTAATTCCTACATTGATGGACTTCAAAGTCAAATGGGTTCTATAAGTGGATTAATTTCTTCTGGTAGTGATGCTATCAGTGGAGGTATAGGTGCATTTTCTGCTGCTGGTGATTTTATGGATACTGCCTCTCAAGTTTCTAATGGAATGGATGGAGTATTAAATATGATTCCGGACATTAGTTCAGGACTTAGTGGTGCGTTAGACTTTAAAAATATAATCTATAGTATTTTCCCTGGTGAATTGGAACCAAAGAAAGCTCTGTCTGATTTTTATCAATTAGCAACTGGTGGTTCCGGCACTGGTGATAAAGAAACTCCATCTGTACCAGCTATTGGAGAATATATAAAAAGAGATTCTATCTCTGGGGTCGAAAATCTCAAGACTGATAGAGAGTTCTTTGGTCAAGTAGAGTCTGTTCCAGATTTTGCACAACCTTCTACGAGCACACCTAGTGTTGATTTATCTCCAGACAAATCACTTCAAGCAACATTAGATAGAGAAGATGCTGCCTACGAGAAAGCATTAGAAAGAGAACAGGAAGAGCGTGAAGCAGCACAAAGACTTCTTGATGGTGAGACTATTGATGGACAAAGCTTTGAAATGTTCTAATAAATAAAACAAATGATATCAGAAGTAAAACTATAAGATGACACTAGGGAAGTCTGACAGAAAGAATAAATCAGAGTATAAGATCTTTGAGAGAAGATCTAAAGATACTGATGAGGTTCGCGTTGGATATATTGATAAAAGGAGAGGATATATATCCGGACTTTCCGTTTTTGAAGCAAATAAGTATGCAGAAAAAAATCCAGGAACCACATTCATCTTTAAAACTAGAAAAAGAATTAGGTATTTAAATATTAATGATGTAAATAAACTTACAAATGATGATACTTTACCTACCAAGAGAAAGAACAAGTATAATTTATATGAACCTGACGGAGTTACATTAAATTCTTGCGATACTGTCGAAGGATTAAATCCTGATATAAATTATGATGAAGACGATGATGAAACAAAAGGTTGTAAAACAGAAGTTTTGATAGAAGGTGGTGGTGGGATAGGTGCGTTCGGATCACCTATTATTGGAAAAGATGGTTCTATAATGCACATTCGTGTAGTGCATGGTGGATTTGGATATAAACTTCCTCCACAAGTACGCATCTTTGATACTTGTAAACTTGGGTCTGGTGCTAGGGCATTTTCTATTCTCGGAAACACTGGAGAGATTGTCGAGACATATGATGATATTGAGGATATTGAAGAGTATGATTTCAATAACCGTAGACCATTATCTTTGGATTTGTCCGACACTCCTTGGGGAAATACTTACTCACTTGTAGATCAGACGGTGTTAGGTGAGTGGGATCCGACTAAGATCATATCTCTCAAAAGGGACACTGGATTTGAGCAACAACTGGATAAGTACTTAGATTTTTTAAAAAGTTTTAATCCAAATAAACCTTGGTGGACAACAAGAGATAGTAATCCAAGAAGAGTTGTGGGAGCAAGGGGTAAATTATTATATCCTGTACAACACTGGGCCTGGGGTGGAAGTAAAATTGAAGATGACTTATTTGTACCTGTTGAGTTCGAAGCATTTGGTCAAGGTTCACACAAAAATCGCAATGTATATTTTCAGTTCACATCCAGAGATGGAAGACACTCATTTAGAGTTAAAGGTGTAACTGGTGAAAACAGAAGTGGAAAGACACGTAGGGACGTGCATCAAGTTCTTGCAAATACAACTTATGATGTAGAAATCAGAACGAGACAAGGTAAAAGGGCAAAAGAAAAATTCAAAAGACTTGATGAAGTTGTTCTCGAACAAGGTCTTTTAGAAGATGGTGGCAGAAACGCAAAGGAATCAAAGAAGTTTCAAACTTCGGGACAAAGAAGTAGAATTATATTTGCCGATGTAGTTGGATCTGCAAATGATAATGACGACATTCAAGTTATGTCTGACATTGGAAACTTCAAAGCACATGATAGGAGAAAAATTGAACTTGCTGAAGAGACATCTGAAAGAATTATAAAAAAAGTTGGAAATTTAGAGAATAAAATATTAGATGCAGAAGCATCCATTAAAAATTTAGAGGAAAAAGGACCTCTTACTGAATCTGAAGTTATAACATTGGAGGAACTCAGAGGTGACATAACCTTCCAACAGGAAAGAATTAAAGAACTTAATAAAAAACAGAAAAAAAGAGGAACCTATGATCTAACCTTTAGAGTCAATAGGAGAAAGGATAAAACCTTTACAACTGATCTTGAAAAAACATTCATGAATAGGTATGCTGTTAGTCCACAGCAGGCTTCGAATGTTCCTGGAACAGACGGAGCAGGAAAACTTTATACAATGATTTGGAAACAGAACTTTCCTCATCCAGGAGAATATAAATTTAGGGGTCTTTGTGATCATAAGGGCACTGTTTATTTTGATGGTGAATTTTTGATGGAACTCCCTGGAATGAGGGGATTGAGAAGGAATAGAGAGAAACCATCTAAATTTGTATCTTATGATGTTAAAAAATCTGGACCCCATCAAATTAAGATAGAACTTCAAAATGAAGTTGTGAAGACTATAGAGCAAAGAACTCTTACTTCAGTTAAAACAAAGAAAAATAATACAAATGATGTAGAATTTATCGTTCTTGCACAAGGAAGTCGTCGTCATAGAAGAATTAAATTTGTATTTACAAATAAAGATGATCCAAATGACACGTTTACCATTGAAAATCTAAAAAAAGGCACTGATAGTGAAAAAGTCACACGTAAAGTAGTTGCAAATACTACGTATACAGTCCAAGCTGTGGCAACAGCAAAGATAAAAGATGAACCAGTGCAGGGTCAAAAAATATCTATTTTTTACGAAGGATTGAATAATAGAAACTTAGGCAACGATAATACTATCAATCCTTCCAGAATATCAAAAAATAATAAATCAATCGTCTTATTGGATAGTGATGGTGATGATGCAAATGCTACATTTAAAATTGTTTCATCGGATCCAGGTATAAATGCAAAGTTTTCTGATGATGGAAAGGATTTAGTCACTAAATTTACTGATAAAAAGAGAGGTAAAATTACATTACGTCTGAATTGGGATGATAATAAAAAGGATTTTGGAATTGCTGTTAAAAAGATAACCATTCTTAACAAAGTTTTTAAAGTCTCTGGAGAGAGAGGTCAAGTCGAACACACAATCGATGTCGAGAGAGATGGTGTTGATAGTTTTGAAGCACTTTTGGAGCAGGGAATCATTGATCAAGGGACGAAAAAGAAAGAGGGTGGGAGAGGAAGTTCCAATACTATTTTTGCGGACTATCTTGGATCGGCAAATGATAATGATGACATGCAAATCAAAGTAGTAAAAGGAGGAGTCTTCACTACGACTAGAAAACGGGTTAGAAAAGGTAGCAGTAAACGTAGAAGCACCTTTGATTTGGAGTTTATATATGAAGAAACTGAAAGATTACGGGGATTAAAACAAAAAATCTTAAATAAGGGATTTTCAACTGAAGGAGTTGATATAGAGAGAGAACGTGTATTTAACACTAAGGAATTTATTAACAAAGCAAATAGACCACTCTTTAGAACTAATCCCAATCTTAGAGGAAAACAGGGTGATTTCTTTAATGAAAATGCCATTACACCTTTCAATCCTCTTGAAATCGATCCAGAGTATCCAGATATTAAGAAAAAAGAAAAGAATCCATCTAGTGCTCCTCCAACTGTGAAACCCCAGGTAAAATTTATTGAGAGAGATGGAGTTCCCAAATTAAAAATAAGTGGGACAGGAAAAGTAAAAATTGGATTTGAACTTAAAGTAGATGATAATCTTACAACCGCTGGTGTTTTTGCACGTCAAATTGATATTCAGACTGATGATGGTTTAATACAGTTGAAGAGAAACCTTTATGAAGTTACAATTGCTCAAAGAGGGAATAGAGATACCACTGCACTTCGGGGAAAAGAGAGGGAAACTTTGTTTGGATCTGGATTTTTTACTGCTGGACAGGAATATGATATAAAAATGATTCAGTCTAGCAGTGGATCTGGATTTAAGGCAACCGATGAAACCATAATCTTTGATGATGATGCTAGCAATGGTATTGATAAAAATGGACTTCTATCAGTACAATTTATTAATAGTTTAGATAAACCAGAAACATCTGAACCATCTGAACCTCCTATCGCAGAGTCTAATGATTATGCAGGAACGCATGATATTGTTTGGAATAATATAAAATTTCCTGTCACCGGAAACTACGTAGTCGAGGTTGAGGTTGATGATGAAGTTGAAATAGAGATCGGCAATAAAAAGAAGGGTAGAGGATATGTTACAATTAATAAGGAAGGTTTTACAAAATCAGGGACAAGCACAGGTAAGACAGTATATACTCGGGAGATTGAAGAAGGAACATATGATATTCGAGCTGCTCTAGTTCAAAAACCAGGTAAGTCGATCAATAGTGGCAACCCTATGGGACTTGCCATGAGTATTAAGGTCGTCTATGCACAGATCGAACAAGAGATTATAGTCAAAAAATCTTGGAATGAGAATCCATATGGTGTAGCACTCACAATTAATGCACCCTTACCACCAGTCCCAGCAGAACCAATTCCTCCCCATGAGGGTCCTTGTCCACCAAGTCCATTCTGGCATACACGATATTCCAATTTACCAGAGTTGGATGATTGGTATCCTGTTAATCATCGTAATGATAATGGAAAGAAGACATGGAGTAAATTTATGAATCGCTATGCAGTATCTCCAATTCTACCTTTAAGTACAAAGGGAAGTGGTAGATCTGGTTCAAGATTCACCACCTCATGGATCATCACAGTCCCATATGATGGATTTTATACATTAAAAGGTGCTGCTGATAATGGTGCAGTGGTCACATTTATTCAAGGAGACAATAAAAGAAAATATGTTCTGGATGGATTCAGAAAAGAAAAAGAAAATTTGACACCACATAAAGTGCGACTAGTCAAAGGTAAAGCTACAATTGAAATTCTTCTTCGTCAACGTGAAAAAATTAGAGTAAATGAAATCTCAACAAAAGTTTTTCATACCGCAGATTGGGTAGCAAAACCAACAGACAAATCGCTTGATAGAGTTCCCGTTGATTTTGATGTTTTTGGTCAGGGAACTAAAGGCAACAGGGAAATTAAGTTTTTATTTGATGAGATCGATGGATCACATCAGTTTATTATTGATAATGTTAAAAAAAATAATACCACTGAAACTGTTGAGAAGAGAGTAAAAGTTGGTGTCGATTATAAAGTTACTGCATTGGTGACTGGTAAAACTTCGCCAACAAAAAATTTAAAAACCGAAATCCCAATCACATATAATATTGATAATCCAAGGGAGTTTGGGTATCGGATTGAGTCAAATGGACAAAAAATAGAATTCGATGATGATGCTGTACGTTCTACAAATTTAGGTAGAGGCAGTAATACTAGAGAAGTGGAAGACTTTGATGTGAATGCAAGTCTAAAAATTGAATCAAAATCACCTGGAGTAATAGCAAAGTTTTCTGATGATAGTAAAAACTTAATTATAAACGGTCCTGATGGAGGTGACGTGACAATCAAATTTCAATGGAACGACAATCCATCGACATCTGGTAAAGTATTTAAATCAATTGAAATATCTGGAGAAACATTTAAACAGACTGGTGAAAGGGGTAGTGTTACTAAGACAATTAAAATTGGTTCTGCTTCAAACCCTACCGGTTTAGATGAAAAAATCCTTGAGCAGGGAGTGCTTCAGAGAGGATTTGGAAATGCCAGAGGAGTAGAGGAAAGCGGACAATCTAGAACTAGTAATATTATTTTTGCTGACTATGTTCATTCCTTTAATGATGATAATGATATGCAGATTAGATGTACGGAGGGAATCTTTACTCCATCTAATCAAAGAAAAGTATTCAAGGATAAAGGTAGAGGAACTTGGGACCTTACATATCGCTTAGATAAAACTCTACAGACAGTAAGGCAGATTGATGCAGTTGATGGTGCAACTTATAATAGTAAGAAAAATAAAGTAGACGATGATGGTAATATTATTCAACCGATACTTGCATCATATCAAAAGGGAAAGCTGGGGAGGCGTTTATCTCCATTCTTAAAAGAAGGAGAGGGAACTAGTAAAGGAATTCAAGGAAAAACTTGGGAGATGACTTGGGATAATGTAAATTTTCCAATTACTGGAGATTATAAATTTAAGGCAGAGGCAGATGATATTCTTTTTATTGATATTGATGGTCAGAGAATAGGTACGGTCAGAGGTGGATCTATAAAGGATTTTAGTGCTCAGATAAATGAGGGAAAGAGAAAAGTTAAACTTACTCTGAGAAATAGAAGGGTTGCAGGATCAACTTTTAGAGAGAATCCAACTTATGCCGCAGTTAGAATAACCTGTCTTGTGCCTGAGCAGATTGAAGATGATAGATCATGGAGACAAAATCCCACTGGCGTGAGTGCTGTATTAATTCCCCCACCTTGTACAAGAAATGTTGGCGGTATTGGCACTGTTGCTACTATTATACCAGAAGATAATGGAAATGGTTATACATATGAACCACCTGAACCACCACCCACATTAATATCTACAACTGGAACGCCACCACCACCAGGAACACCACCACCACCAGAAACACCACCTCGTGGATCAGGAACACCACCACCGCCAGGGACACCAAATATCCCGCAACCACCACCAGGAACACCAATATTAATTACTGGTGAAATTGAAACACCGCCAGATACACCGCCAGATACACCACCAATAATATCAACAATATTACCTCCTCCTTTGGTTCCTGTTCAATTAATATTAGTTGGAATCCATACTATCAATCCTGGTATTGGATATACTCCAGGAGATGGTTTGACTATTACTGGAACGGGTGATGATCCATCTGATCCAATAGAATTGCCGATAACTGTCGGACCATTTGGCAGGATATCAACAATTAATGTTCCACCACCACTTGTCCCACCACCAGCAACATCAGGTACTCCGGTACAACCACCATCAATACCAATACTTACAACATCGGGTATACCAATAGACCCACCAAATATAACTGTGGATATTCCTCCAGACCAGCCACCACCAGGTTTACTATTTGGCACTTCTGACACACCACCACCAATTATTCCAACTAGACAAATACCAACAATCTTACCACCATTTACAAGCACACCGATTATTGATATTATTAGTCCTACAGGAGTAGGATTTAAAGGTATCCCAATTTATGATGTCATAGTTGACCCCATTGATCCAGAACCAGGAACTGTTATTCAAATTACAGATCTTGTTGGACTCAAGCAGACTGGATATGTCAGAGGTCGTGCATATTATGGTGAAGTATATTATGAAAATGGTATACGCTTTGCTGGAAGATATAAAACAGCAGGCACTCCTATCCAAGTCTTTGATACTCTCCTTGAAAGTATTGAGGGTGAAGTTACAACGAGACCTTCTGCTATTCAGAGATCTGGTACTGACGTTACTAATAATGATCCTAGACTTAATATTCCAGGAACTCCAGAAAATCTTACTTAAATAGTAAAAACATAAAATCATGACAAAGAGATCTAATTCTAAATTGTCTAGAAATGGGCAAATATCAAGATCAAAGGGAAACTTCACTGCCATACAATATGGAAATGATCATGGACAACTGTTATTCGGCAAAGTCCATAAGGATGGTGGAACCACCTCCGGAGTCATGTTACAGTCAAAGGATGGTCGGCATCAATTTTCTATGGATGAAGATGGTGACCGACCAGGTTGTACTTCTCTCACATCTCCTGGTGCTATACAATTTAAGTGTGGGATGGACCTTAAGGAAGAACAGGAAGGCATCTTCTTTAATGCAGAGAATGGCGATATTGACATTATCGCAACTAATGGTAAAATAAGAATGCAGGCAAATGATATTGAGTTAGTTTCTATTGGTGGTGGAACTGATAGTGGTCATATTAAAATGACTGCATCAGAATCAATCACCATGGATGCAAAAAAGATAAATGCAACAGCAAAAAATCTTTTGAGATTATCATCTCCAGCTATTTGTGAATTAATTGCTAATGGTAGACTTAAGTTTATATCATCCGTGATTACAACAGCGACTGATGGTTGTAAACTTAAAGATAGTAAATATAATCATCAATATCATCATAATAAAGAATTTTCTTTACCAGCATGAGGTAATATGTTTTTAGACGACGTAAATATTGGTGGACAACTTAAAGTGGGAACTGGTATTGTTCCTGCTTGTGGTGAGAGTCTGGCAAAAGTAAATGGTTCTATGTATTGTGAAGGACCAGCAGTTTTTGGAGGTCAATTGGAGTTTCCAACTCCATACGCTACAGTTTGTATAGGGGGATATGCCAATTCTGATAGTTCTCCCGTCTCTGCACTGACTGGAATAGTTCCTGGTGTTCTTCTACCGGGGGGTAATCATAGCCCATACTCACTTGGAGTATCTGGCAATACAGCACTACTTGGCGAGCTTGATGTTGGAAAGAATGGATTTATCGGACAAAATTTGATCGCACAGGGTCATGTGATATCAAATAATGGGGGACATATTCTTGCCGCAAAGAAGAATTTTGATATACCTCACCCCACAAAAGAAGGATGGAGATTAAGGCATACCTGTCCTGAAGGTCCTTCGAATGATGTCTATATCAGGGGACAAGTCTTAAATAAGAAGGAAATTATCTTACCTACATACTGGAAAGAACTAGTTGACTGGACAACAATCACTGTCAATCTGACTCCCATCGGTGCTCATCAAAATGTTATCGTTAAGAGAGTTGATGAGGAAAAAGTATATCTACAAGCACAGGGTGGTATGCCTATTCACTGTTACTATCACATCTATGCTGAGAGAGCAGATGGAGAAAGACTAATTCCAGAGTATGAAGGAGAAACACCAGCAGATTACCCAGGTAATAATGATGAGTATTCAGTGTCTGGATATCACTACGATAAGAGAGGTTAATAATGCCATTTGAATTTTTAAAACCAGAAAATAATTGGAGAACTCACTGCGGAGATCAACCAACATTTGGAAGATTCTCTACGAGATTTGATTTTCCAACAAAAGCAATCACTCAGGCAACAGATTATCCACCTGAAGCATGTCAACCTTGGGTGCATTACAATATGTCACTGGGTAATCTTATCGTCCTTAAGAATCAGGGCATCGGTCAAACACTAAACGTTGGTGGTGAAGTTAACTCACCAATATTTAAGGGAACACTAATTGGAAATGTTGTTGGAAAGGCGAGTGGAAATAAGTCTTTTGATATTCCTCATGTCACCCAAAAAGGAAAAAGAATACGACATGTGTGTGCCGAAGGACCAGAATCTGGTATCTACATACGAGGAAGACTTGAGGGAAAAAATGTAATCAAACTTCCAGAATATTGGGAAGGACTCGTGGACCCAGACACTATTACTGTAACTCTGACACAGATTGGAACGTCACAGGATTTAATTGTTGATAGTGTTGATTGGGGAAAAGAAGTTAAAATTAGATCAGGCAATGCATCTAGT
>CENG01124793.1_pt1 | contig 17272 bp, 17 predicted proteins | sample 530131 | NCBI WGS metagenome assembly CENG01 (sample SAMEA2591057, study PRJEB7988) | marine metagenome | biome: marine biome (ENVO:00000447); feature: surface water (ENVO:00002042) layer; material: saline water (ENVO:00002010), including plankton (ENVO:xxxxxxxx) | depth 5 m
TTTTTTTAAAATTTACAAAAAAAAAAAATGTTAGCCTATTGATTCCAAATCTCCCAAGATTTTTCGGCTTGGTATTCCAGCATTTTTTGTCCATTTAAGATTTTACATCCCCTTTGCTTTCCCTCTCTTAAAAAACGCGTTTCTGGTGGATTGTAAATTAAATCATAGAGAATATGATTCTCGGTTAGTAAGGAGTAGGGCAAATCTGGCACTACCTCAATATTGGGAAATGTTCCTACGGGGGAAGCATTGATGATTAAGTGATATTCGTTCATAACCGTTTCATCAATTGCTTCGTATGGAATTGCATTTTCATTTGCACTCCTTGAGACGTAGGAAAATTCGATTTTTAATTTTTTCATTACATAGGCCACCGCAGAAGAGGCTCCGCCAGTGCCAAGAATCAATGCTTTTTTAGGGAGAGTATTGATGATTTCTAAAAGGGATTTTTCAAACCCATAGACATCAGTGTTGTGACCACTGATACTCCCGTCGTGATGAAATTTAATCGTATTTACTGCATTCATTTCTTTTGCAGTAGGGGAAAGGCGATCCAAAAAAGGAACGACCTCTCTTTTGTATGGCGTAGTGACATTGAGTCCTGAAATATTCTTTTGAGTGAATACTTTTTTTAGTGCCTCAATTTGCTTTAAATCAAAGTTTTCATAAGAGCAATCTTGTAAATTTTCGGTTTCAAATTTTTGTTTGAAATATCCCCTCGAAAAAGAATAGGCTATATTCCTACCGATCAAGCCAAAGCGCTTGGTCTTATTTTTTTTGGACTCCATATTTTTCCAGCAAGCTTACGATTAATATTCCTAAAATTATGAATAAAGTGATGAACCAAAAATGAGTGTCTAAAAAATCTGGTAAATAATAGTCATAATGTTCAATGACAGGATTCCCAACACTATTGTATAGTACTTCCCCTGTGTTGTTCTTAACAAAAACTTCGTTTCTCCATGGCCAAATTACCCCCAGTGACCCTGCGATAAAACCTACAATGGTCGCCAAAGTGATTTGTTTGAATTTTTTTAAAACAAAACTCAATATGTTCGAAAACATAACCAGACCTGAAATGGAGCCGAGAGTGAAAATCACTGCCAGTTGAAGCAGTTTCATTCTGGATTGATCTTGTATAAACTCGAAATTGAATTGAATTACATCGGTCAGGGTAAAATAAATGGCATTGACTGCATCGACCAACAAAAGGGTGTAATTGCCCAGTAAAAGAAGTAGAAACGAGCCAGATAAGCCCGGAAGGGTCATGCCAGAGACACTGATAATTCCACAAAACAACACAAAGAGAAGGCCATCATTCTCGGCGGAGGGTTTGGATAACATTATGATCAATCCTATGGACAGTCCTAAGAGGAAAAAAAGGAATGTCTTTATATTCCATTTTTCCAGCTGAAAATACACAAAATAGAGAGAGGCGAGTATCATCCCAAAAAAGACGCCCAATACTTGCATCTCAAAATTTTTGATTAGATAATCTAAAATCAGAGAAACGCTAAAGTAGCTAATTATAACCCCTGAGAAAAGTAATACAAGAAAACGTCCGTTGGTGTATTGATAAAAAGGACGCCAACCCCTTCGAATCAATATGGCCAATGCTTTGAGATTGATTTTTTGTAAGGAATAAATCAATTCTTCGTAAAACCCTGCTACAAAAGCAACAATACCTCCAGATACACCTGGAACTTTATTGGCCGCTCCCATAGCGATTCCCTTTAAAACTAAAATTATATCCTTTCGATAAGATTTATTTTTTTGACTCACTTTGGGGAATTAAATTTTTTTCTCTCCAAAATCCATACCAAATAAAGACCTGTGATAAAAAAAACAGCAGCAAGTATAAGTTGGGGATCTTCTTGATAGTCAAAAGGGGAAATTGGTTTGGATAATGTTTTGTTGCTTTCGCCCAGAGACCACTCAAATTTTTGCTGCCAAGGCCACAATTTGTTTAGCGCTCCAACCATAAGGCCAATCAATACTGCCATGGTCTTGTCGTGTTGCTTATCAAACAACCATTTTAGAATAGAAGCAAAAATTCTTAATCCTATAACGATGCCTAAGATAAAAACGGAGAGTTGGGTAATTGTAGGAATCATGATTTCCAACTCTAGGTTGCTCAAACTCGTTATGGCACTTTTGATTAAACTGATGACCGTGCTATAGCTTCCCAGAATAAGAAGTATGTAGGCTCCGGAGATTCCAGGCAAAATCATTGCAATAATCCCAAAGAAACCAGATATAAACAAATAAAACAGCCCTATTTCTCCATTAACTGGAGTCATTTGAGTCAACATAAAAGACAAAATTGCACTAAAAATCACCAGTAATGAATTGGATACATTCCACTTCTTTAGTGTGTTTTTTAATAGAAAAATACTCGCAATTAGCAATCCCAAAAAGAAGGACCACAGTGGAATGGGGTGTTCGTTGATGAGCCAGTCGATGGCAAAAGACAGACTTAAAATGGCGGTAATGATTCCCAAGAAAAGAACCGTTAGAAATTCTCCATTGATGTTGGTCCAAAAAGACTTTATGCCCTCTTTTTTGAGACTTTTTAAATTTTTCAGGTTGATGGAGTCAATGGACTGAATGAGTTCTTTGTAAACCCCAAGTATTAGGGCAATAGTCCCTCCAGAGACACCGGGCATGAGATCGGCAGTACCCATGGCCATTCCCTTGAAAAATAAAATGATTTTATCTTTGGAAATAAGATTTTTCAAAAGTAAAATTTTACCGCAATATAGAGCGAAAAACCGAAATAGGAGATTTATACCCTATGGATTAAAGTTTGATTAATTCAGGAAATAAATGATTGATATTTCTTGGAATTTTAATCTCATTTTTTATTTGGTTGAAAATCAATTGTGCTTCATTTTGATCCCCCAACCTGAATTTACAACCTGCTATACGATACAAAATGGGAGCGTTTTTTTTGTGGTATTGCAAGGCTTGTTCTCCTATTTTAAGAGCGCTTTGCCAATCATTGACCAGCATAAGAGAGTCCATCCACATGGTCCAGTTTTGAATATCGTGATTTCCAAGGTTGATGGCGGTTTCACAGCCTACAGCGGTTTCCTCATAATAGTTTAACTCCAAGTGGATGAGCGCACTTTTTTTCCACAAGTCTGTATTGTCGGAATTGGATTGTAAAGCTTTATTGACATAATGTTGCGCCTTGAGGAAGTCTTTTGTGTCGATCAGAAAATCAATCAGAGCCAACCAACTTTTTTCGTGGTTGGGTTCCAGTTTGATGGATTCTTCAAAATATCTAATGGCTAATTTATCGTTTCCTAATTTTAGATGACAAACTCCAATTTTGTGATTGACAAAAGCACTAGGATCAGTAAAATTAAGTGAGAATTCAAAGTTGTCTATGGCTTCGTTAAGCCGTCCCATTTGTTCTAATAGATTCCCTTTTTCGATATAGGCTCCCGTAAAACAATCGTCGCTGATGATGGCAAATTCAAAGGCAGAAAGGGCTTCTTCCAATTTGTTGATCTTGATGTATATTTTGCCCAGTTGATGCCAAGCTACTTCACTGTAGGGATTGATTTCTAGAAGGTTGTTTAGTGTATTGATGGCTTCAATATCTTCACCCAATTGCTCGTAACAATACAATAAGTTGTAGAGGGACTGGTAGTCGTGTGAATTTTCCTTTACACATTTGTAAAAGAAATCTTTCGCTTTGATATAGTCTTCTAGGAATAAGTATTCCATACCCAACAAGTTCCATATTTCACTGGGTTCATCAGTCACCTCCAGTGCTTTTTTGAGGAACTCAATGGCTTTGAGATGATCCTTTTTTTTGGAGGAAATATTAGATCTTTGTAAGAAGATTTCTTCATGTTCAGGAGATATCTTCTCAATGATGCTGAGCATATCCTCTGCTTTTTTAAAGTCATCATCCATGAGTAATATTTCACTTTTGAGCAGCATTAATTCAACATTCTGAGGATGTTGCTCCATTCCCATTTTTATTGCTTTTTTGGCAAGGTTAAATTGGGCAAAATCAATATAGTGGTGGATGATGTTTTCGAATTCAAGGGCATCAAAGAACAGCACTTGGTTGGTTTTGAGCATTTGCTCAAATTTGGTTAAGGAGGGATTGGTATCTTCCGATAAATTATCGAACATAAAGTTTAATTCTTTATCTAAATTTATTGAAGAATAGAAGATTCATTGAGTAGAACGGTTTATTCTTTTCAACAAAAGTATTAACATTGATACTAAATTTCGTCGAGGGTTTCTTTGATGATTTTACATCCCAAGATAATTTCTTCTTCACTGATGTTTAAAGGAGGTGAAATCCTTATTGCATTTTTCTCCCACAATAACCAGAATAATAGAAGTCCTTTTTCTATGCAGCGGTGGACTAATAAATTGGGAATTTCTGGGCTTTCGAAGATAGGAGCCAACATCAATCCTTTACCATTGATGCTTTTAATCATAGAGTGTTTTAGGTTTTTTCTAAATATTTTTTCCTTCTGCTCAATTTGTTGGATCAAATTTGTAGATAGGATTTCATTGATGGTGGTTAAGGCTGCGGTGGCAATGACAGGATTCCCCCCAAAAGTGGTAATGTGACCAAGTTTGGGTTGATCTTCCAATTTTTGCATTAGTTTTTTGGAGGCGGAGAAAGCGCCTATGGGTAATCCCCCTCCCAGTGCTTTTCCCATGACTACAATGTCGGGAGCAACACCAAAATGCTCAAAGCCGAACATTTTACCCGTCCGACCAAACCCCGGTTGAATTTCGTCAAGTAGGAGTAGAGCACCTTTATCTTTACATCTTTTTTTGACTTTCTTTAGGTAATCATCCTGTGGTAAAACAAATCCCGCTCCCCCTTGAATGGTTTCCAATAAGACTGCCGCAGTATTTTCATTAATCTGGCTTAAATCTTCTTCTGAATTGAAGTGAAGAAAACGCACTCCTGGAAGTAATGGGCGGTAACTCTTTTTTTGTTGTTCATAGCCCAGTAAACTGAGTGCTCCATGTGTGCTGCCATGATAGGATCGATGAGCGGCAATGAGTCCAGATCTTTGTGTTACTCGCTTGGCGAGTTTCAATGCACCTTCTATGGCTTCGGTGCCCGAATTGGTCAGATATACGACTTCATGGCTTTTGGGGAGGAGGTTCACCAGTTTTTTACAGAGGGCTACTGCTGGTGCTTGGGCAAATTCGCCATAGACCATGACATGCATGTATTTTTCTATTTGTGATTTAAGAGCGCTGACTACTTTCGGGTGGGAATGACCCAATGGGAGTGCCGATACACCAGCCACAAAATCTAAATAGGATTTTCCTTGTGTATCGAATAAATAGCTGCCGCTGGCACGCTCGATTTCCAAGCCGAGGGGATGGGGAGTGGTTTTGGCTTGGTATTTTAAAAAATCTTCCAGCATTTATTCCTCGATTTTTTCCGTAAAAGCCTCAGGAACATTAATCTCTTTTATTTCAGTGGGTTGAAATTGATTGTCCTCTTCACTAAAAAGCTGGAGGATCGTATTAGGACGTTCCTCTTCCCTCCAGATAAAGCCATCGAGTTTGCGTTCGTTAATGGGTAAATCCTTGTCTGGAAATAAATCTCCATCAGGACTAACAAAGAAAGTGATGTCTTCAATCTCGTTTTCTTTGGTAATCATTTTAAGTCGGCTGCATGTGGTCTTATCAATCCCTATCAATTCATTTTCCTCATCCGAATACATATAATAGATGACCTCGGTGTTTTTGCTGACGTCAATTTCACTGAGTTTCCCATCTTGGAAAAGACCGTCGAGAACTCCACCCTTAATTTGATTAAAACCAGTCTCACTAATAGAATCTCTTTCTACAATCCAACTGTTACCTAAAATTTTTAGGGAATCCAGTTTTTTTGTTTTTATGTCCGAGATTAGAAATATTTTGTCTCCGGACATTTGACTTTTTCCAAACCAAAGAATAGGGTTTTTTTTATTTTTTTGACTGGAGGATAAAATTTGATTTTCTTTACGATTTAGAGGCAACTTGAGGAGCTTTATAAGTCCTGTACTTTGGTCTAGATGAAGAGAGTCTGATTTCCCCCTCAGATCTTTTTTAAAAATTCTAACATCGTAGTACCCCCTTAAAATCTTTTTTTCAGGTGGCCCTGTAGCAATGAGTGTATCGGCATGGATGTAGAGCGAGTCTTGATCAATGATATTAATGGCCAGAGCTCTTCGGGTGATGATTGCAGAATCTTTGGCCTTGAAAATTTCACCGTAATGGCCATTGATTACAGATTTGTTTAGGGTATCAATTACACTGACATTGTTGGTTGCAGCAGCATAATTCCTTTCATTTTCAAAATACAAACTGTCTCCTCTGATTTCTTTATTATCATAAAAAATGACTGCATTTTTTTGAAAATTACCTTTTTGTAATTGGGTGTCATAAGCTCCCTTTTCACAGAAAATATCGTATTCCTCTCCCACGATGGTTGTCTTTCCGTAGAAGAATGCCTTATCACTCTCGGTATAATAATCCAGTTGTTGAGATTTCAGCTCATACTCTGGATCGTCAATTTTTACCCTAGTGATGAATCGATATTTTTTTTCATTCATAAAGTAGGTTCCCCGTATGCTGGTCAGTTTTCTTTTTTCATCTACGATGGTTCCAAATGAATTGTAAAAGGCTTTGGAGTTGGCTCTATCCAAATAGAGGGTATCGGTTTTGAGCGTCATATCGGGTCTTTCGAGCACTACTTTTCCCCACGCCTTGGCCAGTTTACTGGTTCCGTCATATTCGATTTGCTCACAAGTCATTTTTAAACTATCACCTTGGGTAAAGACCACATCACCATTGGCTTTAAAAAAATTCTCCTTGGGATAGAAATAGGAAATATCCGATTTGATCAAGGCGCCCTCGTGAAAAAGATGAACTCTGATTCCTTCTTTTTTCACCAATATGTTGGCACCAGGAAAATAAAATTCATCTTGGGTGGAGCCTCCAGCCTGAATGATTTTAATGATTTTTGGTTCTTCTTGCGCTACTACTTTTCCTATCGCCAATAGAAAAATGAGCTGAAGTATGCCGACTTGAATATTCTTTTTCACAGTAAGTGGTTGTTGGCACTAAATTAGAAAATCTACCTTAAAATGGTTTGTTTTCTGTCAGGTCCTACGGAAACAATTTTTATGGGCGTATCGAGTTCTCGCTCCAGAAAATGAATGTAATCTGTAAAGTTTTTGGGAAGTTTTTCAACAGTATTGATTTGAGTCAAGTCTTCCTCCCAACCTGGAATTTCAAGATATACAGGGGATATGGATTTATCATTAATATCGAAGGGAAAATGATCGATTAGTCCTTCCTCTGTTTTATATTGATTACAAACCTTAATGGTATCGATACCGGAGAGTACATCTCCTTTCATCATCATCAGTTGGGTAACACCGTTGACCCGAATGGCATATTTTAAAGCAACGAGGTCAATCCATCCGCAACGACGGGCTCTTCCTGTAGTAGCGCCAAATTCGTGTCCGACTTTTGCGATCCGTTCCCCTACTTCATCAAATAACTCTGTAGGGAAAGGCCCACTTCCAACTCGAGTAGTGTAGGCTTTAAAAATCCCGAAGACTTCTTTGATTTTATTGGGAGCTATGCCTAGTCCTGTGCAAGCTCCTGCCGCCGTCGTGGTGGAGGAGGTTACAAATGGATAAGTGCCAAAGTCAACATCGAGTAATGATCCTTGCGCTCCTTCAGCTAAAATCTTTTTTCCAGCATCTTGAGCTTTGTGCAAATAGTTTTCACTGTCAACTATTTGGCACTTTTTCAAGGTTTCGATGGATTCAAAAAATTGGGTTTCCAATTCGTCTAGGTCATATTCCAAATCCACATTATGGAAATCCAACATTTTAATGTGTTTCTGAGTCAATGTTCGATAGCGATCTTTCCAACTTTTGGTTAAAATATCTCCTACGCGCATCCCGTTTCTCCCAGTTTTGTCCATATATGTTGGGCCAATACCTTTGAGAGTCGATCCTATTTTGGCTTTTCCTTTAGAAGCTTCTGATGCAGCATCGAGTAACCGGTGGGTGGGAAGAATAAGATGGGCTTTTTTGGAGATCAATAGCTTTGTCGAAAAATCTATTTCGTAGGGAGCCAAATTTTCCAATTCTTTTTTAAAAATCACTGGATCGATGACTACTCCATTACCAATCAGATTAATGGCACTTGGATGAAAAATTCCAGAGGGTATGGTATGCAAAACGTGTTTTATCCCTTCAAATTCTAAGGTGTGTCCAGCATTAGGTCCACCTTGAAAGCGAGCTATGATGTCATAGGATTCCGTCAACACATCGACGATTTTACCTTTCCCTTCGTCGCCCCATTGGAGGCCTAGCAGTAAGTCTACGGACATATTAAATTAGGAGTTTACTCTTTTTTTTGTTCCGTAAAAATAAAGAGAATGGTTGTGTATTTCAACATCGAATATTTCTTCGATTGTTTTTTTTATGTTTTGAATTCTCGGATCACAAAATTCTTTTACTTCACCCGAATCTGTAAAGATGATGTGGTCGTGTTGACGGTCAAAATAAGATTTTTCGTATTGTGCTTGGTTTTTGCCAAACTGATGTTTTCTGACCAATCCACATTCTAAAAGAAGCTCGATGGTGTTGTAAAGTGTTGCTCTGCTTACCCTGTAATTTTTATTTTTCATGGTGATGTACAATGATTCAATATCAAAGTGTTCCTCACTGTCATAAATCTCATACAAGATGGCAAATCGCTCCGGTGTTTTTCGGTGGGCATGTTTGTTCAAGAAGTTTACGAAAACCTCCTTTACAATTTCCTGATTGGATTTGTTTTTTTCCATTTTTACAAATATAGGTCTTAAATCATTCCCTGAGAACTTTATCTACACCACTGATCTTTAAAATCCTGTTAATCAGTTTATTGAGTATAGTTTTATTTTTTACATTTAGACTGATTAATCCAGTAAAAACACCATCTTCACTGTCAAAACTCAATTTGTTGATGTTGACACTCATGTCGCCTGAAATCGATTGAGTAACCTCACTCACAATTCCTATGTTGTCAATTCCAGAAAGTTTTAAAATGGCTGTAAACTCATCTGAGGAAGAATCCACCCATTTTGCTTTAATGATTCTATATGCATAATTAGATTGAAGAGATAGGGCATTTGGACACTCTTTTTTATGAACTTTTATCCCTTCATTGACACTGACAAAACCAAATACAGGATCACCTGCAATAGGATTACAGCAGGGGGAGAGGGAGTGTTTCAAACTCTCTTTTTCCTTACCAAAAACCAAAGTATCAAATCGTTGTGTAATTTCTTCATTGTCTTCTTTTTTGTATGCACTGCCTTGTTTCCTTATTTTTTTCTTGAAAAAATTGAGGAAACTCCCATTGAATTCGGTTGAAAAATCTTTTAACTGTTTGTTATTGATGGTTCCCAGACCAAGACGGTAAAACAAATCTTGGCTGTTGCTGAGATTGAAATACCGTAACATATGCCCTACGGTTTTGTCATTGAGGGTGATCTTGAGTTGTTTTAATTTTCTTCTTAAGGTCTCACGACCATCGACCGCAATTCTCTTTTTCTCTTCATTAAGCGATGACTTGATTTTTGATTTGGCTTTAGAGGTCTGAACAAAGTCCAACCAGTTGGCAGTGGGTTTGATGTTTTCAGAAGTAATTACTTCAACATTTTCCCCGCTTTTCAATGTCCTGCTCAGCGGTACGAGTTTTCCATTGACTCTCGCTCCTCTGGTTTTCATTCCTAATTCGGTGTGAATGCTAAAAGCAAAGTCCAAAGCGGTAGCTCCCTTGGGTAATGACTTGATTTCCCCTGTTGGGGTAAATACAAAAATTTCCTTGGCGTATAAGTTGAGTTTGAAATTTTCTACAAAATCAACTGGATTTTCGTTATTGCTTTCCAGAACCTCTTGGAGCTTGTCCAGCCAAGATTCAATACCAATATCTTTTTGTTCGCCTTGTTTGTATTTGTGGTGCGCAGCGTATCCTTTTTCTGCTATTTCATTCATCCGATCCGATCGAATTTGCACTTCTACCCATTTGTTGTTGGGGCCCATTACGGTAATGTGCAAAGCCTCATATCCATTCGATTTGGGGGCGGTAATCCAGTCCCTTAATCGGGTGGGGTTTGGGGTAAAGTGATCCGTAATGATAGAATAGATTTTCCAGGCTAAAAACTTTTCATTTCGATGCGTACCCTTGTAAATGATTCGGATAGCAAACTTGTCAAAAACATTTTCGAAAGGAATATTTTGCATAGTCATTTTTCGGTTAATCGAAAAAATGGATTTGCTGCGTCCTTTGATCTGATATTCCAATCCCTCCTCTGCTAGGGCAAACTCTATAATCTTGGAAAATGATTTTATGTACTGTTCTTGCTCTTCCTTCCCCCCCTCGATTTTACTTTTGATGAACTTGTAATTTTCGGGTTCAGTGTATTTAAAACTCAGATCCTCTAGCTCTGTTTTAATATTATACAGACCAATCCTGTGAGATAATGGAGCGTAGATATATAGCGTTTCGGAAGCGATTTTAACCTGTTTGTAATCCGGCATCGCATCCATAGTTTGCATATTGTGTAACCGATCTGCTATTTTGATGATGATGACCCTAACGTCGTCATTGAGGGTCAACAAGAGTTTTCTAAAGTTCTCTGCTTGGAGGGAAACTTGATTTTCCTTACTTAGCTTAGAAATTTTGGTCAAACCTTCTACGATTTTTGCGACACTAATCCCAAAAAGTTTCTCAATATCCTCAATACTGTACTCCGTATCCTCGACCACATCATGTAGCAGGGAAGCTGCAATGGAAGTGGCATCTAGACCGATCTCCTGTGCGACAATTTTGGCAACACTAATGGGATGTAAAATATAGGGTTCACCAGACTTGCGCCTTTGATTTCTGTGGGCATCGACGGCAGTGTCAAAAGCAGAACGGATCAATTTCTTATCTTTATTTGATAAGGTTTGATAGCTGATTCGAAGCAGTTCTTTGTACTGCTTTGCAATCTCTTTGTTCTCTATTTCTTCACTGACAATCATAGCAATAATAAAGGTACTTGAAACTTTTAATTCAACAAAATCATTGGTCTCCACAGTGATACATCAAAATCCCTGCCGAAACAGACAAATTGAGTGAATCAATTGGAAATTTTACAGGAATTTTGACGATCTGTTGCGCTTTTTTTAGCCATTCTTGGTCGAGTCCTGTGTCTTCGGCCCCAAAAACTAATGCCAATGGTCTTTGGTATTTGACCCTTTTGAAGTGTTTTGCTTTGGAATCCAACGCTGCGGCAGAGATGTTAAAAGCATTTGCTTCCAAAAACGAAATGACCGCTTCCGAACTATCGGTAGCTATTGGAATGCTAAAGACTCCTCCCATACTGTTTCGAATGATTTGGGGGTGGTATAGATCGGTCTTGGGATTGGCAATGATTACTGCATCCCAACTGGCAGCTGCGGCAGTGCGAAGTATGGCTCCAATATTTCCAGGTTTTTCTGGAGCCTCCAAAACCAATATACGACTGTCATTATTCACAAAAATATCATTGATGTGATGACTTTTGGTTTCCAATACAGCAATGACATCCTCAGTACCCGAACGCATACTCACGCGATCAAATAGAGCCGTGCTTAATTCAAAAACATCCTCCGATTGCACCTCAATAATTTCTTCATCACAACCCTCTCTGTAAAATAGAGTGTCGATTTTATAACCCATCTCAACCGCTCTATTCAATTCACGATCACCGAATACGACAAAACGATTCTCTTTTTTACGAGCCCTTGATTTACTCATCAAAAGAATGAGTTTTTTGATATGGGGGTTGTGGGAACTGCTGAGGTATTTCATTTTTTTTTTAAAGTTATTGGGTAATTGACAGAACTACACCAAAATTACTTTACATTTTATGATAATTTATGACCAATCCTACCATTTCATTATAGCTCTTAATTCCACTTTTTTGGCCGTTGGCTTTCAGGTAGCTGTCATAGGTTTTGTCAAAAATGACCTCAAAAGGGTTTTTGTATTTTTTCCAAAAGTCGTTCACTTCTTTGAAGTTTTTGAGAATACCTGGGTTCAACAGTTTTAATTTATTTCTTGCTTTCTCTGGATCCAGCTTGTGAAAATCGTTGAATAAATATCTAAATGCAAAAGTATTTCCAGCGTATTGAACGTGGAGATCCTCAGACTTGATGGCGGACAGATAGGCTATAAAATTGGCTTCATTTTCAGCAGCATAGCCCATTTGATGTGCGGTTTCGTGCAGTGAAGTGGTAATCAAACTCTGAATGGGCATTTTGTCATTTACTTGTGACTCAAGTGTAAAGGGATTTAAATATCCCGAGTATCCCATGTAGGATAGGGGGAGGCTCATCAGGGATTTTTTGACCTTGGAGGTTTTCAGGAGGGTTTCGTGATATGCAGGATGATAAAGACTGATTTTTTCTAAAATATTTTCCATTAAATAGGGGAATGTCACCGCCAAAGTATCGGAAGAAACAAGGCGATTGTGCCAATAATTAGATTCTTCGATAATTTTATCCAAACGATCCTCCAAATCCTGTTCGCTATACTCAATAGGTATCTGAAATTGTTGATTTAATGGTAGTCTGTGGTAATTGAACCCCCAACTGAGGTGGAAAATCCAAGCCACAACAATAACTGCTGATCCCAAATCTCCCAATATACTGAGTGGTTTGACCCTATAATGGGGGAATTTTATAAAAATTGCTCTGAGGAAATAGAGAATAAGTGAAAAATAGAGAACATCTCCCAAGGAGAAGGGGAACAAATCCATTAAATGTCGATGTAAATCGAAAACCAGTGGATAGAAAACCCGACTGTAGTATTTCTCAATGAACTCAGGATTTTTGCGGGCAAAGCTTATCAACAACCACAGTGGGATAGCAGAGTACCAAACCAAGGTAGTTGTTCTTTTGCTCATGTGCAGAAATTCACATTACTTTAAATGGATTTGATATTCTAATACTCAATCAGATCAATAATTTCAACTTCGAAAATCAGATCGGAATTAGGAGGGATCACTTGGTTCCCGTTTTCCCCATAGGCCAATTGATAGGGTAAAAACAGGGTCGCTTTGTCTCCAACATTCAAAAGCCTCAATCCTTCCTTAAAACCCTCAATCATACCTGCTTCGGGACTTACATCGGCTTTGATGGGTTGGTAAGCTCCAGCGGCTTCGCGATTGGGATCTACCATGTCCAAAGCCTGAGCGGTTTCCAACTTACTGGTTTCCAGTAAAACTCCATCGGAAAAGTAAACGGCATAGTGGGTATTTACCTTATTGGTGGTTGTCACCTTGGGGCCTTCTCCTTTTTCGGTAATGAAGTATTGGAGACCTGAGGAAGTTTTAGTGGCTTTGGCTTTTTGACTGTTAAATTTTTCTTGCGTTACCTTCATGATGGCTGATTGTTTTTCAGCTTTTTCTTGCTCCGCTTTTATTTGTTCTTCAAAATAACTTAAAAACACTTCTGGGGCATCGAATCCTTTGGCATCACTTCCTTTTCTGATAATGGACACTTTCATGATAGTGTCGTTTTGAGCAATACTGTCCACGACCGTTTGACCTTGAACTACTTTTCCGAATACAGTATGTTTTCCATTGAGCCATGGGGTTTCTTTATGGGTGATGAAGAATTGGCTTCCATTGGTTCCAGGTCCAGAATTGGCCATAGAAAGTATACCTGGTCCACTGTGGGTCAAATCAGTAAACTCATCAACAAATTGATAGCCCGGGCCGCCAGAGCCTGTTGCAGTGGGATCTCCCCCTTGAATCATAAAATCTGGGATAACCCTGTGAAAGATTATTCCGTCATAAAACTTTTTACCCAAAAATTCTTTTGCGACTTTAGGGTTGTTTCCTTCTGCTAAAGAAACAAAATTGGCAACGGTGATGGGTGTTTTCTCTAACTCCAATTGCAGGATGATGTCACCTTTATTGGTTTCAATATTGGCGTATAAGCCTTTGTCTAATTCGGGATATTGTTGAGTACAACTCATTATTAGTGTTGCAAAAAAGAGTCCCAGTAAATTGCTTTTTTTCATCTTTAGGTTTTTATTTTTTTTCAAGTTTTAAAAGTTCTATTGTGAAACGAAGAGGTTGATTGATTCCAATTTTTTCTCCATCGCCTTGATAACCGTAACAAAGGTAGGAAGGAAACAGAAATACTCCAATTTCTCCCAAACGTAAATATTTGACACCTTCTCGCAGGGCAGGTATCAAATCTTCTTGATCTACAAAAAAACTGATCTCCCCCAATTCTTTTTCATTGTAAAGAAGGTTTTTATTTAGATCTTCTATGCGATACCTAAAAGTTACACGATCGCCTTTTTTGGGGTAGCTCCCATTGGAATTTATTTTTTTTTGATATGCATACCAAAAGCCTTGTGGGGTACTTTCAAAAGACAGCTTTTCCTCACGCTGTATTGCTTGGCGAAACAATGTTTGTTCGATGGCAATAATATTTTTATTCCTCTTCGCAGATTCCTTGAGAAAATTTTGCTTTTGTTTGTTAATGGGTCTTCGTGGCTCAAGGTTTTGACAACTCAGCACTCCAACCATCAAAAGAGAGAACAATAGTATTTTAAACATCAAAATAAGATTTTTCGTCAGCGACTGCATTTCTAAATCGGCTGACAGTTTCCGCCAAGGTTAAGTGCGAAACACCCCCTGCAGCGTTGATGTGCCCTCCTCCGTTAAAATGTTTTTTTGCGAATTGATTGACATCAAAGGATCCTTTGGATCGAAAAGACATTTTAATGATTTTTTCCGCCTCATTTTCAATCATAATTACGGCCAAAGATATTCCCAAAAGACTCAAACCATAATTTACAAAACCCTCAGTATCCCCTTTTTTAAAATTGTTTTGGTTCAATTCCTTTTGAGAAAGGGTGATATAGACCACTGGAATTCCCTCCATCTTTGTTAGGTTGTTTAGGGCTGTTCCCAAGAGTTGTAACCTATCAAAGGAGTAGGTGTCATATATTTTTTGATGAATGAAATGGGGTACTGCCCCTTTTTCTATTAGTCTGCTTACAATTTGATGTGTTCTGGCTGTGGTCGAAGGAAATCTAAATGAGCCGCTATCGGTCATAATTCCCGTGTAGAGGCAAGTCGCTATGGAGGGGTCAATTTTATCGTGATCTAGAGCGGAAATCAATTCAAATACCATTTCACAAGTTGATCCTATGGTCGAGTCTGAGTAGGTAATTGAGGCATAGTCACCGGGATGTTCGTGGTGATCAATCATTATTTTCAGAGCATTACTTTGTTCCACAATGGGAGTCATTTTATCAATTCTATTGAGTTGATTGAAGTCTAAAGTGAAAATAATATCTGCTTTTTCAATCCTTTCAGACGACTCATCAGGAAGCTGAGAGAATTTTAAAATTTCGTTTTGACCAGGCATCCAATCTAAAAATTCGGGGTATTCGTTCGGGGATATGATCTGAGATTCATGTCCTGTTTTGCTTAAAAAAGCATTTAGCGAAAGACTGCTTCCCAAGGCATCTCCATCAGGGTTTTTGTGGGGAATGATGACTATTTTTTTTGGAGAATTTAGTGCTTTTCGAAATGATTTGAGCAGTTGTTGATCCATGTATTCAAATATACCAAAATTTGCTCCTTCTGATTTAAAGCGATGGTCTAAAAATTGAATTAATGGAGTTGGAGACAATAAACGTGTGCATTTTTTTTAAATTTACAACAAAAAACTGCTATGCCTTCCAATAGAACTTTTACTATGATAAAACCCGACGCCATTGAAAAAGGACATGTTGGAGCCATTCTCAATAAAATTATCGCTTCAGGATTCAGAATTGTATCAATGAAGATGACTCAAATGTCTCTTCGTGATGCCGAGTTGTTTTATGCAGTACATAAGGAACGCCCATTTTTTGGCGAATTGGTAGCTTTTATGAGTCGAGGCCCTATATTGGCCGCCATACTCGAAAAAGATAATGCTGTAGATGACTTTAGAACTTTAATTGGAGCCACCAACCCCGAGGAGGCTGCTGAGGGAACTTTGCGCAAACAATTTGCAACATCTATGGGTGAAAATGCAGTACATGGTTCTGATAGTAATGAAAATGCTGAAATTGAAGGTGCTTTTCATTTTTCTGGTAGAGAGATGTTCTAGCGAAGTACAATTTTTTCGAGTATTTCACTACCCAGTTGTTTATTCATCATTTCTAGAATTTTATCTTTTCCATATCTCAGTTCCTCTCTCAAGGCTGCATTGTTCAACGATACAAAAAGCGTGTTTCCCCTGAGCGTAATTTTCTCTGTGTAACTGGTCATATGCGATCCCATCAACTCATACCACAACTCATTGATGCGTGCATTGGTAATTCCGCTTTTCAAGGCTTTTGACTGAACGATTTCGTCCAATACCTTACCAATGGTTTGAGGTTCAAATTTTCTTTTGGATGACTTCATGAATTAATGCTCGTTGTGAAACTTTTTGTAATGATACCTTTTTTCTTGGTGTTCGAGAATCAGTTTGTTTTCATTCAATTTTATAATCTTCTCCTGCCATTGATCCAAAACCGTTTGAAAATTCAGATAACAATTCTTTCCCTTAAAGGTAATCTTAAAATTATTTAAATCTTCGGTCACCAAAAATTTATTTCCCAACTGTGGTTGTACTTTTTTTCTTACTCCATTTCTCTCATTCATTTCGTAAAAATCCAATAGGGTAGTGGCTCCCTTGGGATAAAAAGTTTCATCCTTGTGCGTGATGTATTCAATATTCCAATAACCATTTAGCAAGATAAGATCGCTTGGTGTAATTTCATTTTTACATCCCAGACACAAGATTATCAAACTGAGGATAAAATATCTGCGCATTATCAGCTAAGGTTAAAAATTTCGTAGGCAGAAGAACTCATTTCCAGCGCCGCTTTGATTCTGTCTTCGTGGGTGTCTGAGATAAATATTTGTCCAAGATTTTCATTGTCAAACAATTGTATGGTTTGAGTTACCCTTTCTTGATCTAACTTGTCGAAAATATCGTCTAGTAAAACTATGGGATTCATCCCAGATTTTTCTTTGATAAAATCAAATTGTGCTAGTTTGAGTGCGATCAGAAAGGTTTTTTGTTGCCCTTGACTACCAAATTTTTTGATGGGCATTTCAGAAATCTGCATATCCAAGTCGTCTTTGTGGATACCAACAGAAGTGAATTGCAGAATTTTATCCTTTTCTAAACTTTGA
>CENG01089696.1_pt1 | contig 17181 bp, 13 predicted proteins | sample 530131 | NCBI WGS metagenome assembly CENG01 (sample SAMEA2591057, study PRJEB7988) | marine metagenome | biome: marine biome (ENVO:00000447); feature: surface water (ENVO:00002042) layer; material: saline water (ENVO:00002010), including plankton (ENVO:xxxxxxxx) | depth 5 m
TCATCCTGAGCCAGGATCAAACTCTTCGTTGTTGTTTCTTTATATTATGTAATAAAAACAATAACCGTTGACGTTGTCTCAAAATGGTTCACTTCGCTTTGTATTTCTCAATACGCGCTGTCATTCTTTTCTATTCTTTCAAGGAACTTGTTTTCGCAATTAAATCTTTTCTTGACCCTTTTGCGGGTGCAAATATAACACCCTTATTCATTTACACAATTTATTTTGTGGAATATATTTAACGAAATAACACTTATTCAAAGAAATTCCAAATCAGTCCAATTCGAATTGAGAAATCTCTGTAGGGTGTAAATGGTGCCGCATAATAGTCATAGGGGACATCTTCATTAATCATGTGTTCAATTCTTTCATTCATATTTTCGATTTTAAGAAAAATACGAGTGGTCTGTACTTTTGCGTTTGCGAAAAAATCAATGACTGGATATTCACCTATTTTAATGTTGTTTTGAGTAACAAATTCAGCCATAAGGGGATTGTACTGATCGGCATAAAAGTCGGTAAAGAATTTAAAGGTAACTCCCGTTTGAAGATAAAGCGCTTTTTTAAATACAAAGCTGGAAAGCATTACTGTACTTCTAATGTTCCATTCTGGCACATTTAGAATAATAGGCTCTACTCCTAGAGTAGATTCTTCGTCTTCTTGCTGATACACTTTTTGATATTGCGCTGTATTGATTAATGACCATTTGCCGAAATCAAGATGCTGAAAAAAACGCACTTTATAGTAGTCGATAGGATAAATGGCTTGTGCGGGTTCATTCAAAAATTCACTATTGAGCCTTCTAAGTAAGGTATTGTTTTTAAAGTAGGCATACTTTTCTAAGTGAGTCCATTGTCCTTGTATTTGTCCCCATTTAGAATGACCAATCATTGCAGATAAGGTAGAAAATTGTTGATTTTCTTGGATACCATTGTCGTACCAATTATATATTTTATAGTCACTTTGATAGAGTAAAAAATTAAAATTTAATGGCATTGAGCGGTATTGATAATTTCCTTCAAAAGAAAATTTATTACCAATATTTTGCTGTATTCCAACTTCGTACGAATTGTCAGCAAAACGGTCCTTTAGTGATTGTCTGACCTTAGCATTGAGTTGAAACCCTCTGATTTCTTTTTGCCAGCGGGCTGTGACCATCCATTGACTAGCATCTATTCCTGTCGCTCGATCAATCAATGGCTCATAATCATTTGGAGCGACACGATATTCCCAGAAAAAATGTTGAAGATTGAGGTTGAGTTGTCCTACTATGTTGTTTTCATATGCAGCAAAAAAATTATTTTCAATTGCATTTAAAGAAGTTCCATCATCAATAGCGTCATTTGTAAAGGCTTCTGTAAAATAATTAGAAATTCTTTCCATTGTAAAGCCATACTCTTTCTTTTCGAGATTTAAATAATGTCCTACTTGCAATTGATATTTCAAACTATCAGTCGCTTTGGGTAGCATTTGATAGCGTTGCTCGACAAAATATCGTTTGCCCGACAAAATATTTTCTCCTCTAATATTGGTTCCAAGTCGATTGCGATCTAAAAAACCATCATAATTAATAAAAATAGTATCCCCGTTCTCATCTACTTTTATTTCGCCTTTTTCGTCCACATCTGCATAGTTTGGAGCATTTTCAAAATAATAGACAGAATCGTTATTTAGACCACCATTAACTCTATTTTGTAGTTTTTGAGAGGCTTGATGCATTCTTAGGCGATACCTTTTATTGTAGGTCTCATAATGTGTACTGATTCGAAACTGAGTGGCTGCACTTCTTGAAGAGGCATAATGTCCTAAAGACCTAAAACCTCGATATGCAATATAAATATTAAAACGGGGTGAGGTGTTTATGGCTAATTGAGAATCTAAATGTTGCCCTTGATCAAAGGTTGATTTAAAAAACAAATCGGTGAAGGGTGAGGGAACATTATAATAAGGAATGTCTTCCTTTTCAAAATACCCAAAGTGCTTTCCACGTGCACCAATTTGAGGACCAAGAGGTTGGCTTTGAAAATCATATCCTAATCGGTTATAGGTTTCTCCCATGTTGGGAAAAGAAAGCAATTCAAAATTATCTCGTCTCAGAAAATTAAAATCGTAGTCATTGTATATTGTTAATGCGGTGTCTACACTTTTCCAAACATCGTCCATATAGCTGTATTTATAATCCAATATGGTTACCGAACTCATTGGCTTTACTTCTGGTACTTTTCTTTTTTTTCGTTTTCGCTTTTTTCCTTTGGATTTTGAAGTCAGGCTATCAACTGCCACGGCAAGACTATCTTTTTCTTGAACGGATGGTTGCTCAAGGCTGTCTATTTTAATTTCTTTTTCAAGTAGTGGCTCAGAAATTGTTTCAAGACTATCAATGATTACTTCTTCAATGGGAACCAATGGGATGCTGTCATTAACTATTTCTGGAATATCTTGGCCAAAAACTCCAAAAGAAATAAGGAAAAAGAATTGACAATAAAACCGCAAATTGATGGATTTAATTTGTTTGCGAAGTTATAATAAATGTAAGTAAATTGTAAAAGCAACACCTAAAAGAAAAACAAGACCAACCAAAGCGATGCTAAAGCCGCAAAAAACAGAAGGTTTAGAAGCAGGAACAGATGAAGCCGGTAGAGGTTGTTTAGCAGGTCCCGTTACTGCTGCTGCAGTCATTTTGCCTCCAGACATTAATCTTCCTGCCCTAAATGATTCAAAAAAACTATCAGCAAAAACCAGAGAACAATTACGCACAGAGATTGAAGCTGTAGCACTGTGTTTTGGAGTGGCTCATGTCCACCCAAAAAAAATTGATGAAATCAACATTTTAAATGCATCTATAGTAGCAATGCATTTGGCCTTAGGTAAATTGAAAGAGAAACCAGATCATATTTTAGTAGATGGCAATCGATTTCATTCTTATAAAAAAATTCCCTTTGAGTGTATTATCAAGGGAGATGGAAAATTTCAAAATATTGCAGCGGCTTCTATTTTAGCTAAAACTTATCGAGATGAATACATGAGAAGAATTGATCTTGAATTTCCTGAATATCAATGGAAAGAAAACAAAGGGTATCCCACTAAAAAACATAGAGAAGCTCTTCGGAAATTTGGTATCTGCTCCTATCATAGAAAATCTTTTCAGTTGCTTCCAAAACAATTAGAATTTCCTTTTTCAAGTCGTGTTTAGTTATCTACCAAATTGTCTACAATTCCGTTGATAATATTTTTGATTGGTTCTCTGTCTAAGACAAGACTTTTATAATTTTGGTCTTTATGAAAAGAGTACTGTTTTATTTTTTATTACTTGGTTTAGTATGCTGTTATAACCCCAAAAAATCTTTTCAGAATCGGTTTGAATTTATTCCTCAAGAAACAGTTCTGGTGGCTCAAGTGAATGATTTCAATATCATTAAAAATACTTTTACAAGCCAACCTCTTTTGTCAAAAGTACACCCATTAATTGATGAACTTGTTCAACCTCTAGTTCAACTTTCACAAAAAATGGAAAATAGACAAAGTTTAGTTTGTTTGACTCCCCAAGGAAAGTCCAATTTTGCTCTTTCTTTGATTTATGAGCGACAAGTTCAAGACACCATAGTGACTAATTTCGATAAGACAATTACTTATGAAGGTGTATCAATTGGTGTTTTCAACCTCAATGGTAAAAACTATTATGAAGCTCAAATGGGCACAGTGAATTATCTATCAAATTCTCAGCTTGTTTTAGAAAATAGCATTAGAAATTATAAAAATAAAACCGCTGGAATAATAGCTCCAGATTTTTATAGGCTCACCAAAACCCTAGACAATAACGCTCCAATGCAATTGCTCCTACATGCTAATGCACAAACATTATTGGAGAGTATTTTTCCTGAAACCCCACTATTTCCATCAATAAGTTCTGCATGGATTGCTTTCGACTTTAATACGCAAAGAGATCCTTTTACGTTGGATGGTGTCTCTTTTCTTACTCCTTTAGAACCTAACCCGATTAATTTCATAAATGGATTGTCTCGGCAGGAAATGTTAAGCCCTGAAATAAGTCCTTCAAAAATTACTAGTTTTTTCAGTTTTGCTATAGAAGACATGGAAGTCCTTGAAAGAGAATTTAAAAATTTCAGTCGATCAGAAAATCTAGCTCTTTCAAACATAGACTTTAGTCCTTTTGCGGTAGTCGATGAATTAGCATTACTAACAATAAATGAAAACGATGCTGTTATTTTACATCTAAAGAATTCTGAAAATATAAATCCACTAATTTTTGCTGAGAACGGCACCCCAAATTCGTATCGCTCAATTTCCTATTTTCCTTTCGAGCTAGCGTCAGATTTTAAAATGCTTTTGTCTGTTTTTGGAAGCAAAATTAGTCTCCAATGGGCAACCCGTATTGATGATTTTATTGTGTATGCCTCTTCTGAAGAAACGATAAAATCAATTATAAGTGCCTATAAAGATGGGCAAGTTTTAGCCACTGACTTTGGGTTTAAAAATTTAATGAAAGTGCTTGCTAATAAAAGTAATTTTTTGTGGTTAGGAAATACACTTGAACTTCAATCCTTATGGAAAAAAGAGGCAGCAAAAGATCAGCAAGAAAAATGGGATGCCATTCCTTTTACAAATTATCCCTTGGTAGCTCTCCAAGGTGTTGGAGAAGATGGTTTTGTTCAGATGCGATTTACCACTCAAAAAGACAATCCTGAAATGGGAAAAAATGGGGTGGTCAATCAATATTCTTTCCAACTAGAAGCAGCTCCAGTTGGACCTCCTCTTTGGATTAAAAATCATCGTACAAAAGCTATGGATTTAGTTTTACAAGATCAGCAAAACAAGCTTTATCTCTTTTCAAATACAGGAACATTATATTGGAAAAAACAGCTTTCTGGCCCTATTCTTGGACCAGTTAAACAAGTTGATTTATATAAAAACAAGCGCCTACAGATGGCTTTTAGAACCCCCAATCGTTTTCAAATTTTAGATCGAAATGGAAATCTTGTTCCTCCCTTTGATATAAAATTGGGCCAATCAGAAATTCCGCTTTCAGTTTTTGATTATGACCGCAATAGAAATTACAGATTTGTAGTTGAAGAAAAAAACCGACTTAGAATGTATGACAACAGTGGTTCAACGGTTAAGGGTTTTCGATCTAGGACCCTTTCAAAACCATTGATGTATCCTCTCAAACATATTCGATTAGGTGCTAAAGATTATATTGTGCTGCACTCTGAAGATGGTTCCATTAGACTTTTAAATCGTCAGGGAGAGGAAAGGGTTAAAATAAAAAATACATTGAAAACCTCAAATAATTCAATATTTAGTTACAGGAACACCTTCACCACAACAGACGAAAAGGGCAATTTGATACAAATTGACCAAAAAGGAAATATGGTTAGCACACCCCTAGAATTGTCTCCAGGACATCAAATTGACATGAGTACTAAAAGTTTAGTTACACTTTCTGATAATATCTTAACAATAAAAGGTATTCCGGTGACCCTGCCCTATGGCAATTATACGCCTCCAAAATTATTCTACTTGAATAACACAATATATGTCACAACCACAGATAAAGATGCAGAGAAAGTCTATTTATTTTACAGCAATGGCTTGGCAGTAGATGGATTTCCTGTGTATGGCATTGGCCCAGCAGATTTGTCCAATGCAGATGATGATAAAGCATTAGAATTAGTTGTGCAAGTGGACACGAATGGTTTTATGATTTATCAAATCAATTAATCCATTCAACACCAAAATGTTTTTCAAAATTTATTGCTAATTGTGTTTTAACTGCTTCGATAGAAATTGTTTTATTCAGTTCATTTTCCATCGAAGTGACTCCTTTTCCACTAATCCCACAGGGTATAATGTGGTCGAAATACGATAATGGTGGATTCACGTTCAAGGCAAAACCATGCATGGTTACCCATCGGCTAGCCCGAACACCCAAAGCGCATATTTTTCTAGCAGAAGGAGTCTCTGGCTCAAGCCATACTCCAGTTTCACCAGAGCTTCTTTCGCTCCTAATATTGTGTTGAGAAAGGGTATCAATTACAACTTGTTCTAACAACCTTAGGTATTTATGGATGTCTGTAAAAAAATTATCCAAATCAAAAATAGGATAGCCTACAATTTGTCCTGGCCCATGATATGTAATGTCACCACCTCGGTTCGTTTTATAAAAAGCAATCCCTCTTTCTTTAAGCTGCTCTTGGTTTAAAAGTAGATTGGAAAGATCGCCACTTTTCCCAAGAGTATAAACCGGCTGATGCTCTACCCAGAGCAAATAATTCTCGGTGGGCTGTGGCTTTTTTTGGTTTCTATTGGCTCTTTTTTGAGCAATTATTTTTTGAAATAATTCTTCTTGATAGGCCCATGCCGATGCATATGATTTTTGCCCCAGATCTAGAATTTTTACACGTTTGTTCTGATACTTCATTACCAACCTCGATCAGGATTATTCAAAATAATTAAAGCCGCTATAACACCAGGAACCCATCCGCAAAGGGTCAAAAGAAAGACAATAACAATGCTGCCACAACCTTTGTCAACAACTGCTAAGGGAGGTAAGATGATGGACAATATTACTCGAAAACAACCCATGATTTCTTTTCTAAAATTACAAAAAATTAAACTCTATCCCTTTGAAGTACTCTTTTATATTTGATTAAATTTTACCTAAGAATTCTAGATTTCCTAAAACAGAAAATCCAGACTGTGTATCTTTACAAAAATTTTATGTCCATGGCAACATTGTCAGAACAAGAGCTTGTTCGAAGATCAAAATTAGAAGCCCTTAAAAAGCTAGCTATAAATCCTTATCCCGCTGCACTTTATCCTGTAGATTTTTTTGCCTCCAGCCTACCCGAGGCTTATGAAGAAGGTAAAAAAGTGGTTGTAGCAGGAAGAATTATGTCAAGAAGAATTCAAGGTAAAGCCAGTTTTGCTGAATTATTAGACCCTACTGGGAAAATACAGCTCTATCTAAATCGAGATGAAATGTGCTCAGGAGAAGATAAAACTCTTTATAATGAAGTATATAAAAAATTGTTAGATATCGGTGATATTATTGGCGTTGAAGGCACTTTGTTCACTACTAAAGTAGGCCAAATGTCAATAAATGTAAATCAACTAACAGTCTTAAATAAATCACTTAAACCTTTGCCTCTTCCCAAGACTGACTCCGAAGGAAATACTTATGATGAATTTAATGATCCTGAGCAACGCTATCGTCAACGCTATGTTGATTTAATTGTTAATCCCAAAGTCAAAGATACATTTCTTAAGCGTACACAAATTACCAATGAAATCAGACATTTTTTGACTGATGAAGGTTATTTAGAAGTAGAAACACCCATTTTGCAACCAATCCCAGGTGGTGCAGCAGCACGTCCCTTTGTGACCCACCACAATGCCCTAAATATGCCCCTTTATTTGCGCATTGCAAATGAATTATATCTTAAGCGTTTAATTGTTGGTGGTTTTGAAGGGGTTTTTGAATTTGCAAAAGATTTTCGCAATGAAGGAATGGATCGTACTCATAATCCAGAGTTTACAGTGATGGAACTTTATGTTGCTTACAAAGATTATTTCTGGATGATGGATACCACAGAAAAACTTTTGGAGCATTTGGCTTTAAGAATTAACCAAAACACTGAAGTGCTTGTTGGCTCCAAAAAGATCAACTTTAAAGCTCCCTACCCCCGTGTCCCCATTTTAGAAGCAATTAAAACCCACACTGGATTTGATGTGTCTGGGATGAACGAAACTGAACTAAGCGAGACGGCAAAAACACTTGGCCTTGAAGTTGATGACACTATGGGAGAAGGAAAACTTATCGATGAAATTTTTGGTGAAAAGTGCGAACATCATTTCGAACAACCCACTTTTATTATAGATTATCCTAAATCTATGAGCCCCTTAACCAAAGAACACCGTTCTAACCCTAAACTCACTGAAAGATTTGAATTGTTAGTCAACGGTAAAGAATTAGCTAATGCTTATTCTGAATTAAATGATCCTATTGATCAAAGAGCCCGTTTTGAGGCACAATTGGCTTTGAGTGAAAAAGGGGACGATGAGGCTATGTTCATAGATCAAGACTTTTTGAGAGCGCTTGAATATGGTATGCCTCCAACCTCTGGAATCGGTATTGGTATTGATCGCTTAGTCATGTTATTGACCAATAATAGTTCCATACAAGAAGTATTGTTTTTTCCTCAAATGAAGCCTGAACAAAAGGAAATAAAACTTAGTGAGGAAGAAAAACAGATTTATGATCTCCTCAAAAAAGAAAACACAATGGTATTGAATGACTTAAAAGGCCAAACTGGCTTAAGTAATAAAAAATGGGACAAGGGCATAAAAGGTTTAACTCAAAAAAAAATAGCCTCAGTATCAAAAACCAATGATCAACTGCTTGTTAGTTTGTTAAAATAAGCTTAAGACTTAAACTTTAGGAGTTTTTCAACGTCTTATTAAAGAACTCAAAAATTAAAGACGCATGAAAAATTTTAGTATTTTATTTTGTTTAATTCTTCCCATAACGCTATTGGCTCAAAAAAAAGATAACTCACTCACAGCAAAGCAAAAAGCTATTCTCAAGGCTAAAGAAATAGGTTTGGCATTAGATCTTTCAGAAGAGCAAGAAAATCAAATTGCACTTTATTTAAAAAAAGCTATTGAAAATAGACCTACTCAATCGATCAATAGAAAAGAACTCTCTCCACAAGAACGATATGAATTTCGTTTGGCTCGATTGGAGAAACAACAAGATTTAAACAAACAAATGCAATCCATCTTAGATAAAGAGCAATATGCCCAATGGAAGAATAATCAATTGTATGGGAGACACAAAAAAGTAAGAAAAATGAAAGATAAACGTGGTGATCTGCCAAAACGAAAACCACATCGTCATTATCATAGAGGTTAAAAAATGTAAAAAGGCAGCTCAAAATGAGCTGCCTTTTCAAAAAATAAAAGAATAATTAATTTAAAATACTTTAAACTCTGTCCTTCTATTTTCCGCATGGTCTTGTTCGTTGCAATCAACGCCATTGCTGCAATCGTTTAATAACTGAGTCTCACCATAGCCAATGGCAATAAGTCTTCCTTCACTGATGCCTTTTGAAATCAAATATTCAACTACTGATTTAGCTCTTCTTTCAGAAAGATTTTGATTAAAGCTATCCCCGCCTCGTGAGTCAGTGTGCGAGCCAATTTCAACTGTACTACTTTTGTCTTCTAACATCAGAGTGTATATATTTCGATCTAGAATTTGTTTTGCTTCTCGGTTGAGTTCTGCACTTCCTAGAGCATAATAAATGGGTAGCACTGTTCCCCTATCTGGAATGTTACATGGCACTTCTCTCCATGCTGTCATTCCTCCTTTTTTGCGTAAAACTTTTTTGATTACTGTAGTATATTCAGCGGGTTCAATCAATTCTCTAGTAGTTTCGTCTTTTACTAATACATTTCGTTGTACACTTTGTGTTCTTTGAGGAATATCTTCCTCCTCTGTGTGTGCAGGAGATACCTCTACTTGTTTAGTGATAAGACGATATTCACCTGTAATTTTTTCTGCTTGAGTTTCAACTTCTTTATCAATTTTTTGTACTGGTATATCCCTTACAACAGCAGGACGCTCAACAAAATGAAAAATTCTACAGTCTGCTGGGTCAATAGAAGGACAATCTGGATCTTTTTCTCCAGCCACCCATGTTCCTGTTTTAGGTTTCACTTCTAATGTTTCAAAGTCTTTTTTGAAGGTGGTTGGAATTACTTCTAGTTTATGATAAGGATCTTTGATCCAAAGGGTGTCTACAACTGTTTCATAAACTGCCGGCACATAGACAAAACGTTTTGAGGCAGGACGAATTACAATTTCTTGTGTTCTATTTTCATATTCAGCTGGGATTATTTCTACTCTTTTGTGTTCAGGTTTTGTCATTATTGTGACTTCCTCTTCTCCATATTCATCAGGCACAACACATTTGGCAAAACATTTGTTTGGGTCAGGATTTTCTGGTAAAGTTTCAAAATATTCCTGAGCCGATAAACAACAAGAAAGAAGTAGGCATAAATGGATTAAGTACTGTTTTTTCATGAGGTTATGATTTTAGGGTTGAAGACGCAATTTATAAAAACTAAACTTAAAAGAGTTTAGGTTTTCAAAAAACTGAAACTATCTTTTTAAAAGCGTTGATTGTTTGTTCTATATCGCTGTAGGAAAGTGCATCATTCAAAAAATAACTCTCAAAAGCACTTGGAGGCAAATAGATCCCCTCTTTTAGCATTCCATGAAAATAGCGTTTGAAATAGTCATTGTTTGCTGAAGCAGCACTTTTAAAATCAACAACTGGAGAAGCAGTGAAATGCACAGAAAGCATTGACCCAAATCGATTTATTTGACAAGGAATCTGAAGCGTTGAGAGCACTTGGTCAAAACCTTCATGCAGTGCTTCTGTCTTTTGGTCAAGGCTGCTAAAAATTCCGGGTTGCTCTTTAAGGCTTTTAAGCATAGTAATTCCTCCTGCCATGGCCAGTGGATTTCCACTAAGAGTCCCCGCTTGATATACAGGCCCCTCTGGGGCAAGATGACTCATGATTTCTTTGGTAGATGCAAACGCTCCAACAGGCAATCCGCCCCCAATCACTTTACCAAAGGTCACTATATCGGCTTGTACTCCCATTCTCTCTTGAGCCCCTCCTTGGGCTAGTCTGAATCCTGTCATGACTTCATCAAAAATGAGTAAGGCTCCATAGTGATCACACAAATTTCTGATTCCTTCAAGAAAATCAGGGGCAGGTGTAATACATCCCATATTTCCTGCTACAGGTTCTAAAATGATGGCAGCTATAGCCTGTGGATTGGCCTTAAATAAAGCTTCAACTTGATCTAAATTGTTGTACTCTACCAGCAGTGTGTCTTGAGCCGTTCCTTTTGTGACTCCTGGACTGCTAGGGCTTCCTAACGTCACCGCACCACTACCAGCTTGTATTAAAAAAGCATCGGCATGCCCATGATAGCAACCTGCAAATTTGATTATTTTTTCTCTGCCAGTTGCCCCTCTTGCTAGTCTAATGGCACTCATACATGCCTCTGTTCCCGAATTTACAAAACGAACTTTGTCTATGTTTGGAACCATTGAAACAACTAGTTCTGCCATTTCGGTTTCTAACGCAGTAGGAATGCCAAAAGAAGTCCCTTTTTTGGCTTGTTGTGTGACAGCATCTATCACTGGCTGGTATGCATGACCCAACAATAAGGGACCCCAACTAGAGATATAATCAATTAGTTTATTTCCATCCTCGTCATATAAGTAAGCACCTTTAGCTTTTTCAACAAATATGGGGGTTCCACCAACAGCTTGAAATGCTCTCACTGGTGAATTGACTCCACCTGGAATTACTTTCTTTGCTGCATTAAATAGGGCACTGCTTCTTTGGTATTGCATCACTTTAAGGAGTTAGGTATGGCCAATTCTTGTCCTAAATATATAGTATTGTCTTTAATTTTATTTTCTTGAATAATCCGAGAAACTGAAATATTATATTTTTTTGCTAATGAATATAGCGTATCTCCTTTTCTGACGGTGTGAACTTGAGAGACAGCAGTTTCCTTATTTCTTTTTATTCTCTTGGTTTTTTGATTATCGTATTGATCTAATTCAAACCGTTCAATCAGACTTATTAGTTTTTGAGGATATTTTGGATCTGTAGCATAGCCTGCTTTTTTGAGCCCTTTAGCCCACGCTTTATATTCATTAGGTTTAAAATCAAATAAAAAAGCATATCTAGACCTTTCTGTTAAAAATAGAGAGTGGTCTCTGAAAGATTGAATGGGATTTTTATATACTCGAAAACACTCTCCTTTTCTGTCATCATCATGATAAATTCGTTTGCCCTTCCAATTTTTGTGGCATTTAATTCCAAAATGATTATTTCCTTCTTTTGCCAAACGCCCTGAGCCCATAGAAGATTCTAAAATACCTTGGGCTAAGGTTATACTTGCTGGAATTCCATATTCTTCCATTTCTGAAACTGCAATTGAATTGTAAGTCGAAATGTAATTTTGAATTCTTTCAAAATTTGTCTTTGGGGGAGCCTTGGGAGATGAAATGGTTTTTTCTTTTTTTGGCTCTGAAGGCTCTCTGGTCACCACTTTTTTAGTGCCACAAGAGGATAAAAATAGAAGCAAAATCAAACCCCCGAGAAAAGTAATTCGGGTTGCCCTTTTTTTCGAAGTTGATAGTTGATTCCAGCTATTCCTTGCAAACCGCCACTGTGGATGATTAGAATTTTTTGACCCCATTGCCATTTGTTCTGTTCTATAAGGTCAAAAATACCAAAAAGCATTTTGCCTGTATAAATTGGATCCAAAGGAATTCCATATTGTTGATAAAAAGAATTGATAAAGACTATCAGTTTAGGGGTGATTTTTGCATACCCACCAAAGGTATACTCCTCTATTAATTGCCAATTTTTTTTATTAGTAAATTGTGCAATCTTTGTTTCTAAAGAAGTGTCCTTTACAGACATAAATCCAAGAAGTTGTTGATTTTCAGCACTACCCTCGATCAAACCAGCTAGAGTTCCTCCTGTGCCTACACAAACACAGATCACATCAAAGTCTTGATCATTCTTGCTCAATATTTCTTGACATCCTTTTACTGCAAGTGAATTTGTGCCCCCTTCTGGAAGAAAAATAAAATGGGGAAATTTATTTTGAATTTCTTGTACTTCTTTGGCTTGTTCTTTGAATCGAAAATTTGCCCTTGAAATTGCGATCAATTGCATCCCTTGAGATTGGCAAAATGTTAATGTTGAACTATCAGTGATTTTATTTTGCCATTCTTCACCCCGTACAATGCCTATAGTGGGAATCCCAACCATCTTACCTGCTGCTGCTAGGGCTGCTAAATGATTAGAGAAAGCCCCTCCAAAACTAATGATGGGTTGTTTATTTTGAGACTTAATAGAGGCTAGATTGTATTTGAGTTTCCTAAATTTATTTCCAGAAACTATGGGATGAATTTTATCTTCACGCTTAATTTTTATTTCAAACCCAGAAAATGGATTTATCAATTGATTCGTTGTAATTTTATCTTCTAAGAAAAAGTCCATTAATTAAAAATACACTAAAATGTCTTTGTCTGGTTTGCCTCCCCTAGAAGATGGTGACTTTTATTTATCCATAGAGGGGTATAAGGTCTTTACCGAGCAATATCATTTGAAAAGAGGTTATTGTTGTAAAAGTAATTGCCGTCACTGCCCCTTCGGATATGATCAGAAAAAAGAATAGTATTAAAAAATAGGCACAGTTTTTGATCTATATAATTTAATAAAACCTACCAAAAACAACAAATGATGAAAAAAATTCTCGCTTTATTTGGACTCTCACTTCTTGCTTCTTGTAGCTCTGTTTTTGTTTTTACAGATCATGATAGTAGTGTTGATTTTTCTCAATATAAATCATTTGCTTATTATAAACCACAAATCGATGAAGTGGATCTTTCAGACCTAGACAAACGGCGCATACTTAAGGCCTTAGACACCACCCTTCAAGCAAAGGGGCTCATAAAGTCTGAAGCACCAGATTTATTGGTCAGTTTTGAAACAAAAGCTAAAGAAAAGGTGTATGTCAATAATTTCAACACCTGGGGCTGGGGTTGGGGTTGGAACCCTTGGTTTTGGGGACCCAATTTTAGCAATGTTAGTAGTCAAACAGAAGGCACCCTTTACATTAACTTGATTGATGCCCAAAGTAAACAATTGGTCTGGCAAGGAAAAGGACGTGGCAGAATTTCTGAATACACAAAAAAACGCGATGAGCGTATAGCCCATTTTGTGGGAGAAATTGTTTCCATGTATCCCCCAGAATTAATAAATTAATCTAGAATTGTTCTAGCCTCTTCAAGTGCTTTTTCTATCCCATTTGGATTTTTACCTCCAGCAGTGGCAAAGAAATCTTGGCCTCCCCCTCCTCCTTGGATATGTTTTCCTAGTGAGCGAATAATATTAGCGGCGTTCCACTCTTTTTGAGTTGCTAAGTCTTTAGAAATATAACAATTCAACAATGCTTTCCCTTTGCTCTCTGCCCCTAAAACAATAACTAATGAATCAAATTCTTTTGCTAAATCAAAACAAAGAGTTTTCATTCCAGCGGCATCAGTTGCAACCTTTTGGGCTATAAAATGTATATCATTAATCTTTTCGAGATTCTCTTTTAGCGCATTGTAAATAGAGTTTAATTTGAGTTTACTTAAAACAGCCACTTCTTTTCTAAGTATGGCGTTTTCCTCATTTAAACTTTGAATAGCTTTTACAGTATCTTGTGGATGGTTGAGTACCCCCTGCACTTGATTTAAAAGTTTTGATTGTTGTTCAAAATGGTGTTTAACAGCCTCTCCAGTGATGGCTTCAATTCTTCTTATACCAGCTGCAATAGCCGTTTCTGAGACGATCTTGAAATGCCAAAGATCGGCGGTAGAAGATACATGAGTCCCTCCACATAATTCAATAGATTGCCCAAATCGAATTGTTCTAACGTGATCACCATATTTTTCACCAAACAATGCCATTGCTCCCTGAGCAAGGGCCTCGTCATAAGGCACTGCTCTATTTTCCTCAAGGGGCAACTGCTCTTGAATTCTAGCATTTACAAATTGTTCAATAGTACTGAGTGTTTCTTCATCCACTTTTGCAAAATGTGAAAAATCAAACCTAAAAATTCCTGAATGAACCATAGAACCTTTCTGTTCTACATGGCTTCCCAAAATGATGCGTAAGGCCTGATGAAGTAGATGTGTTGCTGTATGGTTTGCAGCCGTTTTCAGACGTTGCTTTTCATCAACTACAGCTGTAAAAATTGCCTCTGGTCTTTCAGGTAGTGTTTTGGTGAGATGAACAATTAAATTATTTTCCTTTTTTGTATCAACAATATAGCAAATGGAACCATTGGACGCTTCTAGATAGCCCTTATCTCCCACTTGACCTCCTCCTTCTGCATAAAAGGGAGTGTGGTCAAAAACTAATTGAAAAAATTCTCCCTCTTTTGTAGTATTTATTTGGCGATAGCGCAATAGTTGTACTTTTTCGTTCAAAGAGTCATAGCCCACAAAGCGAGTAGTTTCTTTATCATTTAGTACGACCCAGTCTCCTGTTTGGCTTCCTGCTGCAGCCCTAGATCTGTTTTTTTGCTTTTCCATCGCTGCTTTAAAGGCTTTTTCGTCAACTGAAAAACCACGCTCTGAAGCAATCAGAGCAGTCAAGTCAAAAGGAAACCCATAGGTATCATAAAGTTCGAAGGCTTTTTCTCCTGGCACTTGTTTGGAATGTTTCTTCAAAACATCATCTAACATTAGTAGCCCTTGCTGTAATGTTTTTAAGAAGGATATTTCTTCCTCTCTAATGACGTTAAAAGCTAGTTGTTGTTCTTTGACCAATTCAGGAAAAAAAGAACCCATTTGTTGGGCAAGCGTACTAACCAATTGGTGAATAAAAGGTTTTTTTTGATTTAAAAAAGTAAAGCCATACCTAATGGCACGTCGCAGAATACGACGTATAACATACCCAGCTCCAGTATTGCTTGGCAATTGTCCATCGGCAATGGCAAAATAGACTGTCCTAATGTGGTCGGCTATAACTCTGATAGCCCTATTAGTCTCAATATTATTAGCATATTGATGCTGAGTGAGGGTCTCAATTTCTCGTATCAGAGGGGTAAACACATCGGTATCATAAGTCGCCGTTTTATTTTGCAAAACCATACACAAGCGTTCAAAACCCATGCCTGTGTCAATATGCTGTTGAGGTAATTTTTCGAGTGTTCCATCTGCTTTTCTGTTGAACGATATAAAGACTAAATTCCATACCTCTATGACTTCAGGGTGGTCTTGATTGACAAGCGTGGCGCCAGAAACATTTTGTTTTTCCTCTTGAGATCTTAGGTCTATATGTATTTCCGAACATGGCCCACAGGGTCCTTGATCACCCATTTCCCAAAAATTGTCTTTTTTATTACCTAATAAAATTCGGTTTTCTGGAATCACTTCTTTCCATAAATCATAAGCTTCATCATCTTTAACAAGTCCTTCATCAGAGGCACCCTCAAAAATTGTTACATATAAATTTTCTGGAGCTATTTTATAGCAGTCTGTTAAAAGCTCCCAGGCCCAATGAATAGCTTCTTTTTTGAAATAATCTCCAAAGCTCCAATTGCCTAGCATTTCAAAAAATGTGTGATGATAAGTGTCAATGCCCACTTCTTCAAGGTCGTTATGCTTGCCTGAAACTCTTAGGCATTTTTGGGTATCAGCAACCCTTTTGGAAGAAGGGTTCACGTGCCCTAAAAAATACTCTTTAAACTGATTCATACCCGCATTAGTGAACATTAATGTAGGGTCATTTTTAATCACCATAGGGGCAGAGGCCACAATCTCATGTTGCTTGGAGGCAAAGAAATCTAAAAATTTTTGACGCACTTCTGCTGACTTCATTTTGGTCATTTAAATCAAAAAAAAAGGAATAACGAACTACTATAAATCACATTTCGCAGATATTGGTATATTTGTATTTTTATATTTGCTTTTGCAAAAGAAAAGAAAAATTATAAAATATAGTTTATGACCAAGGTCAAATATTATTACGATCCCGAAACTTTATCCTACCGGCCCATACAAGTCACCCACAAACTAAGGATATCCAACTTCATTTTATTTATACTGTCCTCTTTTCTATTTGGACTAATTAGTTTGTTCATCCTGTTGAATTCTACATGGTTGAGCACTCCCAATGAGATTTATCAGACTCGTGAACTAGAGAATTATAAAATTCAGTTTGATATTTTGAATAAGAAATTAAATCAAGTAGAGGCTGTTCTAGGGAATATAGAACAGAGAGACAATACCCTTTATCGCCTTTATTTTGAGGCTAGTCCTATTCCTGAAGAACAGAGGAGAGCAGGGTTTGGAGGGATTGACCGCTACAAAGCACTTGAAGGATATGACAATTCTGAATTAATAAAAAACACCACTGAACGGCTAGATGTCTTAATTAAACAAACAGTTGTTCAATCACGTTCTCTAGATGAAATTGAGAAATTAGCCTCTAATAGAGCAGAATTAATTAAAGCCATTCCTTCCATTCAACCTATAAAAAATGAAGATTTAAGGAGAATT
>CENG01018704.1_pt1 | contig 17102 bp, 15 predicted proteins | sample 530131 | NCBI WGS metagenome assembly CENG01 (sample SAMEA2591057, study PRJEB7988) | marine metagenome | biome: marine biome (ENVO:00000447); feature: surface water (ENVO:00002042) layer; material: saline water (ENVO:00002010), including plankton (ENVO:xxxxxxxx) | depth 5 m
GACATTTTCCGTTTCAGCTAAGCTTACATGAAAAGGCATCAATCCTGCTAAGATTAAGCATATTAAATGAAAAGACTGTTTAATCTTTCGTTGATTCATTGTTAAAACAGTCTATTAGTATTAAAAAAAATGAAAAAAAGACAATCTGTTTACGAAAAAGCGTTAGAAATAAATTTAGATCCCAGTATTTACGGAGTTTTTGCTGAAATTGGAGCAGGGCAAGAGACGGCAAATTGGTTCTTTCGAGTTTCGGCTTCTGCGGGTACCGTGGCAAAAACCATATCTGCTTATGATATGATTATGAGTGACGCTCTCTATGGAAAAACTGAGCGTTATGTGTCTCAAGATCGACTTAAGTCTATGTTAGAATATGAGTATGATCTGCTAGTCCAACGCTTAGCTAAATCAATGGGTGAAACTACCACGTTTTTTGCTTTTTGTAATACAGTACGAGCAAGGGGTTACAACGATGATGGAGAATGTTATGGCTGGCTAGGCATTCGATATCAATTGAAGCTAAATGATAAACCGTGTGAAATTCGTATTCATGTTCGTTTACTCGATAAAGATAACAGAGATCAAATGGAGGCATTGGGCATCATTGGTGTAAATTTAATTTATGCCGCATTTAAATATAAGCATGATTTGAAATTATTTGTTGAATCATTAGTCGATGGATTGAGCTCAAGTCGAGTTGAGATTGATTTACTTCGCTTCGAAGAAGAGGGGTTTAAGTATGTTGATAACCGCTTATGCGCTTTGCAGCTTGTACAAAGTGGGCTTACCGAAGCGACCGTTTTTGATACCAAAGGTCAAGTCGTTCAGCCAATGGGAATTTTATACAAGAAGCCAATACTTTTACTTAGAGGTAGCTTCAACCCTATCTTGAAATTACATTTAGACATGTTGGCTCAATCAAAGCGGGTTTTTCAGACTGAGCTGTCTCAAGAATTATCGAAAGACCTTGTTGAAATTTGTGAAATCAGTACCAATAATTTATTACGTGATGGCTCTATGGATCATGGAGAATTTCTTGACAGAGCCGATGCGATTCAAGCCTTAGGCAAGACGGTATTAATATCTCGAAGTGCTGAATTTTATCGTTTAACCACTTATCTAAGTCATTGTACAAGCCAACCGATAGCCATTGTTTTAAGTATTGGTTTATTGAATGAGTTATTTAAAGAAAAATGGTCCCAAGATTTAGAAGGCGGGATGCTTGAATCTTTTGGCCGATTATTTAAAAATAAAGTGAATCTGTATGTTTACCCTTGGCATAACTTTAAAAGTGGTGAATTGGTAACTGCGGATAATTTTAAGGCACCTGAAAGCTGGGAATTGTTTTATCGTCATCTGAAAAACAATAAGCGAATTTGTCCAGTAGGCACAGGAGATCCGACTTTACTTGCAAAGACGAGTCGTGCTGTGATGAAGCAAATTATGAATAAAGATCCAGACTGGAAGAACTGGGTGCCGAAAGAAGCACTTAAAATTATTGAGCGACAGTTTTCACAAACTTTATAGAGATTTTATCTTACTAAGCTTATTTTAATAAACGTCTCTAAGGTAGCGCTTCTCCGTCTTCATATTTTTAACATATGCGACAGCATCTTCTTCAGAAATGCTTCCTTGTTCTTGCACGATTCGATGCAAAGCTTTATCGACATCATGGGCCATACGACTGGCATCTCCACATACGTAAAAATATGCACCTGATTCGAGCCATGAGAATAGCTCACTAGCATTGGCAAGCATCTTGTCTTGTACGTAGACTTTTTCTTTTTGGTCACGGGAAAACGCTAAATCAATTTTACTGAGCAAGCCTTCTTTTTGATAAGTCTGCCATTCTGCTTGGTAGAGAAAATCTGTAATAAAATGTTGATCACCAAAGAAGAGCCAGTTTTTCCCTTTAGCACCAAGGGCTTTTCGCTCTTGCATGAAAGCTCTAAATGGAGCGATGCCTGTTCCTGGTCCTACCATAATAATGGGTGCATCTGTATTTTTAGGGAGCTTGAAGTTTTTATTTGGTGTGACAAACACATCTGCGGTTGCATCTAAATCTAAGCGATCTGCAAGATAGGATGAACAAACGCCTTCACGCTTTCTTCCGTGCGTTTCATAGCGTACAACAGCCACGGTTAGGTGAACAGAATCGGGATGGGCTTTTTGACTAGAAGCGATCGAATATAAGCGGGGTGGTAATTTTCTCAATAAATCAACGAGTGATTGAGGGTTTAATTCTTTTGCAGGATAATCAACTAATACATCAATTAAGTCTCTTCCATTGATGTAACTTTGAATGTTTGATTTGTCTTCATCCTCTAATAAATCTGCTAAGGCTTGGTTGTTAGCAATTCCATTGTATCGAGTCAAAAAAGGAATGGATAGAGTTGTGATATCCAGTATGGATTTAAATGCTTCAGCTAAGCTATACGTTTCCTCTTTGATTGATACGGAAGTACTAGGATCGAATTGAGTAGTTTCCAATAAAGCGTTTACTAGTTCATCAGAATTTTTTGGCTGAACGGCTAATGAATCACCTGCCTCATAGGTGAGACCGGTATCGCTTAAATCAAATTCCAGGTGCATGGTTTCCTTTGCCGAACCAGTGCCGTTTAAATTAATACGTTCTGAAAGATCGGATTGGCATGGGTTTTTGCGCGAATATTTAACAGCAGTTTGGGTCTGTGTACTTGCCGTATTACTACTAGTATCTACTGTTAGTACACTTGAAAAAGCCTTGAGTGCTCCGTCAGACCATTCTGCAAATTCGTCATCAAAATCCACATCACAATCTTTTCTTTGGAATAGGCGGTTGCCTCCTAAATTCTCTAGGCGACTATCAAAATCTTTTCCAATCTTACAAAAGTGTTCATAACTTGTATCTCCTAGAGCGAGTACTGAGAAGTTGATTGGATCCAATTTGGGTGCAGCATCAGACATGAATGCTTCATAAAATTCAATCGCAGTTTCCGGGGGATCACCTTCGCCCCATGTACTGACGATCACAAGCAAGTTGTCTACTTTTTTAAGAGTAGCTAATGAAATATCGGCCATGTTGCTGATTTTAGCTTTGAAGCCTAATTTGTTAGCTTTTTCTGCAGTTTGTTCAGCCAAGGATTCTGCATTGCCTGATTCAGTGCCGTACAAGACCATTAGCTCAGAAGCTTTATTGGCTGTTTTCTTTGCAAGTGCATTCAAATGTTCACGCAACCAATTAATTTCATCGATTTGCATTTCAGAAAACAAAGATGCTAGTTTTTCTGATATCGCTGGGGTTAAGGGTGTGTTCTTTGGAAAATTGTCGGACATTTTAGACAGTTTATCGTGTTAATAGTTGAAATTTCGCTTTATCTGATTCTCTTAAAGACTTGCTTATTTGTTAATTTATTTTAATTTTATTACTTCTTAACTGACAAACAAATAAATAGAGTCAAGTCGTAGCATCAAATAAGTGTTTTAAGAAATAGTCGCAGAGAGTAAAACTTTTTATGATATCAGATAGTCAATCACCGGAAAAATTGCATAAGAATGAGTCGATTAAGTCGGCGAGTGAGTTTCTTCGTGGAACCATTCTCGAAGGCTTGTCAGAATCAGTAACGGGTTCTATATCTGCTGAAGATCAGCAGTTAACTAAATTTCATGGTATTTACCAACAGGATAATCGTGATAATCGTGCAGAAAGAAGGCGAAAGAAGTTAGATAAAGCCTACACCTTTATGGCTCGTATCTGCTTACCAGGTGGTATTTGTACTCCTGAGCAATGGATCGCTGTCAATGACTTAGCCAATTTTTGTGAATTTGATACATTGAAAATTACGACACGCCAAGCACTTCAGCTTCACGGCATACTGAAAAGTAATCTAAAAAACACCATTCGCACAGTGAATGACGCATTGTTAACAACATTAGCTGCTTGTGGCGATGTGAATCGAAATGTTATGAGCAACCCTAACCCTCCAGAAAGTAGGGTTTTTACCGAGGTACAAGCTATAGCTGAAGCAGTGGATACACATTTAAAACCAAGGACTTCTGCTTATGCTGAAATATGGTTAGATGGAGAGAAAGTTGTGTCTCATGGGGATTCTGAAATCGAGCCACTCTATGGAAAAACCTATCTGCCAAGAAAATTTAAAATAGCTTTCGCTATACCACCCCACAATGATGTAGATGTCTTTGCTCATTGCTTAGGCTTTATTGCAATTATTAAAGATGATCAATTATTAGGTTTTAATGTAACCGTAGGCGGTGGCATGGGAATGACACATGGCAATGAGGAGACGTTTCCTCGATTGGCGGATGTGATTGCATTTTGTACACCCGATCAAGTAATCGATGTCTCAGAAAAAATCGTATCCATACAAAGAGATTTCGGTGATCGGACTAATCGTGCACATGCTCGATTTAAATACACTGTGGAAGATCGTGGTAAAGATGCAATTTTACAAGAATTAGAAACACGATTGGGATATAAATTAGAAGCCCCCAAAGCCTATAAGTTTGAAAGCAATAGTGACCGTTATGGTTGGGTTCAAGATTTTGAGGGTTTATGGAACGTGGGACTCTATATCGAAGGGGGACGTGTATTGGATAATGACAAACTTAAAATCAAAACAGGTCTAAAAGAAATTGCCAAAATTCATAAGGGAGATTTTCGCTTAACTGCTAATCAAAACATCATCATTGGAAGAATAGCCGACAAAGACAAAGCGGAAATACAGGCTTTAATTGAAGAATATGGACTTGATGGTTATGAGAAATTTTCGGGTATTCGAAAAAATCAAATTTCTTGTGTCGCGCTTCCTACTTGTGGTTTAGCACTTGCTGAATCTGAACGTTATTTGCCTACTTTAGTGACTGAAATCGAAGGCTTGCTGGAAGAACTAGGCTTATACAATGAGCCAATTATCATACGATCTACCGGCTGTCCAAATGGTTGTGGCCGTCCTTACTTAGGTGAGATTGGATTAGTTGGAAAGGTGCCAGGGAAGTATAATTTATACCTTGGAGCTGGTTTTGATGGTGAACGTTTAAATAAGTTATATAAAAATTCAGTAACTCACGAACAGATTATTGAGTGTTTAAAACCTATTTTTATTGATTATGCAAAAAACCGCCAAGCTAACGAACGCTTCGGAGATTTTACTATCAGATCTGGTTATGTAAATGCGACCAACCATGGTAATGCTTTTCATAGCGATTTGAAAGAAATTCAGTATCAAGAAAAGGTTCAACAGTAGGTTTGTTTCGCATTTACTGAAATCAGTTTATTTTCTTCAACTAAGTAAGCTGTCAGTTTACCTCCATAGACGCAACCTGTGTCTAGGCATAAGGTGTTTCTTTTTTTGAAAATCCTTCTTCTTGGTGTATGTCCATAAATGACAAATGTGAGCTCTTTCCAATAGTTTACCCATAATTTAGACTTTGAGCGATGTGTGCGTTTTTCTGGTAAACCTTCCTTTGTAATTACCTGTACATTCGTTACAGTATCTAAACTTTGAGAGTGCCAAGGTTCATTAGGAACGAATCCTCCATGCACAAAAAGAGTATCCAATGCACCTTCATAAATAAACTTTGGAAGATGTTTTAAAAATTTCCAATCTGACTTGTTTAATTGCTTATAGGTATGATGGTAATGACTATTGAGGTATTTTAGACGTTTTTCTTTTTTAGCTGAAAGCAATCTCATTTCATGATTACCCATTATAGCTTGTATGTCATATGCTTTGGCGAGACGAATAGCCTCATGGCTATCTGGACCTTTATTGATTAAATCTCCAAGTTGTATGATGCGGTCGGATTTTTGCGGTTTGAGTTTTTTCAATAATTTCTCAAGTTCTCTTGCGCAACCGTGTACATCTCCAATAGCAATGGTTCTTCCCATAGTCTTTTAATGTTTAAATTAGGTATTTACTGCAATAAATTTCTAGCAAGAGTGAGTAAAAGCTTGAAAATTATGGAACATGAAAGACATTTTATAGAATGTTTCACTGGGAAATAAAAGATTTTGGAAAGCTATCATCAATTTCAGGTAAGGCTTTTAAAGATGGAGATAAAGTTCTCTGTATTGTCTTAAAAGATATAAGGAATAACGAAATGATTCGTTGCGATCTTCTCGAAGTAGAATTTTCAGAATGGAAACAAACAGAAGATACAATAATTCTTGGGAAATGGTCTCGAGTTTTTGCCGAAGAGGCTAAAGCTTTAACTCAGGAAGAAAGAAAGCATTCAGCTGAAAGCTTCTTTTTTTCTCTTTTCGACTCTAGTGAGACAAATGAAGAGCAAGAAGAACTCGGCTTGCTTAAGTATCTATTTGCTGTGAGTTTGGAGAGAAAGCGTGTACTGAAATCGCAATCAATCAAAGCTGAAGCAGAGTCACAAATCTTCGTCCACGTAAAAACAAAACGAGAGTTTGCTGTACCAGTAGTGATTCCAAACCTTGAAAGTGTTTCAAAAGTAGAGGCTATTATCGGTGATCTTTTATTGTAATCTAAAAAAAAATTCTGCAAGCATGAGGGTGCTTCAAATATTCTTTTTCTTTTTAACACTCAGTTGCAATTGTTACGGGTTGATATGGCCTACGCCGAATCCTGCCTTTGCTAACGGCAAATCAATAGAAGATTTTGTTCAGGCAACAGGCTCGGGTAATCCATCGTCTGGTTTATATGGACTTGTTCGTAACAAAGGTAAAAAGTTTCACGAAGGATTGGATTTATACGGGATTAAGTTCGACACAAAAAAAGTAGTCTTAGATTCAATTTTTGCGGTGCTTCCTGGTAAGGTAGTTCACATCAATGAGGATTCTAGTAAAAGTCGTTATGGGATATATGTTGTTTTATTGCATAAAGAAGGAGGGTTCAATTTTTATTCATTATATGCGCATTTGGATTCAATTGATCATAAACTTCGCTTAAATCATTCTATAAGAGAAGGCGCTCGATTAGGGCGGATGGGAAATAGTTCTGGTGGCTATACGATTCCTAAAAGCAGGGCTCATTTACATTTTGAAATTGGAATCCAATTGTCCGATAATTTTCAATCATGGTTTAAATCCCAATCTTATGAAACAAAGAATTGGCATAAGAATTGGAATGGCATGAATTTACTCGGTGTGGATCCACTCGACTTCTATCGCTCAATCCGCAAAAACCAATCGGTGGATTTTAAATCTTACCTTGAATCCTTGCCCCATATTCTTGCAATTAAAGTGCGAAGTAATGCTATGCCATTCTTTATCCAAAATAATCCATGTTTTTTAGAAGCTAATGGTTTGTCGAAATCAGATATTGCAGGATGGGAAGTTACTTTTGCAAGGTTTGGTATTCCGATACATTGGAAAGCACTTGGAGAGTCCGAATTAAGTTTGCCGGATGGGGTGGATATAAAATTGACTCGTTACAACCCAGATTATGATTTTGGGGTAGAGCCTGTATTATTTGTAAAGAATGGTACAAAAATCATTCCCTCAAATATACTTCTTTCGAATATCGAAAAATTGTTTTTTTAGTTATTTGATTTTGTTCAGCTCTCCGTCTGAAATTATAGTATCTGCGCCTAAACTGTTGAGCTTATGTATAAGCTTAGGGTTTAACTTTTTTAAATAGGCTTGCAGTTTTATGGGTGATTTTTTGTCAGAGGCAAGTTGTGTAATTTGATGGCATGTTTCAGAAAATGAGGCTCCATATGAACTGAGAAAGGCATCAACTTTCGATTGAATAGATGTGTTAAGAGCAAACTTTAGATGCTTAGGCTCTAGAATAGAGCCCTCTAAAGCGATAGTTAAATCTAATGATATCTTTTGACAGATCTTTGCTAATTTTTGAATTTCTTCAGCAATTACATTTTTTTCACCAGCACGAAGAGCTGAATAATTAATATAGACAGTAACAGCATCAGCACCTAGCTGTGCTACTTCATTAATTTCGGCTATCTTTGACTTCAAGGTTGAGCGACCATGAGGGTATGCAATTACTGCATCTAGCTTGATCGAGGTATGATTTAGAAGATTTGCGCAGAATGGAATACTTGTCGGAAATACTAAAACAGATAATAAATCATGAGCAATTGCGGCATCGCATAAGGAGCAAATGTCACCATTGCTTGAAAATAAGTTTAAATTCGAGGATACTATATGATTAAAATTTAGGGGTATTTTCGTCATTAACTAACTAACTATAGTAACCCTCTAGGAGCAGTAATCAACAATATGTTAGTTAATTTTTTTCTCAATGTCATTCCAGTTTAGCTCGAAAAATATGATTTTACCTAATGGGTTAGTTAGAGGTTCTTCGCATCGAAAGAGTAGGGACGGTAATTTTTCTAAAGATGAAGCATGCTCTTTTTCTGAATTAAACAAAAAGTCTTTGATCGAGCTTTGAGCAATTTGTTCCCAGAAAACAGATTGCTTAGGACTTTTTGAATAGCCACCTCTGGTTCTTAATTGATCGATTAAATCCAACGTGAATTTTTCCACATAGTTAATTTTTAACCAATCTGGAATACTTAGTATTCGGTAAAAATTTTTTCCAAAAGATTCGATAGTAAAGCCGTAATCATTAAGTTGATTTAAATGAGATTCGAGAGTTGTGGCAGCTAACGGTTCTAATTCTATCTGTATTGGGATGATTAAATCTTGTTTGCTTGGCCTACTTTTGCTGACTTGCGCTAAGACTTCTTCATAACGGATTCTCTGTTTCGCTCGTAAAATATTAAGCAGTACAATTCCTTCTGGAGTTTGGTACACGGCATACTTTTCTTTAAGTGTATGTAAATAGACCCAATTAACTTTAATATTTGTATTTGAGCTAGGGGTCTGTTTATCAATGGGACTTTCTCTATCAAGAGCTTTTAAGGTTGGAGAGGGTTCTAGACCGTAATTCTTAATTACTTGGCTTGGTTGTTGCAAAGAATCATTAGCAACGGAGACTGTATCTTCTGATTTTTCTTGATGTTGATTGGTGGCAATTATTGGAGTAGGTGAGGGCTCAGGAATTTCCGATGACGGATTGTTTTGCTTTTGAATCCTATGTGGATTGGATGCTTCTAATTTTGCATGTATTGCTTGAAGTGTAAATTGTCGCACACTTGCTTCATCTCGAAAGCGTATTTCTTTTTTTGTTGGGTGAATGTTTACATCAACATCCTTGGGATCAATGGTTAAAAATAAAAAGACAACAGGGAAACGTCCTTTCGGTATTTGGCCCATATAAGCATCGAGTACCGCATAAGATAATGTACGATTATCTACAGGACGATTATTAACAAAGAAAATCATTTCTCTGCGAGTGGATCGATCGATTCCCACCTTTGCTATCAAGCCATTTATTTTAAGATTCGAATTTTTATCTTCTGCCGATATCGGCAACAAGTCTTTGGCGATATTGCGATTCCATATTTCGCTGATTCGATCATTGAGACTGCTACATGAAGCCGATTTTAAAATAATTTTTCCTGTATCGATAAGTTCAAAAGCGATATGCGGATGCGCTAAGGCGAAGAGGCGTACCGCAAAATATATATGGGCGGATTCGGTGTTTTCGGTTTTAAGGAATTTTCTCCTAGCAGGTACTCCGGTGAACAAATTTTTTACGTCTATAATAGTTCCGTGCGGCATACCGCAGGCTTTTTGACTTAATAACTTTCCTGCAGTTACGTTGATTTCAATTCCTTCGATGGAATTTTTTGTACGAGTTTTTAGGGTGAATTGTGAAACAGAAGCGATCGAAGGTAGAGCTTCACCTCTAAAGCCAAAACTGGTAATCTCATTGAGGTCATTGGCTTCTCTTAATTTGCTAGTCGCATGGCGTTCTAAAGAAAGTAGTGCCTCATCTTCATCCATGCCAATTCCATTATCGGAAATTTTTATCAAGGACTTGCCACCATTATTGATTTCAATTGAAATCCTTGTCGCTTTTGCATCAATACTATTTTCAATCAACTCCTTGATAACCGCTACAGGTCTTTCAATAACTTCTCCAGCTGCAATTTGATTCGCAACACGATCACTGAGAATTTTTATTCTAGGCATAGTTTTATTGATTATTTTAGCTTGTATATTGATTGTAGTGTATCAATGCAATAGACATATTTCTTTTTTCTATTTTTATTAAACCTTCTTATGAAAAATTCTCTTTCCAATGAAGCAAGCCTGTATCTAAGGCAACATGCTAATAATCCAGTTCATTGGTTTAGTTGGGGTAAAGAACCTTTTGAATTAGCTAAGGAGAAAGATAAACCTATTTTGATTTCAATTGGTTACTCCTCATGCCATTGGTGCCATGTTATGGCTCATGAGTGTTTTGAGGATTCGTATATCGCAGATATTATGAACAAGCACTTTATATGTATTAAAGTGGATCGAGAAGAAAGGCCTGATGTGGATCAAGTGTATATGGAGGCAGTACAAATGATTATTCAGAGAGGGGGCTGGCCTTTAAATGTGTTTTGTTTGCCAGACGGTCGTCCATTTTTTGGTGGCACTTATTTTCCGCCAGAAGATCGAGGTAATGGTTTAGTTCCTTGGCCACAGCTCTTGGTTCGTATTTCTGATTTCTATCAAAAATCTCGTGATGAATTAACGGAAAATGCTGAGGCGATACGGGATAATCTATTGGCAAGCAGTGCTTCAAGTAATGGAAGTAAGGATTTTAATTTTTCTGATTTAAATCTTGCTGCTCAAGGAATATGCGGAAATCACGATGACCAATATGGTGGCTTTGGTCAGGCTCCTAAGTTTCCTCAAGCGATGGTGCTGAATTTCTTGATGTCGATGCGAGATCATAAAGAAACGAGTAAGGATTTAGGAGAGCGAATCGATTTTGTTGTAGGCCAAACTTTGAAGGCAATGGCACATGGAGGACTTTTTGACCAGCTTGGTGGTGGGTTTTCCCGTTACAGTGTCGATGCTCATTGGCTAGTACCGCATTTTGAAAAAATGCTCTATGATAATGCCTTGCTTTTAGAGAGCTATCTTCGGGGCTATTTATTAAATAAAGAGCCTTTGTATCGATCGGTTATTGAAGAAACAGTGGATTGGCTGGATCGAGAATTATTGTTGGATTGTGGGCTTTATGCTTCTGCTTTGGATGCAGATGTGGATGGAGAAGAAGGTAAGTCCTATGTTTGGGATCTTGAGACAGTAGAACAAATCTTAGGACCATCTTTAGGCAAAGTGTTTTCTTTAGCCTATGGGGTATCTCAAAGTGGCAATTTTGAAGGCGATATGTCAGTCTTAGCATTACAAGATGGCGATTTTACAGTGCGTGATGATTTGAAAGATGCACGAAAAGTATTACTAAAATTTCGAGAAGAAAATCGTAATTTACCTCCTCGAGACAATAAAGTAGTAACTGCTTGGAATTGTCTTTTGGCTTCAGCCTTAGCGGAAGCAGGGTTTTATCTGAATCGTAAGGACTGGGTGGCAAAGGCTCGGCACATTGTTGATTTTATTGATTCTAATTTGACGGCAACTTTTACAGGGTGCTTTTCATTGAGTTCAGTTTATTATGAGGATTCAAACAAACGAGTCCCTGGGTTTTTGCATGATTATGCCTGTTATGCTCAAGCTTTATTGGCCGTTGCGGGGAAAGTAGATTGGATTGAGGCAGGTGCTTCTTCAAATTATATGAATAAAGCAAAGGCTTGTTATAAGTATATTGATTCGTATTTTGGCGATACAGATGCTTCTGGCTTTTATTATACTTCGAAAGATGAAGAGGCGCCAATTGTCCGAAGGAAAGAGTGGTTTGATAATGCAACCCCTTCGGGTAATGCCATGGTCCTACATGTTGTTTCGCAGTTATATGCTTTAACTGGTGAAAGCGACTATGAATCCGTTTTAATTAAAGAGCGCTCCTTTTATTCTCAGGGAGCTAGGCAGCATGCGAGTGCAATTGCTTGTAGTTTAGAGGCTATAGCTGAGGCTGATTCAATTGCGGTCATTAAAACCAACAGTGAAGAAACTATCGATTCCGTAAGACAAATATTGCTTAAGTACCCTTGGCGAAGACTCTTTGTGGTTTTTGATCCTGAAGTTGATTTTCAATTGTGTTTAGGAAAAACATGTTTTCCCGCGGGTAGATCTTTAGAGGAAAGCTTAGCTAATTATTCTCAAAGTATTTGATTGTGAATATTTTGGAATGTCTATAAATGGTAATTAGATTCAATATTATATAATGAGTAAAAATAAACAGCAAGCTACCTGGGGCGGACGTTTTGATAATAAGCCTTCTGATTTAATGTTACAAATAGGGGAGTCAGTCTCTTTTGACTGCCGATTGGCTTTATATGATATTGAATGCAGTCGTGCACACGCTTCGATGTTGGAAAAAGTTGGTATTTTAAATGAATCAGAATTGAAATCAATTTTGGCCGGTTTAGATTCTGTTGAAAAAGCGATTGAATCACAGAATTTTGAATGGCGTTCTGATCTGGAAGATGTTCATATGAATATTGAACAAGCCTTGGTTGAAGTTTCGCCAGAGGCACTTAAATTACACACTGCGAGAAGCCGTAATGATCAAGTCGCTACAGATATGCGCCTTTGGTTTAAAGATGCTTGTGTATCAGTTATAGCAGATATTGAGTCATTGGTGCAAAGCTGTTTGGAATTTTCTGAAGCGAATGCGGAAGTAATTATTCCTGGATATACGCATTTGCAGAGAGCTCAGCCGGTTCCTATCGCACATCATTTATTAGCGTACGTAGAAATGTTGGTAAGGGATATGAATCGTTTTTCAAATGTATGGGATTCAGCCAATATTTGTCCTTTAGGTTCTGGTGCAATTGCAGGAAGTACTTTGCCCATTGATCGTTTATTTGTAGCTGAGAAATTGGGCTTTGTCGATGATGAGGGTTGTCCTATCATTACCCAAAATAGCATGGATGCAGTGAGCGATCGTGACTTATTTATTGATTTTGCTAATGCTTGTGCGGTAACTGGAATGCACTTATCTCGCTTATCTGAAGATTTCATATTATGGAGTAGTTCAGAGTTTGGGTTTGTTCGTTTGCCTGATGCTTTTACAACAGGTTCTAGCTTAATGCCTCAAAAGAAAAATCCTGATGGTTTTGAATTAATAAGGGGTAAGTCAGCCCGCCTCATCGGAAATACCCAAACTTTATTTTCCATGATGAAAGGCCTGCCATTGACTTATAATCGTGATATGCAGGAAGACAAAATGCCTGTTTTTGATTCTTATGACCAGTTAACTCTTATGCTTAAGGTTGCAGCCGCAACACTTTCTGACGTTACAGTTAATGAATCCCGTTGTGCTAAATCGGTTTCAGATCCTTTATTGTTAGCCACAGATGTAGTTGATTATTTAGTACTGAAAGGAGTTCCTTTTAGGGATGCTCATCACATTGTTGGTGCTTTAGTTAAATTATCTGAATCCCTAGAGCTACCTTTAGACGAATTGCCTTATGATAAAGTGAAAGTCATTGATGAGCGGATTGATAAAAATTGGTTATCTGTTTTCTCATTGGAAACTGCTTTAAAATCTAGGAAGCAGATTGGTATGCCTAGTATGGAACAGATTGCTTCTCAAATATCCGCTTTAAAAGGACGTTTCACAAATAGTTAAACACTCTAGTTTTTTAACACCTATTCATAAAGAGCAGGTGTTTTTGATTTCGCAATTGGGTCGGGCGACTAGGCCAGCTATAGGCTCAAGTGGATAAATCTTCTCTGAATTACCCTCATTGATTAAGTAATGATCGCAAATGGTGTCTAGCTCGGCTTTACTTTTGCAACGTCTCGCTTGATAGAGAAACTGTCCTTCGCTATCGATACTTATGCCAATAAAGTTAAGGAATTTCTTTAGATAATTAATTCTAAATCGCTCCTCTTGATTGGATTCATCCGATAATTGATAAAGATCATCGATATAACCACGAACATCCTTGAAAGTTGGAGAAAAGATAGGCTTTCCGGTGAGATACTCTTCTATTTGCCTAAATATCCATGGGTTACGAATACAAGATCGGCCAATCATCACTCCTCGACATTGTGTTTCTTTGAGGACCTTTTCTGAGCTTTTAAATGAAGTAATGTTCCCGTTGGCAAGGACTGGGCAATTTGCAATTTTTGCGGCTTCTTGAATGTATTCGTATTGAACTTCACTCTTGTAGCCACCTTTGACGGTTCGAGCGTGTAAGCTGAGCATTTCAACTTTATGGGAATTGATAAGTTCAAGGATTTCGTGAAAATGTTGATCGCTTTCAAATCCAATTCGCATTTTAACAGTGAAAAAAGTTTGGACTGAGTTTTTCAGACATTTGAAAATTTGATCGATTTTTGCGGGATCCCTCAATAAGCCGCCACCTACGTTTTTTTTATAAACTTTTGGGGCAGGACATCCCATATTTAGGTCAATTCCAGTGACAGGAAGTTCTCTTTCAAATATTGTTGCAACGGTTCTTTCTAGATCGGGTAAACTTTCACCGATTAATTGTGCGAAGATCGGTTTACCTGTATTGTGATAGAGGATAGAGTCCACAATATGTTTTTCTAGAGTCGAGTGACTGTGTACTCGAAAATATTCCGTGAATAATAGATCTGGAGCACCGTATTTCCCGAGTAATTGAATGAATCCAAGAGTTGTAACATCCTGCATCGGGGCAAGTGCGGTCCATGGACGTGGAATGCCTATGTGTTTTTCTAAATTAATAGTTAGTAAATCTTAGGGTTTAACGTTGATGATTTTTTGGTAGATTTCGCTCATGTCATCAACTTTATTAATTACGTAGCTACTCGCATATATGGGCTTATCTGTAAGCAAAGCTAATATTATTGAGTCACTGGGTCGTGAATCTAGCTCAACTATTTTGTGCCCAATTTCATTTTCCATTGAGATTACTAATCGCGCAAAATAGGTACCATTATCAACATCATTGATAATGACTCGCTCTATTTCAGCACCGAGTCCATCAAGCATATTGGTGATTAGATTATGGCTGAGTGGTCTCTCATGTTCGACTTTATTAATCGCCATCTGCATTGTTTCCCCGATTTCTTTATCAACATAAAGGACAAATATTTTCTGCTTACCCCTCAAAAACACTGCCGATCCATTTGTGGTAGGAATGATAGCTTTGATGGATATAGGAAGGATATTTGTTTTCATTTTTATCTAACTAAGTAGAATATTGTACACAGAACCTACTGATTGCCGACTAAATATCAATTTTCTTATTGTGTAATTTACGATTTATTAGAATTTTATTTGTTTTATTATGGAAGGGCAAAAACAACTCATGAATAATCTTTATTTAATTGGATTTATGGGTGTTGGGAAATCGCATTTTGGTCGACTAGTTTCAGAAGCTTTAAGTTATCAATTTTTTGATACAGACCATGTTATTGAAAACAATGAGCAAACTACAATTTCTGAAATCTTTAAAAATCAAGGAGAAGAGTGCTTTCGAAAACTTGAACGAGATTTAATTGAATCCGGCTTGCCTAATGAAGCTTGTGTCGTTGCTTGCGGGGGGGGATTAGCCATCCAAGAGGGCATGATGAGCGTATTAAAGACAAAAGGAGTGGTTATCTCATTATTTGCTTCCAAAGAGACAATTTTAGAGAGAACAAGTACAAATAAGAACCGGCCTTTATTGAATGTGGTTAATCCTGAAGAACAGATCGATCAAATGATGAATGTACGAGCACCGAAATATTTAGAGGCAGATGCAAGTATTGCCACAGATGGTCGTATGCCTGCCGATATAATGAATCATATTATCAGAACCTATAAAACGATTAACAAAGTTAAGTCCTCATAGTCTTGTGCTTACTGCCAGTATTTCTCAACTGCCGTATTAAAGATTTCTGGTGGGCGAACAACTTTGTTCATTTTATTGATAAATGTGTGCTCTGTTTGGCCTCTTGCTATAAGGTCTTTTTTATGTGAGATAGTATAATCAAATCTAAATCGAACTTTGGGCTTATCTCGTAGCATGATTCCTATATCTAAAGATTGATTAAAAGATGCTGGCTTAAGATATTTAATACTTGCAGATAATACCGGAATGTAGAATCCAGACGCTTCGAATTGTTCATAAGGGATTTTTAGATGGTTCAGTAGCTCAATACGACATTCTTCAAACCAAATAAGGTGGTTACTGTGATGGACTCTTTGCATCGCATCAGTTTCAACATAGCGTACTTTTATAGAATGATTGAATGATAGCATTTTATGAAATAGATTTGACGAATATTTTAAATCAAAAGTATTAAAGTGCATTTATTCTTGAAGCAAATAATTTAATTTTAAGTAATTTTATATGAAACAAACAGACAGAATTGTTATTTTTATCATCGGTTTTACCATAGGGACATTTTTGGTTTCTATTTATTTTGAAAATAAATCGCTGAAAAAGGAACAAGCGGAGGAAAAAGTATTAGATGCATGGTCACAATTAGATGACGACGTCCCAAAGTTGCCTAATTCCCTTCCAGATGTATTTTTAAAAGGTACTTTAATCGCTTCGGGCACCTTAATCAATGAGAATGGAGAAGAGGAAAAAATTTGGATTATGGAATTCAAATCTAGCTACCCATTTGTTCGAATAGTTGAAAATATTTCTCAGGAAACACTTGAGGTGATGGCTGCCGATCAGATTTTGATACATTTGAAAGAAGGAATCGATGTGACTGATGTTCAGCCTATGCTTAAGGCCTTAGACCTTAATGTGAGAATGTTTAATCGAGATAAGAATATTATAGTTATTAGTGTACTTAACCGAGAATTAGATGCAATTCCTCAAACTATTGCCGCTCTACGCCCTTGGGAGGAATTGTTTGATTCGGCCTCGCCAGATTTTATTCAGGTAAAATAATTTTTCAAAATAGAGATTCTGAATTGACCCGGAAATCACTATTTTGTTGATTACACACTTTTTTACATCACTTAATAGAATTTATGAATATTGAACAAAAAGATATTTCGCCGACTAGGAAGGCAATTTTAGTACATTTCACAGCTGAGGAAGTTTCGGCTGAGGGGGACGCTGTATTGTCTGAATTTATTCAATTTGCAAAAATACCAGGGTTTCGCCCAGGGAAAGCAAACCCTAATATGGTTCGAAAGCAATATGCTAATGAA
>CENG01065365.1_pt1 | contig 17023 bp, 3 predicted proteins | sample 530131 | NCBI WGS metagenome assembly CENG01 (sample SAMEA2591057, study PRJEB7988) | marine metagenome | biome: marine biome (ENVO:00000447); feature: surface water (ENVO:00002042) layer; material: saline water (ENVO:00002010), including plankton (ENVO:xxxxxxxx) | depth 5 m
AAGCCGCTGCGGCCCGTTTGGTTCGTCGACTCAAGGATGGTTACACCATTACCATTGCAGAGTCATGTACCGGCGGTTTGCTCGCAAGTACCTTGACGGATATCGCAGGTGCGAGCAAATGGTTCAACCAGTCCTGGGTGACCTATTCCTACGATGCTAAAATTCGAGAGTTAGGCGTAGATGTCAAAACTTTGGAAAAGCGTGGCGCCGTTTCTGCCGAAGTTGCAATTCAGATGGCTCAAGGTGCACTTGCACGAGCAAATGCAGACATTGCAATCTCCATCACAGGAATTGCGGGTCCAAGCAACGATGGAACCAACAAGAAAGTCGGCTATGTTTACGTTGGAATTGCTTCAAGAACTTGGGCAATTTCTGAGGCAACACAAATTGGAGGAAACCGACAAGAAAACAAGGAAGGTTTCGTACATTTCGCATTGCTTACAGCAATTCGTCACTGGGATCAAGCGATGGAACTCGCTGAAAAGAATCGTCAAGACGAAATGAAACAACGAGAAGAAGATGCAAGGATCAGAGCTCTCGAAGAGATTGCTCGTAACCAACGAGCCGCTGCCGCTGCAGAGGAAACTGCGTGGCAATCTCAAACCTGGTCAGAGAGAAACAACGATTCCGAAAATACTGATATCGGTACTGATGTTGAATGGGATAGTGATTCAGCAAACGAATGAACATGAAGCCTTTTGGAGGGTCGCCTCCCATTGGCAATCATGACTGCGGAATGGGGGTTGATTTCGCAGGAATTAATGAAACGTGGAATGCTCGTCACCACAGGAGTCAAAGAGAAACTGCTCTCTCTTTCAGACCCGATTCAAGTCTTGGAACAAGGTCCAGCCGTCGGATTCCAGCGGGGAATGCTTACTATTGATGTGCTCAATGAGATGATCGCCGCAATACCGCAACAAGATGATGTGGAAAAAACCAGTCAACCCATTGGCAGAACGATTGCCCCAATCAAAGAACCTGAGCCGGTTCAAATTCAGTACCGAAACAATCTTCCTGATTGGAATGAGAAGGACTTTTCTGGACTTGCTACTGATGTTGATAACGATATTTTCGTGCATTATGACATCACAGGAAACAGTACAACTGAAGGAAAAATGGGGCACATACAAGCCTGCTTCAATGATCGCTTAGATAGTATCCGGAAAATGATTGTGAAAAACTCCAGACTTCCGAGAAAGCCACAGGAGATTGGTCGATTAAATACAGAATATCGAAGATACCAGGGCTATGAAAACCTAGCAGTTGCAATAGGCCTTGTCAATGATCCACGTCACACCAAAAACGGTCACCTCATGTTTGGACTTGAGGATGAGACAGGAGAAATGAATTGTCTGTTAACGATTCGACAAGGTGATGATAGAGACAGGATGCATGAACAAGTCGTTGAAGCTGGATTGATGCCAGATGACGTACTTGGAGTAAGTGGCTCATTCTCACAGACAGGAGATATCTTCTATGTGGATGACTTGTTTTTCCCAATGAAAGATCGGCATGAAAAGAAAAGTGCGAACATCGGAGTAAGTGTAGCATTCCTATCAGATATCCACGTAGGATCGAAAACATTCCTTGAAGCTCAGTGGCACAAGATGGTTCGATGGTTCCATACTGATCCTCTTGCCAAGACAATCAAGTATCTCATACTCAGTGGTGATTGTGTTGATGGTGTTGGTATTTATCCGGGACAAGACAAAGAGTTAGCGATTCCTGATTTGTTTGGACAATACACTGAATTTGCCCGATTGCTCGAACTGTTACCTGATTGGGTTGAATGCATCATGTTACCAGGAAACCACGATGCTGTGAGACCTGCTGAACCGCAACCTACGTTTGAAAAGGATATTCAACAAGATTACAACAAGACAACCTTTGTTGGTAACCCATGTGATTTTTCCTTGCACGATGTGCGTTTGCTTTCATACCATGGAAAGTCCATTGACGACTTTGTTGCTGGATTACGTACTGTCACATATTCAGAACCAGTTGAGGCAATGCGACAAATGCTCAGACGTCGCCATTTAGCGCCTCAATGGGGGGGTAAAACGCCATTATCTCCAGAACTTGAAGATGGTCTTGTCATTCGAGAAGTACCTGACATTTTCGTTACTGGCCACGTGCATGGACATGCATGTTTGGACTTTAGGGGAACAACTCTCGTATGTTCATCGACATGGCAAGATCAAACATCATACCAGAAGATGCTCGGATTCCAGCCAAAGCCGTGCATGCTAACAATCGTCAATTTACAATCGCACAAATCAACTTCGATTCCTTTCGCTTGATGGTAGATTGATGTGTTGAAGAATCAACGACAGATCTTTCTCACGGACGATCGGAACGCCTGCTTGGGTAAACGCGTTAATTGAAGACTCTCGACTTGGATTGAAGCCAACAAAATGACTCCCTTCGATTCTCATTGAGAGATCCATTTCCGAATCACCGACTGATACGATTTCATCAGGTGAGAAGCCATGCATTTGCGTGAGTCGATGTATGACATCTCCTTTTCCACTTGCATGCAACCTACAAATTCCATCATCGGATAGGAATCCTTCATCATCAAACTCAAACCCGTTTGCTATCCAGTCATCGACCTTCAACATTGCAGCAATGCTGCTAACGAAAAGATCGACTCCTGCGCTAACAATGGCTACATAGACACCAGAATCTTGTAAATGCTGAATCGTTTCACGAGAACCTTTCATTAAGGCTACACCTGAATACATTCGAAACAATTCGTCCTTGTGAATCGGATCTTGAATCTCTTTCCACATTGCTATGTCAGAGCTCATAAATTCAACATCGGAGATTTCACCAGCAATGAACCTCGAGAGATTCTTGCTGTTGTCTGTTCCAAATCCATCATGAAGTGTTTTCCACGAACTAACTGAGTCGACAAGGACTCCATCGCAATCAAAGACGACACATCGACAAACGCTGACCATAACCTACGCTGTCAGTTCATGCTTGAAAGCATTCGCTTAGCACCAGAAGATTGGGCCGGTGACTTGAGGTCACCGGCCCATCAACTGTTCTCAGTCGTTCCTAAACTTCAGACAACCTTGTTGAACGCAAGGTCGGAATACGCCTTGATGACGGATCCTTCACCAGGTCCTGGTTGGTAGGTGATACGGATTGTTGCATCTGTAAGAGACTGACCATCAGGGGTGTGCGTTCGTACGAAGATTTGGTCACCGATTCCGAAGGTCGATTCTCTGAAACTACCTTGGTCTTCGACCTTGTCAACAAAGGTCACAAACGCATCGCTGTTTGCTGGATTGAATCCATAGACGTTGCTTGTGTTTGATAGCAATGTTGCGTATGAGGTTCGAGTACCTGTATCCACGTCGGTGTATAGGACCGTTACGGTAACAGCCGCTGTAGCCAACTCAGCTTCGGTTTGATCGACTGTGATTGCCCAGTAGCCGTCTGCAGTACCAAGTTTCTCATTCTCGATGTCGAAGGTGACTCGAGGAACACCCAGCTTTCCTGTCTCAGCGAGGGAAGATGCCCAGACATAGATAACACCGGAGAGAACGACAGTGATTGCAACCATCAGGATAGTAGCAATAACTGGGCTGACAGCCATTTCGTCTTCAACGATGCGTCGGGTGTCTTCTTCCTCTTCCTCGTCTTCTTCACGGCGGCTTGCCATTGCAAGTGCAGTGACGAAGAAGCCAGCAAGGGCTACGACGACGAGACTTGGTGCGAACGATGGAACAGATCCAATGCCGCCACCGAGTTGAACAACTGCTGGCAGTTTGTCACCACTGCTGAGGAAGTCCTCAGAAGGCTTGTTAGCATGGTTACATGTGGTTGGGATTCCAGCATCACTACCGATTGCAGATGAATCGGAGAACATGACGTTGTTACACCAGTCACTGTCTTGGAGAAGAGGTCGGCGTTGCGACTCTTGTATTCCATCGTCACCGTATGCACCAGGCTTGGACCATTGGTCACCAACGACTCCGCCACCATAGTTGATGTGAGAGGTCGGATCATCGGTCTGGAACCGTTGTGCAGGAGACTTCGACATGTCACACTCAGCATCCAAACAGGTCAAGACATCCATCTCAACCCAAATGTATGGTGTGTCTTCACCGTCATCGACAATGTAAACGTACTCTTTGATCGTCATGGTCTGGCCCCATTCTGGAGGTGTAAGATACATGACGTTCTCAGCTTCACCGTGACCTCCACTGGTGTGGAAGGTAACAGCCAACATGTGGTCGTAGGTGTATGGTCCTTGATCTCCACCAGCTCCAACGTTGACCTCTACTGGTACGTAGGTACCACTGAGGACGTTGTTGATGCCAAGGAAGTCGAATCCGACAACATCGTCGAAGTAATAATCTGCGACGAGTTCACGAACGTTCTCAACACGGACACCGATTTCTTGCGTAGCAACTCCTTGTTGGTAGTTTGCAATTGGCATAACCGATGGGTCGTAGTTTGGATAGTAACTTGGTGCTGTTGCCGTATCCTTGAGGACGAGACGGATCTGACAGAAGTCAGAACCACTTGGTCCAATCTGGTGGATACCATTGTCGTTGAGGTAATCAATTTCCCATGAGTTTGCTGTAGTGGTTGCATCTGGGATGAGTGTGAAGACAAGGTTGTCTCCAACAATCTCAGTTGTGAAGTAGTTCTCATAGGTACATTGGTCGGTTGATTCAACAGTCCAGGTCAGGTCTGCAGGGAGGTGGTCAACGTCATACTTGACTGCGGAAAGGTCGTAGGTCAGGTTCTGGACGTTGGTATCATCTTCCATGAGGCTGATGGACCAAGGAGCAACTGGTGTTGATCCATTTGCTGCGGTAACAACTGCTCCAGTGACAACATCCCAATCGAGTACAACTGGAGCGTCGTTAACTGGGCTGACTGAGAAGTCAACTGTCACTTCATCGGCATCTTGGTTCTCTGCACCATCATCGCTTAGCGTTAGGGTGATTGTACAGGTACCACCGGCTTCATTTCCAGTGTTCTCGGTGATTGTCAGCTCATTCAAGGTGACAGAAACGCCGAATGCAACACAATCTTGTGGAACGGATGCACCCCAAGTGTAAACTTGTCGAATTGGGTCCTGTTCGTTGTCCATGTCTCGAATGTACGATCTGGTTGCGTTGGAGATGTCTCCAAGAACCTTTGAGGTACTTCCAAAGCCTTCTGGTACAATGTTGGTGTACGCACCATCATCAACGAAGACCGGCATACAATCAGCACGCTCTGTGTTGCAGATGACTGGCTTATCGTTGATGTTGTTCACAGTCATTGTAATGTTTCGTGTGTCAGACAAACCGTGGCTGTCAGTAACAACGTATTCGAATTCGATGGTACCGAATTGATCAGTGAGAGGAGTGATGGATACAGTGTGTCCATTCTGGTTCCAATCAACGAGAACGTTGCTGTGTGCAATTGTGGTTCCTTCTGTTACAGTCCAGTCGAGGCTTGGCTCTTCATCTTGGACATCGTCAGCAAGTTCGGTCAACGAAATTGTGTACACGTTGCTGTCTTCATCAACAGAGATATCAGCAAGTCCAGCCTGAATTTCAGGGCACGCTCGCTTGATGTCAACGTTGAGCTCTTGGTTGGTCGCCATCGAAACATCGTCGACGGTGTGCCAATCGTATTCACAATCAGCCTGAGTCTTGACCATAACATCGTAATTCTTTGCAGAACCAGCAGTTGTGGAGCCCTTGTACGTTCGGTAAACCAATACTTCATTGCTGATTGAACCGGTTTCTAGGTCTTCGTGAGTCGTTTCCAATCCGATGTACTCAACAAGAGTCTGAACACCTGTTGACACGGTCTGAGTCGGGTGAACAGTTTGGATGTTAGCAGATCCGTCTTGGACGATTGCAACGATGTTCACAGCATCAGGAGTTCCTCCGATTCGACTGAATGGGATAGCGATTTCAAAGAAACCAGTGGTTGTGGTTCCCAAGTCAGCCTGAATTGCGTCAGTTGACACGGAACTTGCACCCCATCCAAGGAATCCGTTGGAGAAGAAGTCCATGTTGGTTTCATCAGTCGCCCAGAACAAGTAATCTGCTTGCATTGGTAGAGTGTGAGCTCCGTTGAGGTTGTATCCTGTGTTGGAACCACCTGCAACAACGTCGAGGTAAATCAAGAGGTCGTTGTTGGCAAGATCTTCACCCGTCATTCCGATGTAGAGTGCATCTCCTTCGCTGTATGTAACGTAGAAGTCATTGCTTCCGTCACCGGATACCATTCCAGGCATTGCGTCGTCAGAAGGATTCAATGGTGTGTTAGCAATCCAATCAGAGTTGTCACCGTCTACAGCCATGCTTTCTGGCTGGAACGATGGTGAAACATAGGAGGAGCGTGTTCCATCCGTGGAAATCAATGTCAAACCGACAGCTGATGCAGGACCTGTGAGGTGAGTTGCATCGAGGCTGAAGAGATTCGCTTCATCGATTGTTGCGGATGGTACAATGCTAATCTTCGTTGGATCGAGAGTGTTACCAATACTTGTGACATAGGAATTCGAACCAGCGTTGATTTGCGTTGTCGAACCTGACCACGTCATGTTTTCTATTGTACCGACTGATTCTACTGCATGGAGCGTAGTGGTTGCAGTGGATGTTCCACCGTCCCATCGGAATTCAGTGTTCTCTGCGTATACACCCACGTTACCAGTAGCATTGAGTGGGTAAATCCAGGAATAGTCACCGTCGACCATGTATAGGCCCGTACCGGTAGCTCCACCATCGACTGTTGCGCCAATAGCGGTTACTGTTGCGCCATCTGCGTAAACACCCGCTGTGACACCTCCAATGTTAGCATCACCGTGTAGCATCAATTCTGTAGCATCAAGTGAGACACCATAGTCGAATCCTGAGATGGTTGTACCGTCGAGATCTACGCTGTCTCCCAAGACAAGGGAGGAGATACCAACAGTATTCGCAAATGAGGTTCCAACAATGGAAGAGTCAACGTCACGGAAGTCGCAACCGTCAAGCAAGACTGCGTTGTCACCGATCTTGACTGTGTTGTCCTTACTGATAACTGGTAGAACACCACAATCACTCAAGTCCATACCGATTGCATTAGGAGCAACTCGGCTAGCACTGATTTCAATGGTGTTGTTCTCAACCTTAGGGCCAGGGTATGGAGGTGCAGGTGTAGAGTAGTATACTGCAATGTCTGCACCACCGTCTCCGTATGTGTCCGATACCTGGAGAGTGTAACTTCCAGATACGTTGTAGGTTGTCAACGGACGGTAGGCTGTGTTGGACGCAAATCCAGTACCAGACCACCATGATCCTGAGGCCCAGGAATCCGTGGTACCATCTGGCTTGGTGATTGTGATACTGATCTCGTATCCCCAATTGTCCGTGTCCAAGTCAACGATAGCTGTTTCACCAGCAGGTACTGTGAACGAACACGACGTTGAGTATCTGTAAGAGTTCTCGCCGATTGAGCACAGTGATTGTACAGGTGGCGGAGGATTCTGAGCATCAGTTAGGTAGATACCTCCATCAGCATCAAGCAGTGTGTTGTTGGAGATTACCCCGTAACCACCATCGACCTCAATACCTGGTTCGCCTGAAAGACTCTTTCCAATGATCTCGTTGTCATCGACCAAGTAGTCATCAGTGTTGTACAATTGTACTGCGTTCTCAGCGGAAGCGAAGTAGTTACCAGTGACCGTGACTCCTGTGTTCTGACCTGTAAACGACATGACACCACGGTCAGTCTTGGTACTGTTGAACCAGTTGTTCTTGACCTCGAGGTTGTCGCTGTAAGCATTCGCACCAGCCCAAACGTGAGCGGATTCTCCACCAGACAGGAATTCATTTCCTTCGACGAGGAGGTTGTCAGCACCCCACTCGCTGGAAAGGTGAGAGCGGTAGTTCGGGTTACGTGTCATGTAAATACCAGCACCACAATCTCGGAAGGTTGAGTCGATGACGTAGGAAGAATCGCTTCCAGTGTACCAAACACAGATGTCAGTGTTTGTAATGCCACCTGCCAATCGACTGTATCCCTTGTAGTGAGTAATTGTAGCATTGTCGATGTATAGGTTCGACTTGTAGTCCAAGTTCGGATTCCATGTCGATTTGTAGAACATACCACTGGTAATGGTTGCAACTGGGTTCAGAATTGAATCCTTGATGGAGATGTCCATTGCATCGTATTGATCACCAAGTTGTAGACCAGTTTGTTGTCCAGTGTTCGGGTTGGTACCAATTCCGTATATCTCAGCGTTGTGGAAGTACACTGAAGCAGCGTTTGTACCGCTAGTAGCGTACCATCGTTGTGTATCAGAAGTAGTGTATGATCCCGTAATCAAAACAAGGGTGTCGTTCCAGTTGTTGATGATGTTGTCATCGAGATAAATTCTTCCAGTATCCATCATTACTGTTTTTCCGGACATGTCCGCAGTGTTGTAGTAAACACCATACTCGGTGTATGTGCCACCGTCACCATCTGAAAGTGTTCGCTCGCTGTAGTAACTCAAGTAACCTGCACAACGTGCAATTGTGGAATAGGTTGTACTCGAGGATTCTTCACAGACACGTGCAGTGATTCTGTCGGTTAGATCGATTGAACCAGTGTTTCCACTTGAATCTGAGAGAGTCATAGGCTCAAACGCATACCTGAAGTCACCAACTGTAGTTGTGTAGGTGATTTCTGCTACAGTAACTGCTCGATAGCCATTCAGGTCATCGGTGGTTGTACCAGACTTCTCAACACGTTCGGTACGGAATAACAAATCAACTGCTTTACCGGTTGCATCCGTTTCACCAACGCCTGTAATCTTGTTATCAGCATTCATCAAGACAACGTTGGCCTCGCTGACAGGGTTGTTGTCAGCGTCGAGTTGGACTTCAAGCTCTCGCTGTCGGTCAAAGCCACCAAGACCAGTTACGTTGACTTTCGATGTATCGATTAATCCTTCGATATAGTCAATTTCTGCTGTACCGGTAATGACAATGTTGTCTGTTGTGCTTGATATGGTGGAATCACGGATAATGAAATCACCTGAACCAGCGGTTTCGATACCAATATCGTTTCCACTCAGGGTTATACCATCAAAGGTCTTGTCTTTCGTTGTTAGTGGGCCATACTTGTATGCTGCACCAACGCTGTTCGTGATACTACCTGATATCTCTCCGCCAAGGTCCTTGACGTAGTAAACACCAGCAATGTTTTGTCCATCGAAGTCAATGTTTGTGACATCCATGTTACCGGATCCTGAACTTGAGACTAGAACACCATAGTTACCACCATCGACTTCAATGTCGTTCATGGAAGCAGTGGTTGTTCCAGTAACTTCAACTCCCTGATCGGTTGGAGAAACGATGTCAATCGAATCAAATGATCCGGATGCGAAGTTTCCGCCAACAGCAATTCCAGTATCTGCTCCGGTAATCGCACCGTTCTTGAACGATGCAACTCCGCTGTCGCGTGTGTACATACCGAGATCAGCAGGGTTGTTTCCGCTTCGAGCGACAATGTCCATTCGGTCTTGGAAGTTGTCAGCACGGTTGTGGAGAACATCGACGTACATCTTGATTCCTGTAAGTGAGGATTCTGTGATATCGATGATCGGGAAACTCACTCGAGCTCCATCTCCAGAACTCATCGAGTAGCGAGATGCTCGGTCAGCGCAGACGTTGTAATCGCTTCCTCCGATAAATCCTTCAGGAGGCTCATAGATACCGTTCCATCCAGAGAAGGTGGACGTTCTGTATCCCCAGTAGTGATATGGGTAACTTCCAGAACGAGGGTTGTAATCTTCACTGATTTCGCCCCATCGGAATCCGAACTCATCAGGATAGTAGTAGTAAGAAGGGTAACTGTTGATTGTTTGCGGACCACCAGGCCAATTTCTCCAGATGTTGTAGAGATAACCATCAAATGAACCCGTGTATGTTGGACCATAGCTGTATGCGTAATAATTGCAATGCCATGAAGCAACGCCACCTTCACCACCTGCATAGGTAGCATATCCAGGAGTACCGGACTTTGAGTCGGTTGCACTTGTTGGATAATATCCTTCTGATTCATCGGAAGTGATGTTTTCAGAGACTACGGCACCTGTTGCATCGGTGTATGTGAGTTCCATGTTCCATCGATCTGTAATCATGTAGTATCGAGAAGAACTCCACCATGATTGTGTAGGTGTTGCATATCCACCGCCATAGATTGAGTTCGCACCGACTTGCAAATAGTCAGCTGTACCGATAAAGGCAGACATGTCAACTTCGTGAGTCTTCCATCCTCTTGCAACGTTTTCAAGGCTGGTTGAACGATAGATTGTTGGAAGAGTCATTCCTCCATGTGCATCGAGACCAACTGTGTTACCTGTTGATGTAAATCCATCAATCGAAGGTGCAGCATTGTAGGATTGAATTCCAACTGCTGCGTTCGTAACTGCGATATTGTTGAAAGATCCTGAGGATTCTTCAACCCAAAGGGCAGTTCCAGTATTTGCAGTATTGATAATTGTGGATGAATCAATGGTCGCACTACCACCGGCTACTTTGACAGTCGCCATATCATCGGATGTAGCGGAAGATCCGTAAATCGTACCTGAGTTCTTCACAATGAGTGTGGCTCCAGGGGCGACAAGGATAGCAGAGTTTGTTGCTGAATCCTGAGCAACATCTCGTATGGTACCACCGTCAATTTCCAGAGTTCCGTCTTGGATATCCAAATCATACGGGTACGAGGATGTGAACGCCTGTAGCGCACCTGTGGCGGTTGTTGAGGTACCAATAACTAGCTTTCCACCGTTCGAGATGGTCAAGGTAGGGGTACTCGTTGCTGTTGCCTTAACAGTAAGTGAAGCGCCGAGTAGTCGAACAACACAACCGTCGAGAGTGAGGTCATCAGAGAGAGTCATCGGTGTTCCGTCAAACTCGTAGATTACCCCTCCAGTAAGTGTCGTACCGTTGGTAGGCAAGCCTGCACCAGTGTCAGCGTCAGTCCATGCAGCCAAGTAAGCACAATCCATGTTGGTACCATTGAGGTCGACAGGGGCAGGAAGAAGCATTAGTGAATACGTGCTACCGATTGTGAACCCGCTACTGAGGTCGCTAATGTACCACGAGTCCGTGGTTTTAGTCTCGTTTTGACCTGCTGGACCGTATGCACGGAGGTTGTGGTTGGAGTATGTAACTCCGTTGCTGTCACCAGTGATGACCCAAACCTGAGATTCTCCAGTGCTGTTGGTGATGTGAGATCCAACTTCAAAGAGTTCAGAACCAGCCGAGTCAACTACACTTGCGCTTACAACGTGACCACTCTTTGGCACGTTGGTTGGAGTCGGTGGGGTACCAATTGCTTCAACACGGTATGCCATCAACTCAGCGAATCCACCGTAGTAGATGGTTGCAGAGCTGGAGGTATAGTCGTCACAGTCTCCTGTCGCTCCGCTGGTTCCCGCACAGTCATTTCCGTTTTGGCTGACCTCAATCAATTTGATTTCAGCGTTCGAACTTCCGTACGCCAAGTAAACACCGCTTCCAGCATTTGAACTTGTGATTGCAACATCTCCAAGGGTTATCTTGGAATTTCGCGCATAAACAGCGTGGTCAGAGTTTGAGGTGTGTGTCAACGTTCCACCATCGAAGATCATTGTGTTCGGCGCTGCACTGCTTGAGCAACTGCCGTACAATCGATCGGAATCAATGGTCGAAGCTTGGACAAGCCATCCACATCCAGCAATTCCGAATCGACCCGAATCGAGGTTTGTGATAACCATTGCATCCGTGTTGATAGCGTTGCCAGAGAAGTCGATGTGACCTGCAGTTACATCGTTCATAATCGAAGGTTGTGTTCGGTAAACAGTCATGTCTCCAACGGTGAGATCATCAATGATTGCATTGTCACCAAATGGTCCGTTAGCAGTGCTTGATGAACCGCCTGGAGCGATTGTCAAATCAGCGTTACCCCAGTCAACTTCAGTCATGTTGATCAGTCCTTGTGCATTGATTGAGGCAGATGTGTAATCGTCTGCTACAAAGTTGTACAATTGTACTTCACTCAATACGCCGAAGTCAGAAGAGAATGCTGTTCCGGTTTGTAGTGCGCCTGAAGCGATGCTTGCAGTGACATTTGAAACTGTAACATGTTGAATGTCTGTATCAATCAAGTTAACGTAGGCGTTGGAGATTGTTACGTTCTCAACGTGGAGCATTCCACCGGTTGAACCTGGGTAGTTCACGATAGCACCGCCCCATGTTTCGCCGTCAGTGTTACAGTTGGTCATTGTACCTTCCTTGAACATTGCATTTGCACTTGAAGGGAGGTTGATACAAGCCTTGTCTGCACCGTTAATGCTGAAGTCGTTCATGGAGATACCAGTGCCTTGTCCACTACCATGACGAATGGCAGTTTCGACATTCGTAAATGTCACGTGACTCATGGTGAAGTTTCCAACGTTAGCGTTGGAGTAACATGCTCGGCTTCCTCCTGCGCTGTCCGCACAGATAGCGTTGTAATCACCATGGCGTGAACCTGCGGTGATAGCAGCGGTACTTGTGTTCTTGAAATCAACGTGCTCGAAGACGTGTCGGTCGTCAGTTGTTGCACAATCATCCGTGAATGAGAGTCCTTTCCACTCGTTACCGTCTTGTCCTTCCATGATGATCGGATCAGCAGATGTTCCGACAGCGTTGACCGAGTCACACGCTCCGTCAATGGAGATACCTTTGCCTTGTCCGACTTGGATAACAGTTCCTGGTAGGATTTGTAGATCTCCGCCAGTGATTGAGAGGAAATCGGTTGTTGGGTTGACTCGGTATGGTGAGCCTTCTTCATCCCAGATACAATCTACGTTGTTGTTGGAACAGTCGAGATCGCCTTGGACATCTGTACCCTTACCCTCGAATGGCATAACACGGACATATACTGCACAATCCGTAGTGGTATCCTTGTAACAGTAGTTGCTACCATAGAAACTGGAATGGTACCATGGTGCGATGGTTCCAGCTCGTGCGTACGTGCTCGTAGAAGGAAGTGTTGGCATGTTCGAATTCCATGAAGTGACACCTCGTTCCAAAGCTGTAGATCCGCTGTCGATGAAGTACATGTAACCGAGGCGGCCGATGCGCAATCGATCGTTGGAATCATCACCATCAAATGTTTTCTGGAAGTAGTCAAAGCTGAATCCTGAAGGAATGTCGATGTTTGCGTTACAGGATGAACTGTATCTGTTCCAGTTGTAAGTATCGTCACAGGAGGTACCGCGGATTCCTCCGTTAGAGGCGCCCGTGATAACGGCCTGGGCGTTTGTAACAGGGGTCATTCCAAGTGGGAACGTCTCATAGGAGTGGTCTGTTCCATCGGTCGTAATTCGGTAGTTGCTCGTGAATGGGTTGCCACCATAGATATACCCTGTTCCAGGGTTGCGCATGGTAGCTCCATGGGTCTTCGTGTGATCCATGTATCCAATAGTCATGTAATCTGTTCGAACGTTACAGTTTGTATCGTATTTGAACTCAATCTCATTGGTTACATCATAGAAAACGGCTTGATAATCACAAAGATAGTTTTTATCGTAGCCCATATCACGCCATTCAACGATTAGCATCTTGTTCGGGTCAGCGACTTCGAAGTTGTTGGTTGATGTTGTGTATACGTTGGCACCATTGGATGAGCTGCCTTCAGTCGAAACGTCTGTTGCTGTAACGTAATAGGAAACATAATCTCCACGCTCGAGTGTATTCAATGAATAACTCCAATCACACGTTGTATCGGAACAATCAGCACGTAGGGCCCCAACCGGGTTGAGTGGTACTGCAGTGAACGTTCCGTTGTTGATGCTGTAATGCAAGGTAGGTCCTTCGTCAGCCGTATTGTTCACATTCAATCCCTTTGGTGGATCTCCTGCATCGGCGATTGAAAAGACAAAAGTACGAGCCTTGCTGTGAGAGTCTCGCAAGGTGTCGTGGGCCACTGTCGGTGCACTTGTGTCAGGAACAGGTGCGATTGAACTTACCTTGTAGGTGTTCGTTCCGAGAGCGCCTTGAGAGCCGTATTGACTTCCGCCAAGAGAGACGCCACTCCATGTGTATGAAGATATACTTGTGTAGGTTGTACTTGAGCTGCATCGTGCTGTAGAAGACGTTGAGCGGTAGAAGTAAAAGAATCCGCTTGTTCCAGCACAGAACCAATTGGCTCGGGATACATCGTATGTTCCGTTCCATTCGAATTGGCCGAATGTGCCGTTGATATCAAGACCGTTGAGAGGAACATGGTATGCTTCTGTGGTGATACTTGACCAACTGTACCTCTTGTATGTGCTCGAGAGAGCTGCCGCAGTTCCACCAGCGAGTACACCGGTTTCAATCTCAGGAGTTGAGTCACCGATACCGACCATTGCCCAGTCGTTCATGCTTGAGTCGTAAAGGAACAACAAATTCATTTGTGGCCCATGTTGAGCACTGACGGCCAAGTAACCATCATCGCTCTGGTGCAGGTTGTTGAGACCTGAGCGCGTACCGCCCATGCCGTTGTAACCGCTACCAGGCGTAGTTGTCCACTGGAATTTCCAGTTGGAATAATATATGTTCGACGCCGAGGAGGAGTAGAAACAATAGGTGGTCCAACTGGTGCCACAATCTGATGTGTCGTATTCAAAGAGATACTCATCACTGTGCTCATAGTACGTCATTTGTCGGTCGTGCAAACCACCAGCTGCCCCTCGACTTCCCGAGTGAACATCTGTTTGCAGGTATGTGAATTTCATGGCATCGCCAGCGTTCACGACATCGTCTACGAAGAACCAGTGAGCGTTACTTGTAACCCATGTCGCAGGATTGGCTGCCGTGGCAGGAGGTGCAGGATCGTAACCAACGTTCGGGCTAGTGTTAAGATCCTGGAACTTCCAATAATATTCAACGTAATCACCTGCGTTCAAGTCTGCAGTAGATCCCTTGAAGCGGCATTGGCCGTCGGTTGTAGAACAGCTTCCGATGGTGGTTGCTGCAACCGAAGTCCATGTTGATGCGTTGTTGATTCGGTACACCAACTTCACTCCGTTTGTTGAAGTGGTGTCGATTCCGGAAAGATCGGTTAGGGTGGTAAAGAATGTGCGCTTTCCTTCGACGTATGTGGTCAGGTCTGAATATGGAACGTGGCTTGAAGATGGTGCAGCTGAGTCAGTTACACCAGAGTAAACTACTTCCAGGTAACTGTTCAGACTTCCAGCGTGTCGGAAAACCATGTAATGATAACCTGTAGCGGATGTATGAGCACCAAATGCGACTGTACCACCGTTTGTTTGAGCGTTGATGACGTAGTTGTGAGCGCCAGTTGTAGCGGTACAGGAAGTACTTGATGGGTTGTTGCTGTCACAGAGTTCGATGTTTTTCCAACCTGTGGAGAACGATAGCGTCCCGATGGAAGGTGAGTTTCCGATAGAAGAGATTAATTTCCGATCGTTCGTTGAGCTCTGACTCCCGGTGACAATGTTCGCTGCGATTGAACCTGAACATGTTGCAGTGCTAATCGAGGTCTGGTAATTTGGTTGTGTACCACATGCTTCGAGGATTTTCGCGTTGATGGTACCTGAACCGCCATATCTCTGACCGTAGATGTGCCAGTTGACCTCGTCAACATTAGCACCTTGAGGCAGGGCAGAACTGCTGCCAAAATTGTATCTGAACCAAGGAACTTCTTGTGAAGTCTGGGACCATGACGAGCGGTATAGATAGGCATTGTTGGTGTCATAGCAGTTCGGATAGTATACACGACAGTATCCACGCTTAGCGCTGAGAAGTTTGACAGTGGGATCCAACGAGACTGGGAAATCTCGGTCCTCTGAATTAAGCCAGTCGGTTTCAACGGCTGTTGTTAATACAACGGTTGAGCCATATACCTCAATGAAATATGTGCCGATGTATGGTTCTGAACTTGAGCGGTCGTATACTGTTGGCTCTGGGATGGTCGCCAATACTTCACCAGTTTCGATGTTGCGAATCTCGAGCTCACCTTGGGTGATGGTGATTTCTTCGCCGAGGGCAACGCCGTCGAGGTACAAACCATATCCGATAGGCATTACCATTCCTTCAGTGAAGCCGAAATATTCATCATCGATTTCGAGAGTTGGTCGTTCCTTGATGAGGAGGTTTTGCTTGACTTGTGTTGTTTCAACAGCGTAGTCAATTGCAAAGCCTTCTGCTAGAGGGTAACGAATCATGTTCCCACCGACTTCGACGTTACCAATGGCTGGAGGTGCATCGAAAACCATAGGAGTGGTACCTGTTGAATCGATGGTGATTAGCATAGGATTCAACCCAGTGACGATAGGATCAACAAACTGGTTTGCTTGGATTCCAAGTCCATGAGCGACTTCTGCACCAAAGGAAGTAACGAAGAGATTCTCGTTGACCTCCCAACCAGTAGGAGTGGCCTTGATATTGAGGTCGATTTCCTCATAGGCGCCACTGCTATCGAGATAGTGGATCGCTTCGTCGCTCGTAATTTGAGCAATACGACCGTCCTCCATAAGGAATCCTTTCGAGTTCGTATCTCTCATCCCCAGGAGTTCCTGTGAAGGATCGTACTCATAGGTTGTTTTTTCGAGGGCAGCTGGCATCTTGCCGAATACATCGCTTTGAACCGTGTATTCTGCGTTGCTGACGCCATCAGTTGTTGCTGTGTTATCCACTAGGCTTGTCATTGGCATTAATGCCATCAAAGCACAGAGAAGGATTGCAGTACCAATTCCACCCATTGCAGTTTTCGTTTTCTTATTCTTGTTTCCCAACATAGTCATTCACCCATACGGACTGTATGTAAGTACAACCACGTCCTCCGCCATTTATAGAAGTTCGGGTGCAAAATCTTTGAATTCAATTTTTCTTAGCCTAATTGAATCGTTATACTGAGGCGATTTTTTCTATCAAACTAGTACAAACGATTTGTAAAATGAACATTTATTTTATCTCAAAATTTGAATAAACAATTATTTGCAGATCAACAACGAATAATCTCTGCCTAATGGAGTTAAAAAAAAAAGGCCGGA
>CENG01092263.1_pt1 | contig 17011 bp, 15 predicted proteins | sample 530131 | NCBI WGS metagenome assembly CENG01 (sample SAMEA2591057, study PRJEB7988) | marine metagenome | biome: marine biome (ENVO:00000447); feature: surface water (ENVO:00002042) layer; material: saline water (ENVO:00002010), including plankton (ENVO:xxxxxxxx) | depth 5 m
TCCCATTGCAATTCCTGAAACAGGTCTTTTCATTTTTATACCACCATCCATAAGCGCAAGTGTACCTGCACAAACAGTTGCCATAGAAGAAGAACCGTTTGATTCTAAAATTTCTGAAACCAATCTTATAGTGTAAGGATTCTCTGGCTTACCAGGAATCATTGGCTTCAATGCTCTCAAAGCTAGGTTACCATGACCAATTTCTCTTCTACTTACACTAAATTTCATTCTAGCTTCACCGGTAGAGAATGGAGGGAAATTGTAATGCAGTAAGAAATCTAAATCGTCATTAGCCAATGCGCCATCTTTTCTTTGAACATCTAATGTGCTACCTAAAGTTAAAGTAGTAAGCGACTGTGTTTCTCCTCTTGTAAACAAAGCAGAACCGTGTACAAATCCTGGCAAATATCCAGCTTCAGATGAGATAGGTCTAATTTCTGTGGTCTTTCTTCCGTCCAATCTTATTTTTTCATCTAATACTACTCTTCTTACTGCTTCTTTTTGTGCAGCTTTAAAATATGGACCAACCAAAAATCCTAGCTCTTCCATATCTTCTTCAGACATTGAGGCTTTAAAATCTTCTTTTATTTCTCCAAATAACTCTGCTCTTTTATGCTTATCTGCCAATCCTTGCTTCGCTACATCGTAACATCTCTGGTAAGCAAAATCGTGAATTCTTTTTCTTAATTCATCGTTATGGGTTTCGTGAGAGTATTCTCTTTTTGGATTTGCTTTAGCAATTTTAGAAGCAATATCCAACTGCAACTGGCATTGCTCTTTTATAACAACATGTGCTGCCTTTATCGCATCTAGCATCTCTGCCTCAGAAACTTCGTTCATCTCCCCTTCTACCATTACAATACTGTCCAATGTTCCAGCAATCATCATATCCATATCTGCACTTTTCATTTCCTCAAAAGTTGGATTGATAGAAAATTCTCCATCAATTCTAGCAATTCTTACCTCAGAAACTGGCCCATTAAATGGAATATCTGAAACCGCCAAACAAGCAGATGCAGCCAAACAAGCGAGTGCATCTGGCATATTTTCTTTATCTGATGACATCAACTGCATCATTACCTGAGTTTCAGCATGGTAATCATCTGGGAAAAGTGGTCTTAAGGCTCTATCCACTAACCTCATAGTTAATATTTCTTCATCAGATGGTCTAGCTTCTCGTTTAAGGAAGCCACCTGGAAATTTACCTGTTGATGCAAATTTCTCTCTGTAATCTACTGTTAGTGGCATAAAATCTACACCATCTCTTACATCTACATTAGCAACAGCTGTTGCCAATATCATTGTGTCTCCCATTCTTACCACTACAGATCCGTCGGCTTGTTTGGCCAACTTTCCTGTTTCTATGGAAATCTCTTTTCCATTTGGAAGACTTATTTTTTCATTTATTATATTCATTTTTCTATTTTAATTTTATAAAAAAGGACCATCACGCTAGCGCAATAGTCCCCTCCAATACGTTTGTCCAAAGCCTATTACCTTCTAATCTTTAATTTTTTGATAATGGCTCTGTATCTTTCGATATCTTTATTTTTTAAATAATCTAATTGGTTTCTTCTTTTACCAACTAATCTAATTAATGACCTCTGTGTGTTAAAGTCTTTTTTATTGGACTTAAGATGATCAGTTAAATGTTTAATTCTATGAGAGAACAAAGCAATTTGTCCTTCTGCAGATCCGGTGTCAGACTCCCCCTTACCGAACTTCTTAAAAATATCTTTTTTCTTTTTTGAATCAATATACATGTCAACACTATTTAAGTTATTGTGATGTTAAATCGGCTGCAAATATAATTTAATATCTTAACAACTTCCTCGAAATAAGCATTTATTTAAAGACAAAACCTACTCTTACCACTCCTAACCCTGAAAAAAGCATTTCAGACTGTGAAGTTTTTGGAATATTTTCAGTGACATCAGCAGAAGTTACAGAAGCCTCATTTAAGACTTGATAGGTTCCATTTTTATAAGTAGTTTTTGAAATCAAAAAACCAAATTCAGTTCCAACATAGATATTGGATTTCACATAATATTCTCCACCAAAAAAAACTCTTAATCCCAAATTTTGAATAGGTCGTTTGTAATTGTAATTTAGAGAAGAAACAAATGAAACGGAGTCTGTTCTAGAACCATACTCATCGTTTTTCCCAATTCCCAATATTCCCTCTAGCCCTAAATAAACCAAAGATTTTTTTAATCTTTTCTGCTTTTCATAACCTAAGGAAAATTCATACATAGAATTTATTTTTTCCACTGAACCTACCCCATCGCCACCTAATTCTAGAATTTCTTTATAATCCACTGCTCTATTAATATCTGCATTAATTCTTAAGGCAGATGAATTATTCAGATTTAATCTTAATTTAATATTTGGGGAGTAAACATCCGTATTTAATGAAGGATAAATTTGACCCTCAACCGATATTGTTTTTTTAGTCTTTGCTAAAGAGTCCTGAGCAAAAAAAGAGTTGTTGCAAAAAATTAAGAAAAGTGTTGGCAACACCATTAAAAGAATTCTATTATTATGTACCATTAGTTTAATTGATTTAATTTATTATACTGATTTCTAGTTATTTATATTTTTTAGCATTGGGACAAATTTAAATTCCCCATATATAGTTTCTTTGTAATCCGAATCACTTAAACGCTGAATTAACATCATTTGTTGCACATCCCCTTGACCAACTGGAATTACCAATCTGCCACCCACTTTAAGTTGGTCTTTTAATTCTTCAGGAACATAAGGAGCTCCACATGTGACAATAATACTATCAAAAGGAGCAAATACTTTTTTGCCTAAAAATCCATCTCCAAAAAATAATTGAGCTCTATAGTTATTTTGAGTTAAAAACAACTTTGCACTTTGAAAAAGAGACTTGTGTCTTTCTATAGAAAACACTTTAGCTCCTAGCTCGCATAAAACTGCTGTTTGGTAACCAGAACCAGTTCCTATTTCTAAAATTTTATCTCCTCGTTTAACATGGAGCAGTTCGGATTGAAAAGCCACTGTATAAGGCTGGCTTATGGTTTGATTTTCTCCAATTGGAAAAGCTATATCTTGGTAAGCAAATTTATCTCTAAACACTAAATCAAATAAGAGATGTCTTGGAGTTGAGTTTATTGCATTTAATACCTTTTGGTCCGTAATCCCTTTCTCTTTAAGATGAGCAACTAATTTTGCACACAACCCTTTGTACTTAGTATCCTTCATTTAATTACAAAAGAAAGTTCTTAATTGATTATAAAAGTAGTAGATGCTAAATTTTTGCCAACAATAAATGTTAATAATTAACGTTTTAAATAAACAATCTTATTTATAAATTCATTTTTTATAATTTTACCATATGTTTAAAATCGGAGTTGTAGGTGCTGGTCATTTAGGAAAAATTCATTTAAAAATTCTTAAAAACGCTTCATTTGTTAATTTAATTGGATTCTATGATAGCGATCCATTAGTTAGAAAAAATATTAATTCAGAGTTGGGTATTAAATCTTTTGAAACCTATCAAGAGCTAATAGAAAATTCAGATATTATTGATATAGTTACCCCTACTTTATCTCATTATACTTGTGCTAAAGAAGCTTTAAAACAAGACAAACACGTCTTTATTGAAAAACCAGTAACCCATACCCTAGATGAAGTTAGAAAGCTTATTAAAATTGCGCAAATAACAGGCAAAAAAGTACAAGTGGGACATGTTGAGAGATTTAACCCTGCTTTCACGGAAGCAAGTAAATTAATTCACCAACCAAGATTTATTGAAGTGCATCGTTTGGCTCAATTTAATTCTAGAGGAACCGATGTTTCTGTAATTCACGATTTAATGATTCACGATTTAGACATTGTACTTCATGTTGTAAAATCGCCAGTGAAATCTATAAATGCAAGTGGAGTAAGCGTTTTAAGTAGCACACCAGATATTGCAAATGCAAGAATAGAGTTTATAAACGGATGTGTTGCCAACATTACTTCTAGTAGAATGTCGCTAAACAATATTAGAAAATCGAGATTTTTTCAAAAAAATGCCTATGTATCGGTAGATTTTTTAAATAGATCACACGAATATATTAGACTGGATTCCAATAAAATTCCAAAGGAAAATTCGTCTTTTCAAAATACCAAAACTATTCCAGAAGAAAGTGTTATGATTCAAACACAAAACAATAGTGGAATTAACCCTATTGAAGAAGAATTGAAATCATTTATCAATTCTATAGCAACCAATATAAACCCTACTGTAGATTTAGAATCTGCTAAAATGGCTTTGAAGCTTACCATAGATATTATGGAACAAATAACCATGGCGCAGAATTGATTGGCAATTTTTATAATAATTAATCTTATTTTCGCGTTTTATTTTTATGAAACGCTTTTTCATTATTCTAATTGTATTTAATTTCAGTTGTCAAATAATTGACAGACCAGAAAAAGCACCATCTTTTATTCAAATAGATGATTTTCAATTTTCAATCTCTAACAATAACCAAGGGACCAGCAGCGAAAAAATAACCGATGCTTGGATTTATTTAAATGGAAATTTAGAAGGCGCTTACGAATTACCTGCTACAATTCCTCTGCACTATGAAGGAATCCAAGAGTTGTCTATTTACCCCGGAATTAAAAGAAATGGAATATCTGCAGACAGAAAAAAATACCCCTTCTACACCCAATTTGATACTACTATTAATTTAATTCCTGATAGTATAATATTGTTACAACCCACAACAAAATATGAGGAACAGCTGTATTTTTGGATTGAAGACTTTGAAGATCCCCAACATAAATTTGAAAGCCATTCCACCTCCCAAGTAGATATTAATATTATTGAGTCTCCTCTAAACGAGCTTTTTGAGGGCGATGCTGGAATAATTTCTATGGACAGTGCAGATTATTATTGTGAATTCAGAACCAATGAGTTAGATTTTAATTCTTTTCCTAAAAATTTGAATATTCCAGCTTATATAGAAATGAATTATGCAAATAACTACCCATTCACCATTGGCATATTGCACAAAGATGCAAGTGTTCCTAGCTATCAAAAGTTTCCTTTAATTACACTTGTACCCACCTATGAAAATGAAGTTTCTTGGAACAAAACCTACTTATACATTCCTGATGCTACTAATTTCTTTACCAGTGCCACAGAATTTGATTTATTTATTTCTGCTACTAATGAGAATTCTGAAAATGACATTAAGATTCTATTAGATAATTTTAAAGTAATATTCCGTCAATGAGAAAGAAATACTTTTGGATTTTTTATTTCTTTTCAGACTTTCTATCCTCTGCTACTAGCTGGCTATTATTTAACTATTATAGAAAAACTTACATTGAAAATTATCCGTTTGAAATAAACCACAAGTTAGTTATTAGCACCTTATTAATATCCATATTTTGGATTTTGGTTTATTCTGCATTTGGAAACTATAAAAATGTTTATAAAAAATACCGTATTAAAGAAATCACCCAAACATTATCCCAATCGTTTATAGGAATTATTTTTATTTTCTTTACTTTTTTATTAGACGATAAAATAAACTCTTATCAAGACTATTACAGCTTAATCACTGCATTAATTGTTTTGCATGTTTTTCTAACATTATCCCCAAGAATATTACTAACCTCAAAAACTGTAAGTAGTATCCACCAAAAAAAAATTGGCTTTAACACCATTTTAATTGGAAGTGAAAAAAAAGCAAAAGATATTTTCAATGAAATCAACAATTTAAAAAAAGGAACTGGACATTTTTTTATAGGCTACGTATCTACTCCAAATAGCAAAGACCTTATTGGTGAAACTGGTCTCAAAAAATTGGGAGATTATCATCAAATCAATAAAATTATAGAAGATTTTGAAATAGAAGAGGTAATAATAGCTACAGAATCTGACGATTTACAAAAAACAAACCAGATAATAAATGATTTAGCAAATCTAAAAGTAGAGATAAAAGTAATTGCCGACATGTACAGTATTCTAACTGGATCTGTAAAAATGAATTCAATTTTTGGAGCCCTTCTAATTTCGGTTAATCCCGAGATAATGCCCTCCTGGCAAAAAACAATTAAAAGAATCCTAGATCTTTTAATTTCTATAATTGCAATTGTTTTATTAATTCCTGTTTTTATTGTTTTAGCTATTCTAATAAAGTTTGGTTCTAAAGGGGAGATAATTTTTAAACAGCAGAGAATTGGATTAGGAAACAAACCTTTTGAAATATTTAAGTTTAGGTCTATGTTTTTAGAATCAGAGAAAAATGGGCCACAGCTATCAAGTCAAAATGATCCGAGAATTACCCCTATTGGAAGATTCATGAGAAAAACCAGACTAGACGAAACTCCCCAGTTTTTCAATGTAATTAAAGGAGACATGTCGTTGGTAGGCCCAAGACCTGAAAGACAGTTTTACATTGATGAAATAATCAAAAAAGCCCCTCACTACAAACATATTAGCAATGTCAAACCTGGAATCACTAGCTGGGGACAAGTTAAATACGGTTATGCAGAAAATGTAGATGAAATGATTGCTAGATTAAAGTTTGACTTACTCTATGTAGAAAATATGTCCTTAGTTTTAGATGTAAAAATTCTATTTTACACAATAATAATAATGTTAAAAGGATCTGGGAAATAAACCAATAGTAAGTATATTTAGTAAAAATAAAAAGATGAAAAATATTTCTGTAATAGGTGCTGGAACAATGGGAAATGGAATAGCTCATGTTTTTGCTCAAAATGGCTACCAAGTTAATTTAATAGATGTTTCTCAAGAAGCATTAGAAAAAGCAGTTAAAACAATTTCTAGGAATTTAGACAGAATGGTTGCCAAAGAGAAGATTACCGAGCTGCAGAAAAAAAATACTTTGAATAATTTAACTACTATTTCAAAAATTAAAAGTGGTGTTGAAAATGCCGAATTAGTTATTGAAGCAGCAACAGAAAACTTAGATATAAAACTTTCTATATTCAAGGAAATTGATTTACACAGCCCTAAAGAATGTATTTTATCCACTAATACCTCCTCCATATCTATTACTAAAATAGCGGCAAATACTTCTAGAGCAGACAAAGTAATTGGAATGCATTTCATGAATCCTGTTCCAATAATGAAACTAATTGAAGTAATTAAGGGCTATTCTACATCTACTCAAACATTGGAGACTATTATGAAGCTTTCGAAAAAAATTGGGAAGTCTCCAGTTGAAGTAAACGATTTTCCTGGGTTTGTAGCCAATAAAATTTTAATACCAATGATCAATGAAGCAATTATTACTTTACACGAAGGCGTGGCTGGAGTTGAAGAAATAGATACTGTTATGAAGCTTGGCATGGCACATCCAATGGGACCATTGCAATTAGCAGATTTTATTGGTCTAGATGTATGTCTTGCAATTCTAAAAGTTCTTCAGCAAGGATTTGGAACTGACAAATATGCTCCATGCCCGTTACTTGTAAACATGGTTACTGCTGGCAAATTAGGTGTAAAATCTGGAGAAGGATTTTATTCCTGGAAACATAAAACAAAGGAACTTTTCGTTTCAGAATATTTTAAATAACTAATTTTTCACCCAGTCAATGTTTCTTTTAAGACTGCTTGAATAACAAGTAACGTAATTTCTTGCAAACGACTTTATATTCATTATCGTTTCATCAGACGGCTCTGTTACTTTTTTGTTGTAAAGGGGTTTTGTAGTTTTCATACCATAGGCTTTTCTAAATTTATATAGATTGCTAACGATACAAAAAAAAAAATATTGTATGTTTTACGAGTTGGTTAAAATTAATTTTTTGTCCTCAATTAATTTTCTAAGATTTATAAGAGCATACCTCATTCTACCTAAAGATGTATTGATACTTACTCCAGTATTATCTGCAATATCTTTAAAGCTCATTTGAAGAAAATAACGCATTCTCACAACTTCCATTTGTTCTTCTGGTAATTCATCTACCAATAATCTTACATCTTCCATTATTTGTTTACTAACCATAATATCTTCGATGGAGTCTTCTTTTAAGTCTAGTAAATCAAAAATATTAAAATCATCTTTAAGACTTGGAGAGCGTCCAGCGATAGGCATTTTTGAATCCTTTCTAAAATGGTCAATTACTTGGTTATGGGCAATTCTTAATATCCAAGATAGTAGTTTTCCTTCATGATTGTAGTGGTCTTTCTTTAAGCTTGTAATCACTTTAATAAAAACTTCTTGAAAAATATCATTGGTCAAATCTTGATCTTTAACCATCTTAAAAATATATGAAAATACTCTTTGTTGGTATTTCAAAAGAATTGCATCAAAACTTTTATTGTCACCTGAACGAAACTTATTTACTAGGATTTCATCACTTTCATTTGCGTACATAATTCTACGTTTAATTGTTAAAAAATAAATTATTAAAGTAGAATGATTATATAGGCAGTGATTTTTAAGATTAAAGTTCAAATATAGGAAACAAATTGATTAACTGAAAACAATTCTATTATTTTTGCAAATTGTTTCGGACATAGATGGGAGTTAAAATTTATAAAAATATTGAGATTATTGGTGCTAGAGTGCACAACTTAAAGAATATTAGTGTCTCTATTCCTAGAAACAAATTAACTGTTTTAACTGGTGTTTCTGGATCGGGAAAATCTTCACTAGCATTTGACACTCTTTATGCAGAAGGCCATAGAAGATATATAGAAAGTCTTAGCTCTTATGCAAGATTGTTTTTAGGAAGAATTGAAAAGCCAGATATTGACGATATTAAAGGAATTTCACCTGCAATTGCTATTGAACAAAAAGTTAATTCCTCCAATACAAGAAGTACTGTTGGAACTACTACAGAAATTTATGACTATTTAAAACTTTTATATGCTAGAATAGGAAAAACATATTCTCCTGTTAGCAACCAGATAGTAACAAAAGATAATCCTGAAGATGTTTTAAATTATATTCTTGGACTTCCTGAAGATTCTAAACTTATGATTTCATGTCCATTGAATATTCCCAAGGGAAGAACATTGGATGAGCAAATACAAATCTATATTCAACAAGGCTATTCTAAATTATGGAAAAATGGAAAAGCTATTGCCTTAGAAACGGGGCATGAACCTGAAAATTTAGATCTAATTGTAGATAGAATAACCAATGACAATAGCCCAGAAAATCAATCTAGAATATTGGAATCTCTTGAACTTGGGTTTCACGAAGGCAAAGGAAAATGTAATATAATTTCATTTAATGGCAAAAAACCAACAATTAAGAAATTCAATAACCTTTTTCTAAAAGATGAAATTTTATTTGAAGAGCCTAGCTTAGACTTTTTCTCATTTAATAGTCCTTTTGGAGCATGTAAGAAATGTGAAGGATTTGGAAAAGTTACTGGGATAGACTCTGATTTGGTAATTCCCAATCCTAATTTAAGTGTTTATGAAGATGCCATAGTTTGTTGGAAAGGTGAAAAAATGAGTGTTTGGAAGGCTGAACTTATTAATAATGCCCATTATTTCGACTTTCCAGTTCATGAATCTATTAGAAATTTATCTAAGGAAAATCTCGAATTACTATGGAATGGGAATAGTTACTTTCAAGGCATTCATGCGTTTTTTAATTTTTTGGAGAAAAATGCATATAAAATACAGTATAGAGTAATGCTCTCAAGATATAGAGGGAAAACCAAATGTAATTCCTGCAATGGAAGCAGGTTGAGAGCAGATGCAGATTATGTAAAAATAAATAACAAGTCAATTAGTGAGATAAATAGAATGGCTATTAGTGATGCTACACTATTTTTTAAAGCTCTAAAATTGAATTCTGAGGATCAAAAAATTGCCAAAAGAATTATAGATGAAATAAATTCTAGACTTAGCTATCTGAAAGATGTAGGTCTTGGCTATTTAACCATGGAAAGAGCTTCTAATACCCTTTCAGGTGGAGAATCTCAAAGAATAAATCTAGCAACTTCTATTGGAAGTTCATTAGTTGGTTCTATGTATATTTTAGATGAACCATCTATTGGATTACATCCAAGAGATAGTCTTAGATTGATTGAAGTTCTAAAAAAATTAAGAGACGTTGGAAATTCTGTAATTGTTGTTGAACACGATGAAGAAATGATGAAATCTGCAGATATGATTATTGATATTGGACCTTATGCAGGAAGACATGGCGGAGAAGTAGTTTTCAAGGGAAATCATAGCGAATTAGTAAAAGCTAGTAAAAGTTTAACAGCGAAATATCTTACTGGTCAATACAAGATAGAAGTTCCAAAAGTAAGAAGAAAACCAAAGGATTTTATAATTATTGAACAGGCCTATTTACACAATTTGCAAAATATAACGGTTAAAATACCATTGAATCAAATTTGTGTTGTAACTGGTGTAAGTGGAAGTGGTAAATCTACCTTAATTGGAAAAATACTTCATACTTTTTTGGAAAGATTTTTCTTGACTGGATTGGTCAAAGCAAGCCACTGTAATGATATAAAAATGAATTTTGATTTAGTAAGTGGAGTGGAGTATATAAATCAAAATCCTATTGGCAAGAGTTCAAGATCAAATCCTATAACCTATACCAAAGGCTATGACGATATAAGACAACTTTTCGCAAGTGAAAAGCATGCCAAAGCAAAAGGTTTTAAACCAGGTTATTTTAGCTTTAATGTCGATGGTGGAAGATGTGAAAAGTGTCAAGGTGAAGGACAATTAACAATCTCCATGCAATTCATGGCAGATGTTCATTTGAAATGCGATGAGTGTGATGGTAAAAGGTTCAAAGAAGAAGTTCTAGAAGTTAAATTTAAGGGGAAAAATATTTCTCAAGTATTAGAAATGACAGTTGAAGAAAGTCTTGATTTTTTTAATGAAGACAATACGCTATGTAAAAAGATTAAAGCCAAAATATTTGCTCTTTCCGAAGTTGGACTTGGATATGTTCAGCTAGGACAAGCATCCAATACTCTTAGTGGTGGCGAAGCACAAAGAATAAAACTAGCTTCCTTCCTTAGCCATAATAAATCCAAACAGAAAAAGCTTTTTATTTTTGATGAACCAACCACTGGATTGCATTTTCACGATGTTAAAAAACTAATAAAAGCACTACAGGATTTGGTAGAGATGGGACACCATGTTGTAATTATTGAACACCATATGGACATCATTAAGTCTGCAGATTGGATAGTAGATTTAGGTCCAGAAGGAGGTGATAAAGGAGGAACTTTAGTTTTTGAAGGCAGTCCAGAAAGCTTTGTTAAAAGCAAGGTCTTGTCCCCTACCAAAGATCACCTGAAAGAATACATTTAAATTATTTCCCTATTCTGATGTATGAATTGGTTTTTATAAAGTTCAAAATATTTGCCCTTTTTTTTCAAAAGCTCTCTATGTTTTCCCTGTTCTACAATTTGTCCTTGGTCCATTACAAAAATACAATCGGCATTTTGAATAGTAGATAATCTATGGGCGATTATAATGGAAGTTCTAGACTTTGTAATTTCTTCAGTTGCGTTCTGAATAAATTCTTCAGACAAAGAATCTATAGAAGATGTTGCCTCATCTAGAATAAGTAGCTGTGGTTGATAAACATAAGCTCTTATAAACGCAATAATTTGTCTTTGCCCTGAAGATAATAACCCTCCTCTTTCTTTAACCTCGAAATCGTACCCTTTAGGCAACTGCATTATAAACTCATGAACTCCAACTTTTTTAGCTGACTCTATTACTTGCTCTCTGGAAATATTTCTATTTCCTATAGTAATGTTTTCTAAAATTGAAGTATTGTAAAGAAAAACATCTTGTAATACAACTGCAATTTTAGATCTTAGAACATCTAAATCTAAATTTCGAATATTATAATCATCCAATAGAATAGTCCCTTTTTGAAATTCATAATATCTAGAAATTAAATTAATTAAGGAGGTTTTACCAGCTCCAGTTGGACCGACAATAGCAACTGTCTCTCCTGCATTAACTTCAAAAGTTAGACCCTTAAATACAGATGCTTTGTCATCGTAAGAAAAATGAACATTATTAAATTTTATATTTCCATTGAAACTTTCAGGCTTTAAATCGTCATTTTGAAAAATATATTCTTTAGTGTCTAAAAGCTCAAAAACTCTAGCAGAGCCTACCATTCCCATTTGTAGAGTATTAAATCTATCTGCCAACATTCTAATTGGTCTAAAAAGCATATTTACATAAAGTACAAACGACATCATCTCAGTAGTAACAGTACCATAATCTACTCCTCCATAGGAAATGGACCAAATACAAAATAAGACCAATAAAGCAACAGAAGTTGCACTTAATATTTCTACTACTGGAAAAAATATTGAGTAGGCCATAATTCCTTTTATATGGGCTTTTTTGTGTGCAGAATTTATCTTGCTAAATTTTCTAGCCTCTACACCTTCCCTACTAAATATTTGAACAATATTCATCCCTGTAATATGTTCTTGAACAAAAGAATTAAGTCCAGATATTTGCTTTCTAACTTCCTGAAAAGAGGTTTTAATTGCATTCTTAAAAATCCTAGTACTTATTAAGAGAATAGGGATTGGAATTAAGACAATTAAAGTTAGTTTCCAATTGATATAAAACATGAAACAAAGTACACCAGTCAATTTGAGCAAATCACCAGCTATTACTAAAATCCCTTGTGAAAATATTTCAGCAATTGTTTCCATATCACTGACCGATCTGGTAACCAACATTCCTATCGGTTTTTGATCAAAATATCTAAGTTTAAGTTTGGTAATGTGTCTAAACAACTGATTTCTTAGGTCCTTAACTACTCTTTGGCCAAGGTCACTAGACAGATAAGAAACTGCTATTAACATTAAAGATTCTACAATTAAAATTGCTACCACCAGTAATGCTCCGTAAAACAAAGACTCTTCATCGGATAATCTCACATATTCTCCAACCAGCTTACCTATAATATAGGGTCTCAAAGGAGAAAGAAAAGCAAGAGAAAAAGTTAGAAACAGACCATAAATTAATAAATGAATATGAGGTTTTGAAACTCTCATAATTCTTCTAAACAGCTTAGAATCCCAATTTTTTTTAGGATTGTTACCCATTGTTGTTGTAATTAACTTTCGTTAAAAATAATCCTTTGGCTTTTACAGAAGGACCCGCAGAAGATCTGCTTTTAGATGCAATAATATCACAAAAATCTTGTATAGAAATTTTATTTCTACCGACAAGTAACATAGTTCCTACAATAGCACGAACCATATTTCTTAAAAATCTATTGGCTTTTATTGTGAAAATAATCTGGTGGTTTTTTTTTGTCCAAAATGCTTCATATACATGACAATTAAAATTGTTTACTTCGGCATGTACTTTACTAAAGGATGTGAAGTCATTAAAACCGATTAATTTATTACACGACTCATTCATTAAATCAATATCTATATTATGACTTATATGGTTAAACATAGTATTTAAAAAAGGTTCTTTTTTTTGAGATATTCTATATTCATAAGTTCTGCTTATAGCACTAAATCTCGCATGAAAATCTGGATTTTTTATTTCGTAGCTTTTGATTAATATTTCTTGGGGAAGCATTAAGTTTAGTCTGTTTAAAAGAGAATCAAAATCTTGGTCTTTAGAAATATCTACATGAAAAAAATACTGTTCTGCATGAACACCAGTGTCTGTTCTACCACATCCGACAATATTGATTTTGGATTTAAGTAAAATAGATAAATTTTTTTCTATTGTTTCTTGAACTGTTGAAGCATTGTCTTGCTTTTGCCAACCATGGTAATTGGCTCCATTATAAGCTATTTCAAATAAGATTCTTTCCAATTTATTTTTTGAGATAGTTTTGAATATGGGTTAATGCAAAATTAAATGTCTGTTCTATATTCATATCTGTACTGTCTATAATTATTGAATTTAAAGGTTTTATTAATGGACTAATTTTTCTGTTTTGGTCATTTTCGTCCCGAAAATTAATGTTTTTAGTAACCTGCTCAATGGAAATATTTTTACCTTTTAGTTTGTATTCTAACCATCTTCTATATGCTCTTTTTTCTGCGGATGCGGTAACCCAAAATTTAATGTCTGCATTAGGGAAAACTACAGAGCCAATATCTCTACCATCCATTATAAGATTGCTTATGGCAGAATAAGATTGTTGTATTAAAACCATTTTGTTCCTAACTAAAGCGTTTTTACTTATCTCGCTAACCAAATTAGAAATTTCTATATTCCTTATTTTATCCTCAACAATCTCTCCGTTTAATCTTACCCAACTTTCTCCATTTTTATTTGGTTTTGAAAAGTCAATATTCACCGAATCTAATATGTTTTTAAAATCTGAATTTAATTTTCCGTTTTTAAGAATTTGGTTAGTTTCTAAAAAAAATAAAGAAATTGCTCTGTACATAGCACCAGTGTCTATATAGAGAAAATTTAATTCTTTGGCAAGTAATTTAGCCAAAGTACTCTTTCCACAACCAGAATGACCATCTAATGTAATTATGGTTTTTTTCATAGGGTAAAAAAAAAGCTGTCCAGAGACAGCTTTAATATTAAATAATTTTAAAGTTTATATCTCTTCGACTTCAATCATCTCGAATGGTAAATCGATAATAGCTTCGTAATCTTCACCCGCCTCTAACATATCTTCATCATCTTCTTCATAATGCCATTTAACAGTTATATCACTTCCAGAAACTGATTCAAGTTTTTTAAAGACATCTAAAATACATTTTGAAGAACTTGTATTAAAATATTCTAACTGAACACTTAAAACAGTTGTACTGTTTGGAGATTCAGAATAAGACTCTAACCATTCTATTAAAGGTTTGTAAAACTCAATTGAGTTTTCAGGTATTGATCTGCCTTTGAGCAATAATTCACCGTTAGAACTGAACTCTACTTCAGGTGTTTTTGCAGAACCTTCGTGTTTTAAATCTTCCATATCTATTTTTTTAAAATTTTAACTATTAACGTGAAAAAAGAATAATCTTTATCTATCTCTTTGAAACTGTAACCTAATTTATTTCTAGATTTTTTAGCAATGTCAATTAATCCTAATCCACCACCACCTTTTTCGCTTAATTTACCGTTGCCCAAAATTTCTTTATAATAAGCTTTAAGCTGGTCTCTATCAAGAGAATTAATGTGAGTTATTTTTGAAGTTATTTCATCTACATTTTTAGGGTAAATAAAGTTTCCAGTTACAATATTATAATGGTCATCGTGTCTACTTATACTAAATATAGCTGATTTTTTATCTCCTTTTGAGGTTTCGAAAATTGCATTATCGTTGTCAAAATCATCTATATGATGGTATAAGTTTTGGAGGCATTCAACCAGAACATTAAAAACTTTTTTTTTGGTGGCTGGAGAATCATTTAAATCTTCCATTTTAGATTCCATAATTTGAAATACTGAGGACAATAAATCAGAAGTAACTGTACCCTTAAATGCCAATAGAACTTTATCACGTTCCATTAAATTATATAAATCAAATGTTGTAGTAGCCATATTCTTTAGTCAAATATAATAAATTGTTGAATGTATGGCCAAAAAAAAGCTTTTGAAAATAAATTATATGTTAGATTTACATTTGTAATTAGAGAATGTAATGATTAACAGAGAAGATTGGTTTATCAATTGGTTTAATTCCAAGTACTACCACATACTTTATAAATCAAGAAATAAAAACGAAGCAAGTGATTTTATCCAAGCTATTATTTCTACTTTATCCTTAAAATCCAACAACTCAGTTTTAGATCTTGGATGTGGAAATGGAAGACATTCAATAAGTTTAAGTAATCATTTTAAATTAGTTCATGGGATAGATATTTCTTCAGAAAATATTTCAAAAGCTAATGAGAATAAGAAAGAAAATCTAAAATTTTTCATTTCCGACATGAGAAATTTTGACACAAAGATTAAATATGAATACATATTTAATCTATTTACAAGTTTTGGATATTTCAAAAAAAATGAAGACAATATAAAAGTCTTAAAATCTTGTTATCATCACCTTAACAAAAATGGATTACTTTTTATTGATTTTTTAAATTCAGAACAAATAAAAAGGACCATTAACGGATTAAAAGAAACGAAAAATATAAACGGGATTAGGTTTAACATCCACAAAGAGATAATTGGCGATTATGTAATTAAAAATATTGAAATTAAAGATGGAGAAGCTACGTATAATTTTCAAGAAAAAGTACAACTCTTCAAAATTCAAGATTTTAAAAAAATGTTTGAAATTTCAGGATTTGAAATTATCTCAAGTTATGGGGATTATCAAATGAATCCATACGATCGAAATAGCAGTAGATTAATTTTATGTGCCAAAAAAATTAGCTAATGATTGAAATTTTATTTTTTAGTGTTTTGATAGTTGGGGTTTTAACAGAACTTCTTTATAAAAAAATTGAAAAATTTAAGCCTGTAATAATTTCTTTTAGTGTTGCTTTGGTTTTGACACTATTATGCACTCATGTTTTGCCAGAACTATTTTCATCTCACAATCATGAACTTGGCTATTACTTGTTGGCGGGGTTTATTATTCAAATTCTTCTTGAACTTCTTTCCAAAGGAATTGAACATGGGCATGTGCACCTTCATGGGGAAATTTCTAACAAAGAATTAATCGTTATTTTCATTGGTCTAGCGATTCATTCGTTCATTGAAGGAATGCCAATTAATACATTTGAATCCTCCGTTCACCAGCATACAATTACCAATATTAATAGCTCATTTTCTTCCATATACCTATCAACAATTCTTATTCATAAATTACCAATTGCTGCAGTATTGATTATTTTTTTAAATAGTATAAATTCAAGTTATTTAAAAAAGTTTGTTTTTCTTTTCTTATTTGCAGCATCCAGTCCCCTGGGAGGAATTGTTGGGGAGTTTATAGTTAATATTGATTTTTTTAAAGGTTTTTCCTTGAACTTGTTAGCTATTTCTTGTGGAATGCTCCTGCATATAACTACTTTATTAATATTTGAAGACCATCATAACTCTAAAGGAAAA
>CENG01019018.1_pt1 | contig 16997 bp, 13 predicted proteins | sample 530131 | NCBI WGS metagenome assembly CENG01 (sample SAMEA2591057, study PRJEB7988) | marine metagenome | biome: marine biome (ENVO:00000447); feature: surface water (ENVO:00002042) layer; material: saline water (ENVO:00002010), including plankton (ENVO:xxxxxxxx) | depth 5 m
AATGTACTTGAGGTAGATTATGCCCATCAAAATCAGAGTGGTTAGCGTCATAGCAAGATGGAAGGAAAGTTGTTGTTGATCCCAATCCTTTGCGAGACCATAGATCAAGGAAAATGCCCAGTAGCAGGACCAGAAGATTCCCCATGCGAAGAAGAACATAGTCAAGTAAGACCCACCAGATGGTGCGAGGCTTGCACTAACGATTGTACCGGATTCAGCGACATCGTGTACGCCGTGGTTGACCGCTTGGTCCATTTGCTCTTCCGTGAGTTCGACGCCTTCGAGTGCATTCCGGGCATCCTTGACGGAGATGGAGCCATCGGCGACGCCCTTGAGAAGATTGTTGATGGTATCGTCGTACATCACTGGTCACCTCTGCGCATGAGTTTGTAACGGAGTCGCAACTGGTTGCTTCGTCCCTCGTAGGAGGTTGAGAAACCGTATCGCAACATCAATCCTGCGAATACAACGCACATAATGACGGCGCCGAATCCGAGGAGTCCAAGCCAGTGTGCTCGCAACTTTGCTCCCATGTGGTGGAGGTCAGCTCCATGCGATTCTGGTTCAGGAGGGGCAACATTTCCATCGCCTGCAAAGACGGTTCGAGTTCCTCGTGCAAGGCTATCCTCATCGCCTTCAACAAGTGCGAAGGTAAGTTGATTCCACATGTCTTCGACAACGTTGCCAAGGCCGCCGTCACCGTTGACGCTGTTTCCTGTAATCCAGAAGGTGATTGTTCCTTCTCCTTCTGCAGGAGCGGTCCATGTGATGTCCCACATTCGATCGGACTCAGCAGCCGAAGCTGAGGTGTGCGTCAACGACTCGAGATCACCTTGCCAGTTGTCGACACCGGTTCCGCCAAGTTCACCGCTCGATACTCTCATCGAGAACCCAGCGGAGTATTGCCCTCCTGCGGCAGGTCCTCCGATGATGTGGAGTTGGAGGTCGTAGGTTTCGCCGGGTGTCCATGCATAGGGGACCTGGTCGAGAATAACTTGGACGCTGTTGGAGGGTGCTGCGTTGTGGCACAGGCAACCTTCCTTTGCCACATCATCGATATCGTTTTGCTGCCCTCCGATTCCGGTTGGCAGGGATGTGGCAAGGCCGGGTAAGAGCAAAAGAAGCAACACTGCAACCACTATGGTGCGGCGTTTTGTGAACGAGGTTGTCAGCATGGCTAGACCCTATGGGCTTTCGACTTAGAAGGACCCCTTAAACATTGTTAGTGATTCACAAGATTAATGTCTTGCAGTGTGCCGTTTTCTGTGAAAAAACTAACAGTGCAAGATTTCTTGTGATTTGACCGTCTCGGTGGTGCATGGCAGAGACACCGTTTGACAATATTTACGACCTTTCTTCAACCCAACTCGAGCAACTCGATGAGGCCGAAGAGTTGATGCTCAAAAACGATCTAGGTGCAGCGGAACGTTTGTTGCTCAGTATGTTGGAGGAAGATGAAGAATGCATACCTGTTCTGTCAAATCTCGGCCATCTCTACGGGCGTCATCTTTCAGAATTTGAAACTGCAGTTTCATACTACGACCGCGTTCTTCAACTTGAGCCAGACAATGCATGGGCTCGTGACGCTCGTCGCCGATACATGCGATTTGTTGAGAAATAAGGTAAGTTCATGGGCGTCATGCTCAAGGGAATACCATGGAGTCCTCCCAAATCCTAGTCGTAGGGGTTGGTGGACTTGGATGCGTATGGGCCTCACGTGCACACCAGCGCGGTGCGGGAGCATCACTGCTCATGCTTGATGCGGATGATCGATTTCCCGATGTCGATGGTGCTCACATCATCCGTCTTGGCCACACACTCGATGCATTGGGATGCGCTGCGCTACCACCTCTTGCAGAGCAGCGTATGAGAGGTCTTGCAACCCGAACTCGTCCATTTTTAGAGCAAGCTGAATTGGTTATCATCGTCGCTGGCCTTGGTGGGGGAACCGGAACTGGAGCATCTCATGAATTTGCCAGACAAGCGAAACTTCACGGTGCGACGGTACTGTCAATCGCAGCCCTTCCGTTCGATAATCAACCAACAAGGAAAAGAATTGCAGAAGCAGAAATCCAGCGTCTCGAACATCATTCCGATGTTTGTGTTCAACTTTCCTTGGAGCGCCTTGCTCGACAAGCACGCGACCGTGGTAAAGAATGGAGCATGGGGTCGGAATGGGTTGAAGATCTCATCGATGGATTGGTCCGAACTCTCCTCTCCATGGGCTTAATCAATCTCGATTTGATGGATTTACGAGCGATTGTACAACACGATGGCGGTTCAACAATGTTGGTAGGAACTGGCAATCATGACCAACTTTCAGATCTTTACAATGCAACCATCAAGGCACCTCTTGCACCCATGAACGTTGCAGGAGCAAAAGGATGTTTGTTGCAAATCGAAGGAGGATTGGGTATGACCATAGGCCAAGTCGATGAAATCGCTACAGCGTTAACCTCTGCAGTCGATCCTGAAGCTCAAGTCATATTGGGTGCTCGTGTTTCTCCAGACTTGGAAGGAACCATTCGAATTGTGATGCTTCTTTCGGGTATTGGCGAAGATTAGTCCAAGAGTTCAATTTCATCTTCCCAATCCAAACTGTCACCCAGAGTTTCTGGTGTTTGGTTCCAGTCAACAGGGTCTCCGATGCTCTCCTCTGTTTCTATCTCTGACGATTCTTTAGGTTCTGAGTTTCCCGGTGGATTGGAGACAGTCTTACTTTCCGATTGAGGTTCTTCTCCCTTGTCGTGTATTTCGAGTTCTTCAACAGATTCGACGATTCCTCTATCATTGTTGATTCGAATTGTTTTCGCTTCGAGCATTGTTCGTTGTGACCACATAACCGTGGCCACGACCAAAATGTGACCTCCAATCAAAACGGTTCGAACATCGTCCATAACGGATGTAATCATAGCTACACTGCCAGCGTAAGCGTAACCAAATGCTACGCCCCAAAAGAGTGCATTTTCTCTCGTGAAGAGTGTTGATTGCGTCCCTTCCCCTTTACTCGTTAATGCCCATATTGCAAGAAATACTGTAATGATCATGAGGAACAATTCTTCAATGAAAATTAGAGTATCGTTCGATGCAGAATCCACGCTTCGGAAAATACTCAAAACATGCCAGGTAATGAACAATTGAGTTGCCCAAAACCACTTTCTTGCGACAGTATGAGTCGCAGAATGCATCGAGGCTTTCCTTCGTTGCTCCCATGAAACATAGATGCACAAACCATACACTGCGAAGGATATAAGATATGGCCAGAGGCTAAATTGTCCACTGTTGAGGAAAAATCGTAATCCTTCAGTTACAGCAAAGGTCATCACCACGACAAGAGTTGAAGTCATGATAAGGGAAGGAATCGGAGAATACCCATCCATACTGCTTTCTCCTTCATGAGGTGCGTTGATTGCATTCATTGTGGCAAGGCCAAAGAATCGTCCTTGAGCAATCGCCCAGAGAATGAACAATCCTCCAAGAAGCGCAGGCAGGAAACCACCAATCTGTTGAAGGATACCATTCTCTCCAAAGATGAGATGGATGGTGAACATCAGGGCTAATCCCAAAACAAGAGGGGGCAAAAGAATCTTCAATCGTGCAGGTATGGATTGAGAAAACGAAGAATCTGGTGTCTTACTGTAACGCAGCATAGTAGCGATTCGTTCGCTTTTCGAAAGGGGAGCCAAGGTCACATATGCAAGGCTAAAACCAATGAATCCATTCGAGGACCATGCCTCAGCATCAATTCTGGCGACGACGAAAAAAACGATAGATGCCACTGCCAGCATCATTAAATGGGGAAATGTCGATGCTGAGAGGAGACTCTTCAACAAGGAGAATTTCGTCAACGGTTTGTTCTCCTCCATGAACATCTGTTGACTCCTTGGTTCTAAAGGCTGTTTGATAGTTGATGGATATAATTACATGAGAGGGAGGTGGCATAGCGGTCCATGGGCGCAAAGGTCTCCAAAGCGAAGAGACCCAAACGGCGATGGATTGGGATTGCTATCCCTGCAACAATTACAACGAGGGATGATCTCGAATTATTTCTCAAAAGCTCGCCATTGTCACCATACAACATCAAAATCTATGATTTCCATGATGGGGAAACAGATGTTGCTGTTTCAGTGTGCAAGACTCACGGTTTGTTCGGTGAGCTTGGAATTGCAATTGTTTGCGTTCTTCTTGTCGAATACGGGAGCATTCGAGAATACTTTGACTCTGAATTGAACGGGAGCCTTACTTCGTTATCTTCATCTGGAAAAATTCGACTTGTACGCGAACGTCTTGGTTTACCAAAACCTCTCAGAAGGTAAGACACCCTTTTGACCCGTGCTGAGGTGGATTGGATATGGCCGGTGGAGGTACCGCACCCCCTTTGAAGATGGGTGATGTATTGTTACTCGTTGGAGTGACCTTGCTCATCGGGACTCTGTTTATTCAACAGTGGGACCAACCTGTCAAGGTCAATTCTGGTGACGAGCCACTCGAAGGGACATCGAGAACATTCTCTGGAGATGTGCTTGAGATTTCTGTTGTTGCTCAAAACGAATCAAATGTGAGAATCCAAATCTACGAGGATGGTGAGATTGTATTGGATAGTACGAATCTTTCGAATCAAGATATTTCTGTTTCCCAATCCTATGAATCCAACGGTGGGCTCCTCGAATGGAAGGTGACGCTGGAAAATGAAGTTGATGCTGAGATTGATGTTGATTTGGATAGGGCAATGTTCCTAACCTTCTTACCCTACATCCTCGGTGCACTCATCACAACTGCTGGCGTCATGAAGAAACAAGCGGATTCGGTTGAGAAAGAAGACCGAGTAATGGATGCTATTATTGAGGATCAAGATTCATCCAATTAAGTTCTTCATCGTTCTGAATACCAAGTCGGTTACCAGATGAATCGATGACAGTGATTCCATGGTCAGAAATGGATTCAAGAGTACACACTTGATTTCTATAGATGCACTTACTGAGAAGTGAACCGATAACGACCTCTTGTTCTGGAGAGGGCGATGGAATTGCTGATTTAATTTCAAACAACGAAGCGACGACAGCGTTGAGAATAGTGAATATGCGGGATGGATCAGAGGTCACTTTGATCTCTTCCAGACAACCTTGTCCAGGGCGAAGAGATTCTGCAATGGTATTGATGCCAACGCCGAGGACAATCCGTTGCTCTTCGCCTTTCGAATAGGATTGAAACAAAATCCCTCCACACTTCCTCCATAACTCCTCTTCATCGCAACGCACCAGTATGTCATTGGGCCATTTGATTCGCATTTTTTGCAAATGTAAACTCTCTGAACAGATGGCGAATCGTATTTCTTGTGCAACTTCAATCTGTCGTTTTGGTGAGAGTTCAACGATGCTTGAAGGGTCGAGCATCCAGGAACCCTTGAACGATTGAGGATGGTCTTGCCATTGGTTGCCATGGCGACCACGACCACTTGTCTGGACGTTAGCGATAACAGAGTCACCCGTTGCGTAATTACCACGGAGTAATTCTGCGTTTGTTGAATCAACTTCTTTCAGTTGATGATGCTTACCTTGGATAAATGGATGCCATGTTGCAATGACTTGGATTGTCTCGTCATCGTCAAATGTAAGAGAACGTACGACACGGGCAGCAAGTCCTTGCTGTCGAAGGATGTCAACAGTGCGCATCCAGTCGACGTGTTCCCTGCATACCAACAAGGCGATACCGTTTAATTTGCACAGGAGATTTTGAGCCATCATACGGGCGAAAACTGTGAGTAAACCGTGGGGATGTGTGTCGATCAGAGCAGCCTCTTCCATTGGTCCAAGAAGCTGATTCGCTTCCTCAACTGGTATGTAGGGCATGTTCCAGAGAACGGCATCGTATCGTCGTGATTCCCATACTGAAGTTTCACTTTCGAATTCACTCGGACCGATTCCTCCTTCGAAGGCATTGACACTGGCATTGGCATTTTTCGCATTTTGCCGAGTCGCCAAAACGGCATAAGGATTGATGTCGCAAGCATCCACATTCCAGCCAAAACCTGCCGCTGCAATTGACACGGCTCCAGAACCCGAACCTATTTCGAGAAGAGTACGTGACCCAAAGGGCTGAATCTCAGAAAGAACTTGATGAAGCAACGCAGTATCTTCTCGAGGAGGGTAAACGGTAGGGGGAATTGTCAAATCGATCGATTTCCACGTTTGAAATGTCGAAGACGACCTAGACAAAAAATCAATCTCATTTTGGGCGTTTTCGGGGTTGAACATAACTGCCCTCATTTTTTTTTCATCAACTCGACCTAAAAGAGGGTTTCTGACATCAACTGATGAGAGTTTTATTGTCGGTAAAGTATAAGAAGGGAGGGTAGTTCGCATTGAAAGCCCAAGATGCAACGTTGGGCCTGTAGCTCAGTCAGGTAGAGCGTCGGGCTTTTAACCCGATGGTCGCGGGTTCGAACCCCGTCGGGCCCGCCTACTGCGTTGCAGTACAACGTTGGGGGCAGTGCGGGGTGAAGTTGGATGGTAGTAAAGAGCGCAACAAAAAAACGGTTAATTGAACTAGGCGTCTCGGACGAATACGCCCACAAATTAGCCACGGACCGAAATATGGCTGACATCAAAAGTATGCCAGCCGATGAAATTGCAAAGATTCTCGGAATTGCAAAAGACAGCGAATCTTTCACCAAAATCATGCAGATTATTGCCGACCAAGGCAATCGACGATCCCGAATCAAGAAGAGCAAGAAAATCACAATTTCATCGAAAGCTCTCGATGAGTTTGATCGTCCTGAAGTATCGATCCGTTTCAACCCACTCAATCACGAACTTGTTCCTCACCAAGAACTGCTTGGAGATGCTAACATCAGCGAAGATGAACAATATAATGTCGAGCGAAATGAACTTTCACCATGGGGTTTGGAAGAATTGGATGAAGACGGGGAGCCTCGACTTGCAAAGGAACTGCTCCCAAAAGTATTGATTTCAGACCCAGTCGTCCAAGCAATCAAGGAAGCTGCTGAGATCATCGACAACGCTGCTCTTGCAGCGAACCCCGACCATCGTCCACTCGCCGCAGGATGGATTGCAGACCGTGTACTCAAGGTCATTCGCCATTCAAAGTCTGCTGGCACCGCTGTCGCTTACCGCCTTATCGTGGAGGGCAGCTGAACCTGGAGTTGATATCATGCAAGAAATAATTGAATCCTTTTTCCGAGAACGAAGCCTTGTCAACCATCAACTTGCGTCGTACAACGACTGCATACCCTCAACGGACAATCAATTGTCCCGTATGGAACGAATTATCCAAAACATTCGTGTTGGTACCGACGAAGAAATCGTCGACGACCTTGGTGGTTACATCAAACTCGACGTCGCAGACCAAGAAATTGTCATCCGTATGAAGAACATCACACTCGGAGCTCCAAACATTCGGGAAGCAAACGGTTCTTACCACAACGCTTCCCCAATGGAATGTCGTCTCCGAAAGTTGACGTACCAATCTCCAGTAACCATTGACTTCACCATTTACCGCAACGGTGTTGCTTCCTTCCCAGAAGAAGGCGTTCAAGTTGGTGCTATTCCGATTATGGTTCGCTCAAAGCGATGCCACCTGCATCCAAGTCACATTGGCGACAGCCGCACCCTCGAGCCTGCAAAGTCCCCTGAGGACGCCGCACTCCTCGCAGATTTATTGCGTGGAAAGGGCGAAGACCCACTCGACCCGGGTGGTTACTTCATCATCAACGGAACAGAGCGTGTACTCATCTCAATGGAAGACCTCGCTCCAAACCGAGTTACAGTTGAAATCAACAAGCGAACCGCGAAGCGAACCGAAGTTGCTAAGATTTTCTCGCAGAAGAACGGAATGCGCAAGCCTCTCACCGTTGAAAAGCGACGTGATGGTATGCTCATGGTCAAGGTAAGTACTGCTGGTACCACACCAATTCCTGTTGTATTGTTAATGCGTGCTCTTGGAATCGAGAACGATCAAGAAGTCTTTACGGCAATCTCCGGGCCTCAAGAGACCTTCAAGTACATCGTTGCAAACATCAACGAAGTCAACGACAACGAGGAATTCGAAGTCAAGAGTGAACCTGAAGCATACGAATGGCTACAGAAGAAGTTCGCTGCTGGGCAACAGAAGGAATACCGTGAAGCCCGTGTCAATCAACTCCTCGATCGAGAGTTGCTCCCCCACCTTGGCGACCAACCAGAAGACCGAAAGAAGAAGGCTATCTTCCTTGGACGAATTGTTCGTCAGGTTCTCGAAATGGCCCTCAACGACAAAGAACCTAACGACAAGGACCACTACGCAAACAAGCGTGTACGCCTTGCAGGTGACTTGATTGAGGATCTATTCCGTGTGTCCTCTGGCCAACTCGCACGTGACCTCAAGTACCAACTCGAGCGTCATCACAACCGCAAGCGAGAACTCAAGATTACCTCCTGCCTACGACCGGATGTTCTCTCATCCAAGATCTTGCACGCTCTTGCCACTGGTAACTGGGTCGGAGGACGTTCTGGTGTTAGCCAGTTGCTGGACCGAACCACCTATCTGGCTTCTCTTTCCCACATGCGCCGTGTTACGTCGCCTTTGGTTCGAAGCCAACCTCACTTTGAGGCCCGTGATCTTCACCCGACTCAATGGGGCCGTCTTTGTCCTAACGAGACACCTGAAGGACAAAACTGTGGTCTTGTAAAGAACGCAGCTCAAATGGTCGATATCTCTGAAGAAGTCGATCCACAAGAAATCCGCGAACGTCTCGACGAACTCGATGTCTATCAGCCAAAGGACTGGACAGACGGTGACAGAATCCACGTTAACGGTGATATTTACGGTATGCACAAGAACGGAAAGAACCTTCTTTCTCAGTTCAAAAACAGCCGACGTCGTGGGACCATCCCTTCAGAAGTTTGCATTCGCCACGACACAGAAAACCGTGATATCTTCATTAATACAGATAAGGGTCGAATCTTGCGACCACTTCTCATCCTCTACGACGGAACACCACGTTTGGAGAATAGTCACCTCTCAGATCTGAAAGCAGGTAACATTACCTTCCGTGATTTGGTTATTGATGGAATTGTTGAATGGGTCGATGCTGAGGAAGAAGAAGACCTCTACATTGCACCACGTCCGTTTGTACTCCCTGAAACTGTCCCTGAAGGTCCGTTCGCTGGTCGTCCAGTAACGCATGAGAATATCCGCTGGGTCAACCTTGGTGAACCTGGAGTGAGTACAGCATCCCTAGAAGCTGAAATTCGAATGCCAAACGGTAGCGTTGAGGTTGCCAAGTTCGAGGTTCCTCTGCTTTACTCCGCGGAATACACGCACGTTGAGATTGATCCACAACTCGTTCTCGGTGTTTGTGCTTCCCTTATTCCATACCCAGAACACAACTCTACACCTCGTGTTACTGGTGGAACAGCGATGGTCAAGCAATCTCTTGGACTTCCAAGTGCGAACTACCGTTTGCGACCAGACACTCGTGCACACATTCTGCACTACCCTCATCGTTCAATCGTTCGAACAGACGCAATGCGCACAACGAACTTCGATGAGCGACCTGGTGGTCAGAACTTCATTGTAGCAATCATGTCCTTGCACGGCTACAACATGCAAGACGCAGTTATCATGAACCGTGCGTCTGTTGACCGAGGACTTGGTCGCTCGACATTCAATCGAACCTACAACGCTGAGCGTCGTCGATTCCCAGGTGGCCAAGTTGAAGAAATCGAAAAGCCAGGTAACAAACTAACTGAAGTCAAGGGATTGAAGCCAGCAGAAGCTTACTTCCATCTCGAAGACGATGGTTTGCCATTGCCAGAAACCTACCTCGAAGGTGGCGATGTTCTCGTTGGTAAGACGAGCCCGCCTCGATTCCTAGAAGAATCAAACAGTGGTGCTTTCCTCATGGCCCAAGAACGTCGAGAATCCTCGATGCTCGTCCGTCATGGAGAGAAAGGATGGGTCGACAACGTCTATGTTACAGAATCCGACAACTCAGGCCGTTTGGTCCGTGTTATGGTTCGTAGCCACAAGGTTCCTGAAGTTGGTGACAAGTTTGCCTCTCGTCACGGACAGAAGGGCGTCATCGGCCGACTTGTTGAACCAGAAGACATGCCTTTCACACAAGACGGTGTTGTACCTGATTTGATCATCAACCCTCACGCAATTCCGTCCCGAATGACTGTTGCCCACGTTCTCGAAATGATCGGTGGTAAGGTCGGAGCAATGGAAGGTCGCCGAATCGATGGAACTGCGTTCCGTGGAGAAAAGGAAAGCAGCCTTCGTGACGGACTGGTTCGTAATGGACTGGCTCACACTGGCCGAGAAATCATGGTCAACGGTGAAACCGGTGAAGCATATCCCGCTGATATCTTCGTAGGTTGTATCTACTACCAGCGTCTACACCACTTGGTCAGTTCCAAGATTCACGCGCGTTCTCGTGGTCGTGTTCAAATTCTCACCCGTCAGCCTACCGAAGGTCGTGCCCGACAAGGTGGTCTTCGATTCGGTGAGATGGAGCGTGACTGTTTGATTGCTCACGGTGCTTCGATGGTTATCAAAGATCGACTCTTGGACGAGTCCGATGGTATTGACATGTTCGTTTGTGCTCAATCCGGTCACATCGCTTGGTATGATCCAAAGCGAAGAACTTACGTCAGCCCAGTCCACGGTGATGGTGCTGAAGTGTACAAGGTACAAACATCCTACGCATTCAAACTCCTGCTCGACGAAATGAAGAGTCTTGGAGTTGCCATGCGACTTGAACTGGAGGACCGAAGATGAGCCGAAAAACCACACTAATACCAAAGCGAATCGCACAGATTCGTTTCAGCTTGATGGACCCTGTTGAGATCCGTAAAATGTCCTCTGTTGAAGTCAAGACTCCGGATACCTACAAGGATGATGGTCACGCATACCGACAAGGTCTGATGGACCCGCACATGGGTGTTATTGAACCAGGTCTCGTCTGTCCAACGGACAACTGCAAGTACGACGAATCTCCTGGTCACTTTGGTCACATTCAACTCGAGTTGCCAGTCATTCACATTGGATTCGTTAATCTGATCAAGACTGCTCTCAAGTCAACTTGCAAGTCCTGCAGCAAAGTGCTTCTGCACTCTGCTAAGGAAACTCACCCGTCCAACCCTGAACTTTCAGAACAGGATTACTACCGATCCCGTATCAAGGACATCATCACCAAGCACGGTGTAGGTTCAACAGAGTTTTCAAGCATCATTAAGGAAGTCGAGAAGGTTGCTTCAAGCAAGAACCGACGTACCTGTATGCACTGTGGAGAGACACAAGGCGAGATTCGTCTCGACAAGCCTACAACGTTCAAGGAGAAGACCGAAAATGTTGGAACAGGTGGGAAGGAAACAGAACGCAAGATGAACCCTCGTGATGTACGTGAGTGGCTTGCAAGCATTCCTGATGAACACTTGATTTTCATTGGAATGGACAAGCAAAACCGTCCTGAATGGACTGTTCTCAAGGTTCTTCCAGTACCTCCAATCACAGTACGTCCATCGATCACACTTGACAGCGGTGACCGTTCTGAAGACGACTTGACACACAAGCTTGTTGACGTTCTCCGTATCAACCAACGTCTCCAAGAAAACCGTGACTCTGGTGCACCTCAACTGATTGTTGAAGACCTGTGGGAATTGTTGCAATACCACGTCACCACATACTTCGACAACCAAACATCTGGTGTTCCGCCTGCACGACACCGATCTGGACGAACACTCAAGACTCTTACCCAGCGATTGAAGGGTAAGGAAGGACGTTTCCGTTCCAACTTGTCTGGTAAGCGTGTTAACTTCTGTGCACGTTCCGTTATTTCTCCTGACCCATACCTCGGTGTCAACGAAGTTGGTGTACCTGTCAAGGTTGCTAAGGAACTCACCGTACCAATTCGTGTTACACTACGTAACCGCGAGCAAATGCGACAAATGATTCTACGCGGTCCTGATGTTCACCCTGGTGTCAACTACATCGTTCGTGGGGACGGTCGCCGTGTGCGAATTAACCCACGAAGCCGTCTGATCAATGCTGGTTTCCGATGTCACAACCCAGAGTGTGAATCTGAACATACGCTCCGATTCGACTTGGATTCTTGCCTTCCTGCACCAAACTTCCTGCCTGGATTGGTCGTACGTCCACTCATCAATCGTGTTGAGGGTAGTGATTTGACTGAATCAAGCTACATTGTTGACGATGAAGCAACACTCCGTAACCTCCGTGGTGAAGACGAGCACGGTCACCCTCTTGCAGAAGATGACCCGCGTGCTGTTCTCCATTATCGCTGGATGCACGAACTTGCTCAAGCAGACAATCCTGACCCAGAACCGTTCCCAGAGCATCTTGAGATACGCTGTCCTCACTGTGGCAGCCCTGAAGATGATTACGAAATGCCAACACCTGTTGAGGACCGCCTCTCCACTGTTGACATTCGTGGAAACCCTAAGCCAGGTATGCAAGTTGAACGCCATCTTATCGATGGCGATGTTGCTATCTTTAATCGACAACCTTCACTTCACCGAATGTCGATGATGGTCCACGAAGTTCGTGTTATGGAGGGTCATACCTTCCGTTTCAACCTCGCAGTTTGTACACCATACAACGCGGACTTCGACGGTGACGAGATGAACCTGCACGTTATTCAATCAGAAGAAGCACGAGCGGAAGCCAAGATTTTGATGCGTGTTCAAGAGCACATTTTGACGCCCCGTTACGGTGGTGCAGTCATTGGTGGTATTCACGACCACATCTCTGGTGCTTACCTGCTTACACGCCCAGGAACAATGGTCTCAAAGTCGCACGGTCTGGAGATGCTTGGAAGCATTGCCTACACTGGTGAACTTCCTGAGATTGTCAAGGACGAAAACGGCAATGATGCATTCCGTGGACAGGATTTGATTTCATTGATCATTCCTGACAACATCAACCTACACTTCATGTCTCGAAGCCGTGACGAAGTTCACGTCAAGAACGGAAACGTCTCCGGTACTCTCGACAAGCGAGCAATAGGTGCTGAAGACGGCCGTCTTCTCGATGCTATCGTTCAAAGCAACGGGTCCGAGAAGGGTGCACAATTCTTGAATGAGTTCACACGACTCTCAATTGCTGCTTGTACGTCTCTCGGATTTACAACCGGTATCGACGATGAGGACTTGAGCCGAGATGCACTTGATGCAATTGACGAAGCAAATGCTGCTGCACGTGCTCTTGTTGAAGAAGAACTCGCTGTATATGAAGCAGCAAAGGGTGACCCTCGCAAGTACGAAGTTCGTGCTGGACGAACCATGCGTGAAACTCTTGAAGAGAACATCATGGTCATGCTCGATGAAGGAAAGCAAGCTGCTGGTGACGTCGCAAAGAACGAACTCAATCAATCGGGATCCACCAACGCCGCTGTCAACATGGCGATCTCTGGTGCCCGTGGTTCCATGGACAACCTCAACATGATGGCAGGTTCCATTGGTCAAGCAAAGGTTCGTGGTAAGCGACTTGAGCGTGGATACAACGAACGTGTTCTCCCTCACTTCAAGCGTGGTGGACGCGGTGCACAAGACCGTGGTTTCATCTCAGGTTCATTCAAGCGTGGTCTTGAGCCTACGGAGTTCTTTATGCTCTCCGTATCCGGCCGTGAGTCTCTGGTCGATACTGCTGTCCGTACTTCTAAGTCCGGATACATGCAACGTCGTTTGATTAACGCAATGGACGATTTGAAGGTCTTCAACGATGATATGCTCTCCGTTCGAAACACAGCAAATCGTATTATCCAATTCTCCTATGGAGAAGACGGAATCGACCCAAGCCGTGGTGTCCACGGTGCAGCGTTCAACATCGATGTCATCATCGATGGTGCTCTCGGTACAGAGGGTGGCTCACGAGATACTCGTGAAAGCATCGAGCGTGAAGAGCGTGAAGAGGACCTTGGTGCATGGGACGATGTTGAAGAATTCCACGATGGAGGTGAGAACTGATGGTCGTCAAGAGTGCAACCAAGAAGAAGCTCATGGATTTGGGTATCGCAGAGAATTTTGCTCACACCCTCGCCAATGATCGAAAGTGGGACGATGTCAAGGTGCTTTCAGCACAAGACATCGCTCAAGTTTGTGAAACAGACTCAGAAACTGCAGGTTCAATTCGGGACACCATTGAAGGTGCGCTCAAGAAGAATCGAGCAGCAGGTTCCGAAGCAACAGGTCCTACGACAAACGTCCGTCTTAAGCGACGTGTTGGAACCCGAACTCGTTCCCGTGCAAAGACTGCAGCGGATTTGGATTCCTACAAGGTCGACCACAAACTTCGTTCCTTTGATGACGAACTTGCTGACGATCCAGTCTACAAGTCTCTCAAGGCTGCAATCGATGATCTTGGAACCAACCGTTTCAGTGATAAAATCATTCACGACATGACGGTCGCTATTCATGAGCGTAACCTCAAGAAGTTGACGAAGAAGCAAGCGACAACCGTCGTAGCTGATGCATTTGCTGCTCTGGATAAAGCCAGCATCGACCCGTTCGAAGCTGCTGGTATCATTACCGCTCAGTCCATTGGAGAACCAGGGACTCAGATGACCATGCGTACGTTCCACTATGCGGGTGTTGCAACGGTCAACGTCACACAAGGTCTTCCACGTATCATTGAGATTGTTGATGCTCGAAAGATTCCAAGTACTCCAACCATGATTATTCGTTTGAAAGACGATAAGAAGAACTCAGATGTTGAAGCCCAGAAGTTAGCTGCTGCTCTCGAAGTTACAACAACGGTCAACATTGCAAACATCGAAACCGACGTTGCACAGCGACGCTTAGTCCTGAAACTCAACAAGGGTCAATTGAAGCAGAAGAACATGACTGGGATGGAAGTCAAGGACAAGCTTGAGCGTGCACTTCGCACACTTGTCCAAGCAGACAAGGAAAAGAATCCAGGTGTCTTGACCATTATTCCAGGTGTTGCGAACGAAGAGGATCTCAAGGACCTCCAAGAGAACCCACCGTCGTACACCATGTTGCTCCAATTGGAGGAAAAGATTCGAGATTTGCGTCTCAAGGGTGTTCCAGGAATTGAACGTGCGAACGTTCAACACGATGACAAGTCGGGAGAATACTATCTCTCAACCATTGGTTCAAACTTGTCCCGCATCAGTGAAATCGAATCGATTGATCGAACACGTACCTACACCAACAACATCATCGAGATTTTCAACTACCTCGGTATTGAAGCAGCCCGACAAGCAATCATCAACGAACTTGAATCGACGCTACTCAGTGCTCGCTTGGAAGTAGACGTTCGCCACCTGCTTATGGTCGCTGACGTCATGACTTCTGAAGGGGAAGTCCGTGCAATTGGTCGACACGGTGTATCTGGAACCAAACACAGTATTCTTGCTCGTGCTGCATTCGAAGTTACAGTCAACCACTTGCTCAAGGCAGGTATTATTGGTGAGACGGACCGTCTCACTGGTGTTGCAGAGAACATTATCGTTGGACAACCAATTTCCCTCGGAACGGGTAGCGTTGAGTTGTTCTACATCCCAGAGGAATGATTCCAACCATGAGAAACACATGTGGAGAATGGAGGAAAAAATATGGATCTAAGCCGACAACTGAAAACTGCAATTGCAACTGGAAGCCTACTGTTTGGACAACGTCAGACGCTTGATGCGTGTGCTCGTGGAGACGCTCGACTTGTTCTCCTCGCAGCGAACTGTCCAGCCGAATACATCGACGACTTGCGTGCACGTCACCCTGAAGTGACTGTTCACCAAGCTCCTGTCGTTAACCGTGAACTCGGTGTAGCATGTGGTAAGCCGTTCAGTATCTCGACCATTTGTGTCCTTGATGCTGGTGACAGTGAACTGCTGCAACTTGACGACAATACCGCTTGATTTGGCGACACGGCACATGAAAGGCTTGATGTCTGTTAAGGGCATAGCATACACATGCGCACGCATGTGAATTCAGCAACAGCCCTGCTTCTGACAGCCTTGATGTTGACATCTCTTCTTTCAATTCAACAACCAACTCCAGTTGAAGTTCTGCCAGAAGATTTGGGTTCCGATGAACCCCTGCCTACTTCGGGTCGTTCCTCAAGTACGTCCATCTTGGCTGCTGGAAGTGGCCCAAATAGCGAATTTGGTGATCATATCGAAGCCCTCCCGAATGGCGGATGGGTTATTGGTTCTGACTACAATTCCACCCTGACATACGGTACAAAAACACTCTCGCCAACGTCTCCTTATGCTCCGTTTAATGGAGGTGGTGAATTTTTCCTTGCAATTATGGACGGGAAAGGTGCTTGGACAAATCTTGTAGGAGCAGACCATAGTTACGGAAGTGGTGGTCTTTCATCCATTGCAGATATTACTGTCGGAATGGGAGGAGAAATTTTCGTATCCGGAAACTTCTATGGAGAGATTGCATTTGGTGCTCCAAATCCAAATACGATCATCAGTAATACGAATTCTGGGTTTCACGATGAAGGATTCATTGCCAAAGCCGACTCAATGGGCAACTGGTTGTGGGCGATAAGTTTCTCAACGTTAGTTAATGGAAGTGGTGAATTTAGCCTAACCACTGCTATGCAAGTCGATATGATGGGCGATCTATTCGTTACAGGCATGTTTCAAGGAGAAACTGATTTTGGTGGTATAAGTCTTAACGCTACGAGTCAAGATATCTACGTGGCAAAATATGATGGAAACCAAGGAACCCTAAATTGGGTAATTTATGGTGGCGGTATAGGTACTGATAGCGTCTTCGATATGGCCATCACTCCTTCAAATGGAGTGAAATTAGCAACTGCAGCAAATTCTATTTCTCAATGGGGGGCAAATTACTACCAATCAGTTGGAAATGCCGATGCGGTTCTAGTTGAAGTTGATGCGAACGGTGCAGTTCTTGGACTAACCGGATTGGGTACGCCTAATCAAGAAACTCTTGTCCTACAGATACGGGTTGATAGTGGTGGCGACACTTATCTCTCTGGAA
>CENG01121795.1_pt1 | contig 16935 bp, 29 predicted proteins | sample 530131 | NCBI WGS metagenome assembly CENG01 (sample SAMEA2591057, study PRJEB7988) | marine metagenome | biome: marine biome (ENVO:00000447); feature: surface water (ENVO:00002042) layer; material: saline water (ENVO:00002010), including plankton (ENVO:xxxxxxxx) | depth 5 m
ACAGCAGAACCTGCCTCAGGAATAAGGGCAGTAGTTTCTCCGATTGTTACTAAATTTTTTGCCATAGTTCTTAGTACAGATAAATTGTGTACGTGGAAATTTTACCATTCCGACATTAAGGTTACGGTAATGGTTTTTAAATCCTCACTTATTTAATTACCGTTAATTTAAATTTAACCATAAAAAAACCCCCCTATAACAGGGAGGTTAGCATTACGTAACGTTGGGATCAGAAGTCAAACTTTACTCCGACTTTAGTTCCCCAATCAACGATATCATCACCATCAGCATCTTCACCGGCAGTCATACCAGCAATCTCTCCATAGATACCCAGAGTCTCAGTTGCGGCGTAAGATACACCAACCTTACCGGACAGTTCAGTCTCGGTATCATCAGCAACTTCACTATGAACGAAAGCAGGACCACCTTGGACATAGTAAGACACACGACCAGCAGCACCTTCGTATCCTACGTGGAGATCTGTGGTTGCCCCAGAATACTGGCCGTCAGGGTATGCGGCATTGGCCTCCAGATTTACATAGGGACCTGCTACGGCAGCGCCAGCGAAAAGGGGAAGTGCAGCAGATGCTGCGATTAAGGATTTGAACATTAGTTTACCTCGTTTATTTACTTGCGGAATGGTTACCCGCAGATGAAAAGAACCTCGACATGGTTCTGCTGTTTCCTCGATTGATCAGATCGATTAGACTCACTCAAATAATTGCGGAGGTCGTCTATGGGTTAGTATTTATAGTAACAGAATTATACCATTATTTTTAATTTGATGGGTTTTCTACACTCTTTACGTTTGAGTTTTCAGTAATTCTACCTAGGAAAGGATCATAGTTCATCCACTCACGAATGTCAACTGATGGTCCTTGTTGTTGCCAGTAATTTGACAGAGCATCATGTGGTGCTTTATGAAATACCGTAATATGTTCCTGATGAATAGTAGATCCAAAGTTCATATTATACAGAAACAATGGAATCGTATAAGTTCTACCAGTCTCAAGGATAGTATCCTCCGAAACTGCTCTGGGTTTTACACCATTGTCAAGTTTATATTTGTTTCCACGAATATGATGTCTCATCATCTTCGCAGCATGATGTCGGGAAATAAGATAAACAGCAGCAGAGAAGTCATTGATAAACTTCAAGTGCAACTTCACATGAATATCACCGGTACATATAGTGGTTAGTTGAAGACAGTCCCAGTCATATGGTGCCAGACCAATAAACTCCTGCCAGGTAAAGTTCCAGTGGCGAACTGTTGAGAAGTCCACATCATCCTCAAGAATCATACAGTAGTCATCATCTGTTTCTTCATAGAAATACTTAATGGCTTTAAGATGTGCCATGCAGCATCCCAACTCATTCTGTGACACATTATCTGGTATTCTTCCCTTTAGATAAGATGACACATCATCTTGTCTACCATCGTATCCAGAGATACGAGTATGATTCTCTATCTCCCAATACTTAAATTGCTCCTCCATGTAAAAACGTCTATCCTCATCGGCATCAAGATTCAACCAATAGATATGAGGAAGTCCTTTTAATTTAAACGCGGACTTATTCTTGTCCATCTTACTAAATTCGTGTCCATCCATCGGGAATAATATCTTTAGTATTGTGGTCTTTTGTGTATCCAGTTCCGAACCATTGCTTTGGTGCGATTACTTTCTTCTTCTTATTCGCAGACAACCATGCACCCCACCAAGAGAATGTGGAGTTAGCAATAATAAAGTCAGAGCACAAACTCATCAAACATAAATCAACACGATTGTCATCGTTCTCAGAGATCATAAAGCGATCATCAGAGAACAGTTCCTGTTCCTGACACCATTCTGGATCATCGGAGAATACAATCACCTCACGATCATCATCAAAGTGACTCAATGCCTCCTTATAATACTCTATAGAGCATGGTGGATGATTATCACTATTGATAACATAGTCACCACGACGAACATGGAGAGCAATCGGAAAGTCCAACTGCCATATCATCTCTTGACAGGGTTGAAGAACTTCATTCTTAAAAACAAAGTCCTCACGAATCTCATCCTCAATTTTCTTAAAATATTTCTCTGTCTGAAAATAACCTTGAAGACTTACATGGTCAGGACACATCGCATAGAGTTCCTCATCAAAGTGAAAGAATCTCTCCTGAACTGTTGGAGCATGTCCATTATTCAGTAGTGCTACCTTGACCGGTAGATCAAAGGAGTCAAACAACTCAGTACGGAGCATATTACCAATACCATCATCTACTGCATCCTTATAATAAGGAATACATATGTCTGTCCCAACATTTCTAGCAATCCCTTTCAGAGATGCATATTGAAACATCTGGTTGGCGAGTCTACCCATTCGCCCAAGGGCATTAAATCCTATCATTTCAGTTGTTCTCTACGTCGTTTAAGGTAGTCCTGATTTTCATAATACTCCACTAGTTTAGTCCTGTCAAATGTTTTGATAGTATTCCAGAGAGTATAGTTATTGTTAAAATTTGGATTACTAAACCAGGAATTATATGTCCTACCATGTTCTAAATGATAGGCATAACTATTCAATCTGACAATCCTATTACCAAGTATACTCATCCGGTAATAGAACTCATCATCTTCACATCCCCATGAGATAAAGTTCTCATTCATCATATAGGAATCAATATATCTCTGTCGATCTACGAACTGACACCACCCAATCGTTGAGTTATGTAGTGACTTTTTCTTATCAAGTGTTTCAGTGTTCAGAGTCTGAACAAACTCATTGAAGATATCCATATCATATTCTGCTCTCCACTGATATATACCACACTGATACGGATATACTACATCTGCCTCTCCTTGCATTATCAACTGATAGGCATTCTCATATGATTCCTTTGGAAGAATGCAATCAGCATCGTAGTTTGCTACTACCTTAGTATCGGAAGCAACTATCAGGTCATTCAGAACTTTACTCTTACAGAACAAGTCTTCATCAGACTCCTCAAAGATATGAGTCAGATTTAATACCTTAGTCCCAACATACTTTTTAATCTCAGGTATGGCTCTGAACTTGAAAGTAGAATGCTTTGATACTTCTTTGACAATTACTTTTGCATTTGTGTGGTATAAAAGATAAGAGACCGAAGATATAATGTTCCTCAGTCTATCCTCTGTTTCTATTCGTGTTGGAACAAGAAATGTTAGATCCATAACCACTCCTTTGGAATCAAATCATCCATCTTATAGTGATCATATTGTGGTCCAAACCATTTCTTTGGAGCAACAACAGTCTTATCTGGATTATCAATCAACCATGCACCCCACCAAGAGAATGAACTGTTAGCAATGATAGCATCCGTACATAGAGACATCAAACACAGGTCCGTCCAAGGCACTCTCTGACCGTCATACATCTCGTCTGTGGTCTCTGAAAGGATGAATCTATCTGGTTGGAAGAACTCCTGCTCCTGACACCACTCAATCACATCAGAGAATACAACTACAGGAACATCCTCTGGAAACTTTGAGAGTGCTCTCTCATAGTAATCCCATGTCTGAACTGGATGTGCTGCTTCCAGGTTCACATATGCCCAAGGAAGTTTTGGGTCACCACGACGAATGTGTAAGAAGATCTTCTGCTCAGAATCAATACTATCAATCATGTCCTTACATGGTTCATAGATTTCATCTTGGAACTGAAAGTCCTCACGTATCTCTTTCTCTACGTTCTTGAAATACTTTTCAGTCTGGAAGTATCCATCAAGATTCACATCATCGGGACATTCATTGAAGAGTTGCTCATGAAAGTGAAACTCCTTCCATACAGCCCAGCGATTATTGTCAGGAATACCATGATGCTCCTCAGTAGCACCAGTCATCTTGAATGTATCGAACATACAATAGTTGTTCTCACATCCAAACTCATCAACACCAGATGTACCTGGTGGTGGAATCACCCAATCAAATCCACGATTGGCAGCAATACCTCTGAGTGCTGCATATTGAAACATCTGATTACCAAGACGACCAGACTTACCAAGTTTATTAAATGATAGCATCAGTAACCATACTCCTTTTTCATTTCATCAAAGACTGCTTTAATGCCGTCCTGCATATTAGTCATGGGCAACCACCAGTCCATAATATAATTGTTCGCTTCGTTCCTCTTATCCATCTGCACACTATCCTTAGCAAGACCAGGAGTAATTTTAATCGATTTACCAATTAAATTGAACTGACCCATAATAATTTCAGCAACTTCTTTAATAGATGTTGCATGGAAAGATGTAATATGTAGAGGGTCTTCTGGTTTAAATTGCGTATAGCACTGCATGATAGTCTCAAGTGCTTCACAGCAATCTTCAGCATAGAGAAACTGACGTTCTTCTGTTCCATCAGTCAGCATCTCAAAGTCACCCTCTTCGAATCCCTTTTTAATAAAGTCAGTGATTACATGTGCCTTTTCCATATCCTTCTCAATGCCATAGACATTCCAGAACTTTACAGTCAGACCCTTGAGTGCAGTGGTATGAAGTTCACCAACACGCTTCATCACACCATAAGGTGAATATGACATGTTACTCATTTGAGATGATGCAAATATAAACCGCTTATGATACTTTTCAAGCAGGGCAAATGTATTTGCCATCATACGAGTGTTGTTATTAATGAACTCAAATGTATGCTGATACTTCTTCAGGTAACGAGAACCACCAACATCAAAGGAAAGGAAGAATACAAAATCTGCATTCTTAATAATGCTCTCAACATAAGTGTTTGGTGTTACTCGAAGATCATTCTGAGGTCCATCAGTAATATCGACACCAATAACATCGTGCCCTTTACTATGAAGGTATTCCTCTAGATATGCACCAATCTGACCAGCAGATCCTAAAATAGCAACTCTCATCAATCTCCTCTTATAATACGAATACTATCATCTTCAAAGTGCTCAGTTGAAAATTCAAACATCTCTGTGTCCTCTGATGCCAACATTCTGTGTCTCATTCCAGGTGGGACATGAAACTTATCACCGGGTCCAAGTTCTATCAAGTTAGCAAATTCAAACTCATCATGCCAACTCCAGTATACCGCAAGTCTTCCGCTCCTAATATAGAAAACCTCATCCTTTCTCTTATGGTAATGCCAAGAACACTTTTTGTCTTTACAAAACCAGAGGATTTTACCGCAGTATAGTGGTGAGTTTACGATCCATTTTTCATATCCCCATCCTTTGGGGACAAGTTTAATAGGATCTTTTGGAGAAGAAGTCATTTAAATCCATTCCTTTATCATCAATGTAAAAATCACCTGCCGGTTTTCCTAAGAAAAGATCAGTGAACATACAACCCCACCTCACCAACTGCTCAGCAGTGAACTTGTAATACATGTCATTTGCCTTTTGTCGGTCATTCTCAAAAGTACCCATACCTCTAGCGGTGTGATAGATTATCTCATGACCTTGAGTATATAGGTCGTTGATCATACGGATTCTTTCTGGAATAGGTGTTGCATCGGTGTATCTACCCTCACCCGTTCCAGGGTAACAGATAGTTCCATCAATATCAATCACATATCTCATGAACGTCCTCCTTGGATAAAACGTAAGTTCCAAAATGTGAGACAGCAATAGCAGCTGCCTTATTTGCATATGGTATTGCTTTATCTATTTTACCATAAAAAAGGTAAAAGTAAACCAAAGCAGATAAAAATGTATCACCCGCACCACAAACATCAAAGACACTCACACCAACCGCTGGGTAATTCTTTCCTTGATAGTCTGCTCCTTTTGAACCCCTAGTAACTATCAAATTTTCTGACTTGTAAGATAATTTACTATACTCTTCCTCATTTATTTTTACAAAAGCATGTTCGACCGGTAGATACTTCTTCTTACTGTCAATGAACACAGGTCCATCAAACTTTTCTGCAAGATCAAACATTCTCGAACTAGTAATAAATCCCTTATCGTAGTCAGAAATAACAAGAGCATCAAAGTAATCTTGAGGTAAATCATATCCCAAGGGTTTTGATTCTTGTTCAATATCAACACGGAGAATTTGCTGATTGTATCTTTCATCGATGTATCTACGTTTGACTATCTTCTCTTCCTGAGTAAGAACATAAACATCTATGCCAAATGACATGAGATTCTCTTTTACATTCCATGCCATTCCTCTCTGAGTTTCCACCCTGGTCTCTCTTAAAATGGGGACAGGTGCCTCTGGATTTAATCTCTCACATACCCCATAGACATATTCATCGGTACAGCTATCTCCGATTAATAATACTTTGAATTGTTTTTGTTGTTGCATACTCTTCTATTCTATCAAAGAACCTCAGTTCAGCAGCGTACATAGAACCAATAACTGACTTACCTTTCCAGTCAGATCCTACTACCATTATATCAGGTTTTATCATTTTTAAACAACCCTCCAATTCTTCATCACTATCAAATACTACAACGTAATCGATAGCCTTAAGATTCTGGAGCATAAATGCTCTGTCCTTTACACTGTAAACAGGTCTAGAGGGTCCTTTCTTTTCTGCTACTCTCCTATCACTATCTATACCTACAGTTAAACACTGACCCAGAGACTTGGCGTAGTTCAACAATTTTACATGTCCTGGATGTAGGACATCAAATGTTCCATTAACGAAGACTTGTGTATACATATTCTAATGATTTTTGTAGTCCATCAAGTTCCAATCCAAGTCTATAAAGTTCTGTACCACTAGCACAGTATGCTCTATCCATTCCTGGTTCCAGGACATCTACAGGAACTTTGTGATCAGACAACTCATTAATGATATCAGCAACTTCCATAAGTCGTCGGGTCTCTGGATATACCAAATTGAGTTCTTTAGGTAATTCAGAACGGTCACTCTTCAGATAAAAATCAATCACTTTCCAAGCGTCATTAACACCGAAGAAGTCCATAAACTTATCTTTGAATACCACAATCTCTCTCTTATTAATATAATTAATAATATTTGCTGTAGTAAACATATCTTTCGGAGCACAAGCACCAAAGACATTGAAAAATCTCATGTTATACACATGATTAAACTGGCGAGTTCGATGTGTAATAAGATATTTTGATAGTCCATAATAATCAGTGGGGATTGTTTCTCCAAAATCCTTTTCATTGACTTTGAAGATATCATCCTGACGACCATAAGCAGCACCACTACAGATGTTAATCATAGGGATCCGCTGAGATGCTAGATTCTCAAACATCATCATATTATTATAGAAGTCATCGGCAATATCTGCTCGAACACGACGACCACCACGAATCGCAGCATGAATGATGAAGTCAATCTCCCGGTTGCGGAAGAAAGAATTGACTATATCGAAATTTGAATAATCAATATCATAATACTGTACAGAGTGATCCTCCTCTAACAAAGGGATAAGTTCTTTTGCTAGATTGCCACGATTTCCTGTGAATAAAATTTTCATCGTCTCAGATTAATGTAAGATGGTTTTCCAGAGTATAAAAACTTTTGAATATTAACTTCCTCTTTTGTCTCGGGTCTGAATACCTCAATACCAGGAAGTGCCTCTAATACCTTTGTATCCTCACAAGCATAGTGAGAGAATCCACAAGGTCCGTAGTCATCATCACGACCACTCCCAACTAGTTTAACAGGAATCTGCTCATGATGCAAATAGTTGCGAACAAACTCAAAAGGTCTATAAAGAACAAATGGAGTGATTGAATAGCAGACGGGGATCTTACCTTCCATAGCAAGACCAACACCCATACCAATCATTAGTTGTTCTGCTGCTCCGGGATTGATAACTCGTCTAGGAAACTCTTCTCTTAGATGATCAAATACCTTATATCCAACATCACCAACTAATAAAAATATGTCTTCGTTCTTTTTCATCTCCTCAGTAAGGAGTTCTTGAAATCTACGTCTCATAATAATGCAATCGCCTCCTTATACTGTTCTTCAGTAAAGTTGGTATAGTGGGCATGTAATCCCTCCAGACCAAAGTGCTCGACAGTTGTCCTATGAAACTTAAGAGAACCAGGACAGAATGCTCTCATACGATGTTCTAGCAACATTATATTGACTGGATCATAAGCAGCCCATCCGTTAGCATTCACATGAACTGTAATGTTTGTAATACCACTATCATTGATATATCGCAGTGCTTCCCAAACAGATCCTTCATTACTTTCACCGTCAGAAATCATTACATGCACATGTCTGTCTGGATTACCAACTGCTCTTCCTACTGCCACACAAATACCCATGCCTAAACTTCCAGTGGAGCAGTGCAAAAAGTCTTTCTCACTACGCTTAGGATGCTCTCCATACTTCTCAAGTAGTTTTTGAGCATCTAGTCCATGATACTTTTCAAGAACGACATACAGAGCAACTACAGCGTGTCCGTTTGACAGAATGAAGATGTCATCCTTGTTCTTATTCCTGTAGATATCGTCAATTATATGAATGCACGAGAAATAACTACCAAGATGGTGAAGTTTATTCTCATAACAAATATCAAGGAGTCTTCGATAAAGTTTTTTCATCAATAAACCAACATACAATCCGATTGAAGTTTTTCAATTGTTCGACCAAGACCTTTGAGTTTATCAGAAATCTTAGCGAAGTTCTCATTCATCATACCACGTTCTTCAAAATCATGCACCTCCACATAGAGACCATCAATCTTTGTCAATGCTTCTTCAAATGATTCTTCAAAGACAATCTCATTTTCAAATCCTTCAATATCCATCTTAACAAATCCAACACGATCCATGTCAAGAGAATTAATCAAACTGTTAAGTGTTTTAGTTTTTACCTTTACTGTCACACCACTATGGGGATCAGTTCTATGAGTGATGAACGAGTTCATCGTAGAGTTGCGTTCATGAATATTAAACTCTGCTTCACCATCCTCTACACCAACAGCAAGATTGTGTGCTTCAATATTTTTGATCCCTACAAGGTCAACAAGTTCATTAAGCAGAGAAAAGTGTGATGGTGTTGGTTCTACTGAAACTACTTTCTCACACACAGGAGCCACAAACATAGAGAAAAGACCAATGTTTGCACCCAGATCAATCAAATTAAGATCTTCTTGCTCATTAAGAAACCAGTAAAAATCTGTATTAAACTGCTTTAAGATATGAACTACACACGAATGCTCTGCAAAGGCGTGATTTTTATAATTCTCTGACGAAGAAAGGTCGATTACATTACCTTTGATATCAGAGAACATTAAAAGATTTGTCATGACGTTATTTTACTAAGGTATTGTGAACATTCTTCAGATACTACGGATTTCATCCACTCACGAAATCCTCCATGCTGTTTATTTAGTTCTGCTGCAAGAGATCCTCCTGCCTGATGCATCACTTTGACGCACATAGGTTCTCCAGTATCAGGATCGTCAAGATAAAGTGCATCATCTTTGACGTAAATCTTGGACCAACTTTCCCAATGAGTATCTCCCCAGCAATTTGATAAACCATATGAAACACCAGTCCCAATAGCATCAACTATCTCAGAATTATATTTGTCCCAGTGAAATAATTGATTAAGAGTATCATTTTCATCACCAAGACCATGAGCATATGGGTTGACTTCTCTTTTAATTCTATCAGATTCTGCGTTCAGATTTTGCCAGTCTAACCAAAACTCTTTACGATTCACACCAACTAATCCAGCATTAATAAATCCCTGCATTGGAATAGAATTACCATTGCCAAATGGTTCCAAATGATTAATTGTTATTCCACTATGCGATCCTGCCTTATTCAAACTATTATTATTTCTCACTCCCAAAACATCAGCAGTACTATCAAATAATTCATCCAATGGTCCAGTGACTATGGCATCAGCATCCAAGTGAATAACCATATCATAGTCATCAACAAATGGAAGACATGTTGGGGGCATCATCCATATTGGTTTTAACCAAGGAATATGTTTTTTAACATTGTCTGTCATCTCAGTGTTGAAGATAACATGGTCCACATTCGGATGAAAATACTTTATTGATCTAGTAAGTTGATCAACTCCAAGGAGTTCTGCATAGTCATCCGTACACCAGGTAGAAATTAAAATCTTCTTATCAATCATTCCATAACTCCGACAATGAGGTTTTCTGCTTCTTCTTCAATATCTTTTGTTACTGGAAAAAGCATAATATACCCTTGCTGATTATAGGATTTTACCACATAGTGCGTATCATCAACCAACTCCTCAATAAAATCTATACCATCACCACCATACAGTTTTCTATCTGACCAACTCCCATGCTCAAAAGGACCATCCTCATAGATACGAAGATCATCAATAATGAATACATCATTAGAAACATCTCTTCCTTTAATAATAGTCTCAAGTTCAGTTTTTAATGGAAGACGTTTATCAATATCCTTCTCATCACCATAAGATGCCAATCCAAAGTCAGCTCCTGGAAAATGAGCATCCAACCAGAATAAAGTATTTCCTTTTAGTTTTGGAATAATCTCCGGGAGCACCTCAGATGATTCACCAAGATGCCAGTTTACATTCTTTAGATATGAAAATTTAATTTTATTCTTATCGTATATTTCTTCAATAATTTCAATGGTATGAATATCTACATCCTCATCAATTTCATTAACTGATCTCACGACTTCTGCAGCACCTGTTCCAGTCTCTACAAAATTATCAATATCATAAAAATCTAAAACATTTTCAATTTGAATAGCTTGATTAAGTTGACCCATTATATTCTTTCTCCTACTACAATAAATGAATGATTAAGATCTCTTTGACTACTGAAAATATTAGTATACCCAACATCACTCATAAAATCAACAATGATCTCTGGAGTAAAAGCATGTCTATGCTTTCTATTATTCCATGGTCTCCAATACTCTTGATCATAATGAGGAAGGTATAAAAATAACGTGCCGCCACTTTTAATCGCACTTGTCCAATAAAGAAGAGTTGCTACCCAATCCGATACATGCTCAAGGCAGTGACTCGAAAATATATAATCCACTTTTTCTGGCGGAATATGATCAGCATGCCAGGGATCATCAAATTCCAAATCAATCGGGGTGGCACCAGGGAACGCCCATTCAGTTTTCATACAACCAATATCAAGTCCCTTTCCTTTACAAAAGTGTTTAGCAAAAGGAATAGCAAACTGTGATGCATTCCCCTGACACTGAAACTCTGGGTATTTTTGACCCCTATACTCTATTACTTGCATATCATTTCATGTGGTGTGCTAAAAAGGTAATCAATTTCACTCTTATTACTCTCGTTATGAGCAATAATCACGTACCTTTCATATGTAGTGTTTAATACATCGATAAGATAATTGATTGATGTATTAATAGTATAAACACTCTTTGCCTTTTCTAGAACTTTACACCAATCAAAGAGAGTAAATCCCTCATAAATCTTGAGTTCTACTGCTGGCAAGTCATAGTTTTCAGATGATAAGAGTTCACTATCTCTAATGTCTGTGTTATAAAGATTGTTTATCAATACAAACTCGGATTTATCATTTAAACCAAGAACATTATAATATAACTCTTCTTCTTTGGCAAAATTTCTTTTAAATTTAAAGTAATCCTTCCAATCGGAATAATCGATTCCAACTGCGGCATACTTAGAACTCATAATCTTACCATCATTATGAGTCATGTCAGCAGTGGCAAGACTTATAAACGCACCGTTCTCCTCAACTACAGCACCAGCACCACGAAAGTAAATATCTTTCATGGGAAAGTCATCAGTGGTCATAGGAAACCAAATATCTTTGATATATCTCTGAATCCAGTGAATATCTGGTCGCAAAGGCCATATAATATCATAACCTTTCTCCATCATCACTCGTGCAATCTTCTGACAAAAGAATACATCACCAATTCCTGCTGGTTGTTTGATCAAACAAGGTTTCACTGTAAGTAGTTCTCCCAAATAAAATCTTCAAGGACTTCCATTTTCTTTGCTCTCTCTAGATTATCTTGGATAGCATCCATTTTTTCATAATAAATGTCATCTGAGATGTCAAACTCCTCAGTCAATGGAATAATTCCTTCCATGTTAAAATGATTCTCAATATCGGGAGCACCGAGATAGACTGGAATCGTTCCTGTAGCAAAACAATCTAAAAGTTTCTCTGTAAAGTATGTCTCATACTCACCATTTTCAATAGCAACAGAGAACATATAATCACAGAGACCCTCTTCTTTGTTCTCAATCTCATTAAATCCGCGACCGTACAAGTCAACCTGGTCTCCAATCATTTCAACCCATTCAAGACGCTTCGCATGACCAGCACACATATTCTTATTAGATGCAATCATGGAAATCATCTTAGATTTTTCATAAATCTTAGGTTCTTTAATCCAAAATCCTTGTGCAGGAACCCATTTATACTTGTCACCTAGTGCCAGCAATCTTTGATCGTGTGTGAAGATAGTGTCGTAAGTATCCTCAACCAACTTCTGATTTTCAGTGACACTTTCTACAAGAGAGGGTCGAATGTATTTTGACTCAAGAAGCCAAAGATACTTTGGACCTTTACGATTATCACGTATCCCATCATTAATTGTATTATCAATATAAAAAGTGGCGTCACCTCCCTCAGTGACCCACTCCATATACTTTGATTCTTTACCATGAACGGAATAACCTTTGTTCCCATTCGTAAGGTGAGTAAAAGTATTACCCACCAAGTTCAATTTTCTTTTCATTTCAGAAGATACTTTGTATTATCAAAGGGTGCAAGGTGTCTATCATTGCGAACAAACACAGAATCTCCCCATCGTTCATGTTGATATGAGTCAGACATCTCTGCAAGATCAAAGTTTCGATTACTCAACCAATCAGCAATAGCATCATGTGATGCTCCAGTATTGCTACGATCATCGTAAGATGTCTCTAAGTCAATGACATTGATATATTCAAGATTATCCTCAAATCCTTTAAGAATCTCCAGTTCTGCTCCTTCTGCGTCAATGTTCAGAAAGTCATACTGATTCATATCAATATCATTCTCTCTGATGATAGTGGATAGTTTCTTTGTGATTACTGAAATAGAACTATTACCTACAGGAGATAGACTAGAACAGTCATTAGCAAGATAGAACTGCTTCTCTAATCCATCTTCACTATAGACACACTCATTAAATGACTTATAACCACATTGATCGGCAACTGGTTTAGACATGGTTTCATAAACAAACTTGTTTGCCTCTATACCAATTACATTAGTTCCAACTAACTTGGTGTAGCAGGCATGTTCAACAAAATCCCACATGCCAACATGAATGATTCCATTGATATTTACATTCAATCTCTCGAAGATACCTCTGTACACAATATTATCATGTAAAGGATGTGGATGAAATCCAGTTTCCTGATTATATGAAGCGTAGGGTCCTAACTTACTCATACTGGATGATGAAATGGTACATAATTTTTAGATTTGATTTGAGAAGAAATCCAAGCATAGGTCTTACGAATACCCTCTTCAAGAGATTGAGAGTAATCCCAACCAAGTTTCTCACGAATCAAATCATTATTAGAGTTGCGTCCACGGACACCAGTAGGAGCATCTAATTTGTGAATACGTTCAACTGTTTTACCAGCAACCTTCGCAGCAGTTTCTACCAGTTGATTGATAGTTACCATCTCTTCAGAACCAATATTTACAGGACCAAGAAAATCACTATCCATCAACCGTCGAGACGCTTCAATGCATTCATCAATGAACAGGAAGGAACGAGTCTGTAAGCCATCTCCCCACACCTCGATTGCTCCACCCTGCTCCGGGAGGAAAGCGACTTTACGGCAGATTGCAGCTGGTGCCTTCTCTCTTCCTCCCTCCCAAGTTCCCTCAGGTCCAAAAATATTGTGATACCTAGCAATACAAACAGGAATGTCATAGTTGCGGTTATAGGCAAGATAGAGTCTCTCTGAGAATAGTTTTTCCCATCCATACTCGGAGTCTGGATTTGCGGGGTATGCGGATTCTTCACGGCAATCAGGATTATCAGGGTCAAGTTGGTTGTGCTCTGGATACATACAAGCAGAACCAGAGTAGAAAATCTTAGTGGTATTCGTTACTGTGTAGTCATTGAACTCTTTCTGTGCTTCAAGGACATTCACATTAATGCTAACAGAATTATGCATAATATCAGCATCGTTTTCACCAGTAAAGATAAACCCAGCCCCGCCCATATCAGCAGCAAACTGATAGATTTCATCAAAAGTTTGATGATACTGCTGAGGAACAGAATTATAGAAGTTTCCAAGATAACCTTTAAATCGGATTACTCTATCTACAAAACTACGGTCTCTCAAATCTCCACAGATAAATTCATTTGCCTCTGTTTCTGAGAACTCAGGACGTTTAAGATCTACACCACGTACCCAATATCCCTCAGAGCGCAATCTCTTTACCATATGACTTCCAATAAAGCCACCTGCACCAAGTACAAGTGCAGTTTTCGTATAGTCAGACATGTATTAAAAAGTTTCTTCCTATATATGATACAAAAAAAGACGGTTGTTGTCAACCGTCTCAAAGGTCTTTCATACACGCCACTTGCTCTTTGTCCTGAAGCAAGAAACAGGGCGGGAGTATAAACCCCATCCGCACCACTTGCTCTTAGGAGAAGCAAGAAACCTCAGACTTTTTTCTTGACACTTTGATACCAAGTATAAAGTTCCTCTATCTTGGCAGCTAAGTCGGAATCCACTCCACCTGCACCCCCACGATCAGGATGTGCTTGAGCTTCCAACTTCTTCAATCGTGCTTCAACTTCGACATCATATTTTGACATCGCTGCACCACTTGCAGACTTTGCTGCGCTTCCTCTTGCTGCCATTTTCCCAATTGATGTACTTCTCATTTTATTTAGTTTTTAGAGGGTCTTATGACTCCACCACCTAGTTTTACGAACTAGGAAACGCAGGGGGTCATGATGACCATCCCGACCAGGGCTAGTTTAACGACTTACCGAGTCTTTGACATAACAAGGAACACCTTCAGGGTCTAACCATTTAGTGTATTCAAAATCATCAATGACAGTCAGAAGTTGCATCTGATTGTCGAGGAGATACATGTCTCTGTAACGCTTTGTCCAACTATCTGCTTTTTGAATGCGATAGTCGGGGAACCCATTTTCAAGGGTCCCACACTCAACATAACGATATGGAAAACGCTCTAGGATAACCTTCACGCTACCTCCACAGTTTCAAGATCAGCAACCAAACAATCAATAAGAATCTCATAGTCATCCAGTGGATCACCTGAGAAAATTACATCATTGTTCTCATAAAACTTGCGAACCTTTTTGTAAAGTTTCGGATTCTTTACATCCAGATAGAAATCACCATTTGCTGCCCCACGGAGGGTTTGAATGTCTTTCTTGAACTTTTCTGCGATTGTCATTGTCTTGCGTATTGACCTTAGTATTATAAGGGAATGACGGAGAACCGTCAATAGGACCGCTGGGAGTTGAACCCAGTTCACACCGTTATAAGCAGTGGGCCTTAACCGTTAGGCGACAGTCCCTCAGGATCCTTCTTCGTGATCTGTATATAAGCGTATGAGTTCATCATCCGCTGGAACCATTACTGCTTTATTTCCATCTTCATTTATTATACCAAGTATTTCTCCCTTCTCAACTCGGTCCATAAGTTCTTCCCAGTTCTCTTGCCAGTGTTCCACAGTATAAAAAGGAGTGTCATTCATTGTTGTAATATGTATAAAAGTCGGGGCGACACGATTCGAACGTGCGACCTCTGCTTCCCAAAAGCAGCGTTCTACCAAGCTGAACTACGCCCCGCTAAATGCCAGCTCCGATGAATTGACCATCATCTTCATCGTCATCTTCATCGTCATTGTCATCATCAACCAGTTCATCTAACTTCAATTTCTGAATCCGTTGATTAAGTTCAGTATACTCATCATCTGGCATTTTGTCAAAGTTTACAACCAGAAGCGGTTCACCGGAAGTAACTTCGTTCATCTCAGGATGTTTTATCGTAGGTTTCTTAGAATATCCATTTCTACCACTACTAATCATCCAACCCTGTGCCATGATTGAGAAAGCAAACGCAACCATGGCAACCCAGAGGACTAAAAATAGATATTGTGGAATATCATTCATGGCAATACTTTAAAAACTTCCTCCCTTACTCTATCTATAATATCCTGCATCATATTAACATCTATTCCCATAAAAGGTGGAATCATTCCTATCACACGAAAAAATCCTTCAGCAAAAAGTGCTAGAAAAATAATACCTAAACACATGCTGATAATTGATGCATTACGATTATGTTGACGTATCGCATCCTCAATCATCTGTTCACACTCCTCTTTCGTTATGTAGTGTGCTGGTTTAATCTCATTCATTCTGTGAGACATTTCTTAGATTTTCCATTGGATCCGGAAGTCCTTTAACTATAGCACATGCTCTCTTATAATAAAAGTTATCAGTTGTGCCGTTCTCTTCAAATTTATCTTTGATGATCTTCCAGTTTTGTAAGTCGTCAGGATGCATAGTGGAAAGAAAATGTCTACATCACTATTTAATGTAGCAAGTTGTTACCATGGCGTCAAGTATGTGTGAATTTACTGACTTATCTTTCTTCGAAGTTTATTTTACGAACTTTGCGTTTACGCCTCTCCTCTTGATAAAGAAGTTCACTCCTTGAAAAGTGACTGTCAATCTTCTTCTCTACATTAGAAGAAACCATGACAACTTTATCAAGGTCAACAGCACCGACCTTGTTATCAACTACCCTCATCTGATTTGGGCAACCACAGAATTGTACTTTACTAGTGGATGTTAGTTCTTTTCCACATTCTTTGCATCTTACGGTAATCATTTTTCATAGACCTATTTTAAGGATGGGTGAAGAGGGATTCGAACCCCCGACCAATTGCGTGTAAAGC
>CENG01041367.1_pt1 | contig 16906 bp, 15 predicted proteins | sample 530131 | NCBI WGS metagenome assembly CENG01 (sample SAMEA2591057, study PRJEB7988) | marine metagenome | biome: marine biome (ENVO:00000447); feature: surface water (ENVO:00002042) layer; material: saline water (ENVO:00002010), including plankton (ENVO:xxxxxxxx) | depth 5 m
TTCCAAATCCAAATCATATCCAGAAATGTGAAGCCATGAGTATAAAAACATCGATCCATGGCCGGCGGATAAAATAAATCGATCGCGGTTAAGCCATTGAGGATTTTTCGGGTCAAAGTTGAGTCCGGTTGAAAACAATGAAGCCCCAACTTCGGCGGCTCCTAAAGGTAATCCCAGGTGTCCTGAACTGCATTTATGTACTGCATCAATTGCTAAGCCTCTTGCTTGGTTAGCCACTTCGTTTCTTATTGTATCACTCATAAAAGGTTTTTTAAGGTTTTGTAGTATTTATTGTTATTTTAATGCTTATTTCTTTACTCGACTCAACCTTTAAATACTCTATCCGCATTTATGAGTCATTATAATTTAGAAGAAGGAAATACTTTAGATCTTGATTTTAAAAAGTTGCTAAAAATTGCACAATGTGGGGCAGATGTACTTCCTGCGGTAGCACAAAATGCGGAGACAGGAGAAGTCTTAATCCTAGGATATGTTAATGAGCTGGCATTGAAGACAGCTCAAGAAACGGGTATGGCAACTTTTTGGAGTACGAGTCGAAACGAGCTCTGGATCAAAGGTAAAACGAGTGGTGACTTTTTAAAATTGGAGGAAATTCGAGTGAATTGTGAACAGAATTCTATCTTGTACCGAGTGATTCCACAAGGGAAAGGTGCTTGCCATACAAAAAATGAAGATGGCGAAACAAGAGAAGGGTGCTACTACCGGAAAATTACGGATACAAATTCTCTTGAATTCGTTTAATTATTCAACCGCTACTGTCCAATCACTTAAAATTAGCTCAAGAATGTTTTGAGATAAATCTTTGGTAATTTTAGGAAGTATTTGATATTCCATTTCTCGATGGTTTACCGAAGTTTCAACCGGATCAAAAAATAGAGATTCGTTGCTACCGATTGGCGTATTTTTAAGTAAATAAGACTTTGTTTGGTTATCATATAAAGATACCAAAATGGTTAAATTAAGGCTGAGAGAGTTAGAGCGACCGGCATCTACACTTGAGCGAGTATTTGTGTTTCTGTAATATTTCTCTATAGTTATAAATAGTTGTGTATCACACTCTTGTGGATTTTTCGCAAGGGTCAATCGATTATCTCTAAGAATTGTCTGTCTAATTTGATTTTGAAAGAGGGTATGGACATTAGGAGCAAAACCTTGGTTTGCAATTGTGTGTACATAAATAGTTTTGAAAGGAGCCGCATCTGTCGGGATTACAGAATAATGTGTACAGCTACAAGAACCAAGCGTCCAAAGTAGTGTCAGAAATAAAGTCAATGTTGTGCGAAATTGCATGTAGAGATTTATTTAATAAAAAAGAGTTTTTTAATGAAGTTTCCGCCAGTGGTAGGACGGATGCCCATATCAATTGCATCGAGTCTTTCTTGAGCTTCGATCGCAGCTTGAGAATTTGGGGCTAGCGTGATGGCTTCGTTATAAAAGATTATGGCAGCTACGTTATCTCGTTTATTAAAGTAGTAGTAATCTGCTAAGAGTACTCTATTAGTAGCTAATGCATTTAGCATTCTTTCGTATAAGACTTCAATAGTTCCGATGTCTTCATGTTTAGGATATAAGGCAATGAAATCTTCACAATATCGGATGGCTTCACGGGTGGATTCTAGATCATATTCAGGGCCTTTAATGAATTCTGAATAAATATGAGCGATTAAAAAGTAAGCTTCGGCTGTGTGCTCGCTACTTGGATAACTATTGATGAGCTCTTTTAAAGAAACTACAGCAATTTCGTATTCTTTATCACTTTGGGAAACCTTTGCTGAATAAAGTAATGCTAAAGGTGCATTTTTATTGAAAGGGAAGAGTTTGGCGTAAGCGATAAACAAAGGAATCGATTCAGTGTTGTAAGTTGCAGAACTTTTAAAGCCAAAAGCTTGTTTCTTTTCTTGATTCATTAAGTTTTCGGCACATTGAAATTGTAATTCAATGACTTCATCAAGTTGTGAAAATTCTGGATGATATTGTTTAAGGATACTGAATGCATGAAAAGAATCTTTCCATTTTGCTTTGTTGAAAAGGTAAACACCTCGATTGTATGCAGCTTCTTTAGCAATAGAGGCTCTTGGGTGATTTCTTAATATTTTTTTATAGATTTTTTGTTGAGCCTTTTCGTTTCCTTTAGCTTTAGACTTTGCTAACTTTTTGACTAGTTGCTTCGTCCCTTTTTCGTTGTCGTTTTCAATTTTAATGACCTCTGAAGTGCCATCTTTACTTGAAAACCAGTTTAGTGGATTTAAACTAGCAATTGCATTCGAGTGAAAGCAAGTAATGGATAAAAGTATCAGTAAAAGTGGATTGATTCGTAAGAATTTTATTTTCATTACCATTGAATTATTTGAGAACCCCAAGTTAGGCCTGCGCCAAATGCAACAAGAAGAATGCGGTCTCCTTTTTTAATGCGATTTGCCCGTATTGCTTCATCAAGAGCAATACCGATAGAAGCTGCAGACGTATTGCCATATAGGTTGAGGTTATTGTGAAATTTATCTAGAGGAATTTCTAAACGTTTGGCTAAACTTTCGATGATGCGCATGTTAGCTTGGTGTGGAATAACTAAGTCAATATCCTTCGCAGTTAAGTTACAGGCTTCAAGCGACTTGATGCACGACTGACCCATGACACGAACGGCTTTTTTGAATATTTCTTTACCGTTCATTTTAAGAAAGTGCAAACGGTTATTAATTGTATCGATAGATGGAGGTATGGCGGAACCGCCAGCAGGTTGGTAAAGTAATTCAGGAGTCTCACCATCTGCACCCGTATCTGTGTGCAATATGCCAATATTTGAATCATTGCTTTGTGTGAGAATTGCAGCACTGGCTCCATCTCCAAAAAGAACGCAAGTAGTGCGGTCTTGAAAATCTAAGATACTGCTTAATTTTTCAGCACCTACGATCAAAACAGTTTTATACTGTTTAGATAAGATCATCGTGTTGGCAATATTGAGGGCATAAATAAAGCCTGAACAAGCGGCTTGAATATCAAATGCTGTGATATTAGGAAGCCCCATCTTATGTTGTAAAATGCAGGAAGTTGAAGGGAAAGGCATATCGGGCGTCATTGTTGCCACGATGATGCAATCAATCGAGTTTTTGTCTATACCTGCGTTTTCAATAGCCTTACTGGCTGCCTTCATGGCCATATCGCTGCTTGCCTCGTTATCTGCGGCAAATCGCCGCTGGCAAATTCCAGTTCTCGTTTTGATCCATTCATCTGAGGTATCAACAATTTTTGACATATCATCGTTAGTTATAACTTTCTCAGGAGTGTAGGAACCTGTTCCTAAAATAATGGATGCTGTCATTGCCTATGATTAAATTTTTTGGATAGATTTATCTCAAGTATTAAGCTTCAATTTTTTTATTTGCGAGAAGAATATCGGATTTTATTCCGTCAATGATATCACATTCGACAATTGTTTGAGCGGCAATTATTGAACTCGCGATGGCAACATCATTTGATGAACCATGGGACTTAATGATATTTCCATTGAGCCCGAGTAATGGAGCACCTGAGCGATCATCTGGATTGAGCTGAGATTTCATGTCCTTAAATGCAGATGCAGAAAGCACCGCTCCAATTTTTCTTTTTATATTACGAACCAATTCTTTTTTAATAGTGTCCCCGATAAATGAAAAGAGTGATTCAGAGCTTTTTAGTAAGACATTGCCAACAAATCCATCACAGACAACAACATCAATATCGCCGTCAAATAATTGAAAGCCTTCGATTAAGCCAACATAGTTGATAATCCCATCGAGCTTCGATAAATATTCGTGGGTTTTCGCTATATTAGGAGTGCCTTTCCCTTGTTCAGTACCGATGGTAAGAAGTCCAACTCTAGGGTGTTCAATGTTTAAACGAGCTTGAGCATAATGTTTCCCAAGTATGGCATTATGCATTAAATTGGTAGGATCTGCTTCGGGATTAGCTCCAACATCTAGAAAAACAAATGGGTTTTTCTTACTTGGAATAATAGCGGCGAGTGCGGGTCTACCAATTCCTTCAATTGGGCGTAATCGAATAGTGCCTCCTGCCATCATGGCTCCGGTGTTTCCGCAGCTCACCATAGCACCTGCTTCATTATTCTTAACCAATTCAATGGCCTTAAGCATGGAAGAATTCTTTTTTTTCTTAAGTGCAAGGATAGGTTTTTCCTCCATCCCGATGACTTCTGTTGCATCTACAATTCTAAGGCGTTCGGTTTGAATTTCTTTCTTTTTTACAGAAATTAAACGTTCAAGTAATTTTTTTTGACCGACTAAGATTAGGTCAGAGCGTAAAGTATTTTTGCTCTTTAGATAGATCAAGGCACGAATAAACTCAGTCGGGCCTTTGTCGCTACCCATTACATCCACAGCAATGGTGCATTTTGGGTTTTTTTCGCTCATCATTGGATGAGTAGAGTCATTAATTAGACTTCAACGTCTAAAATTTGACGACCTCTGTATGTGCCATTAGCAGGATTAACGCAATGTGGATGATGCATAGTGCCATCTTGCGGATCTTTAGCGAGATGCGGTAATTTAAATTGAACTGAACCACGACGTTTGCGGCTTCTTTGTTTAGACTGTTTGCGTTTCGGCTGTGCCATAATCAGAAATTGTTTAAAAAATAAGAAATTAGTATAAAACTATTTGTAGAGTGTTCGTCAAGCTTGCTTTCTGTAATTAAATTTTTGGTAAAAATAAGAGCAGTATCACAAAGGAAAAGACGATGCGATACCAAGCGAACGGGGTTAAGCCATAGCGTGTTAAACAGTTGACGAGAAAACGAATGGCATAGATTGCTGAAATAAATGCTACCAATATACCTAAGAGCATAGGTTGAATGGGCATCGTCTGTGTGAGTATCGCACCATCAGTAAGTACTTTATAAGCTGACGCGGCGGATAAGGTAATTAACCCCAATAAAAAGCTGAATTCAGCGGCTTTTTGAGGAGAGAGCCCAACCCAATAACCTCCAATTATGGTGACCATAGAGCGACTCATACCCGGCCATAAAGCAAGGCACTGAGCTAACCCTACGGAAAATGCTTGTTTAAAATTGAGTTGATCGAGGTTCTCCAGTTTGGATTGGGGCTGATCGCTTGGAGCTTTTTTTCGCCTTTTTTCGGTAATAAGCATTACGATACCGCCAAGAAACAAAGCGAGAGCTATGGCTATGAGATTATCGCCTAATTGTTGTTCTATCCAATCATTTAAGGCTAGTCCAATGACGGCGGCAGGTATAAAAGCTGTGATTAAAAGCAGGCCGAGTCTTCGCCCTTTAGGATTTTTTCCAATAAACCCCATGAGAATTTCAAAAATAGTTTTCCAATACAAAAAAAGAACCGCAAGTATCGCACCAGCTTGAATTATTATAATATATGCGAATGCGGCTTCTTTTAAACTATAGTTATCGCTAATGGGAATATCAGAATTAAGACCTAATAATTCATTGCTTATCAGTAAATGTCCAGTAGACGAAATAGGTAAGTATTCAGTGATGCCTTCAACAAGTCCTAGTAAGATGCAATCAATATAATCTAGGTGCTTAGAATGATTTTCGCTTTGTAGAATTTGTTCAGAATTTTCTGAAAAAGAGTTTGGGTTGATTTCAGCAAATGCGGGTAGTGCGGCATTGAAGAATAGCCACAAGAGAAGTGCGAGTATATGGGTAAAGTTTTTCATTATGACAGGTTGCCTATTCAGTATCTAATAGATGGATATACTGAGTCTAATTTGAGAAAAGTCATCAATTTTGAGCTTGTCGTTTTTTGGGTCATCTCTCCAATAGTAGTGTGGAAAATTTATCAGAAAGTACAGAAAAACTGAAAAACGGTTTAAGTTTGCCAAGGAAAGAGGCGGAAAGAGCAGCTGAATTACTAGGTTATGATTCGATTTCAGATGATGAAAAGATAAATTTTTTAAAAGCTTTAGCGACTAAAGGAGAAACGGCTGAAGAAGTCTCTGCATTTGCTTCGGTCTTTCGTAAATTAGCGATTGATCCTGATGTATCCGATTTCGCTGAAAAGGGCATAGATGTCTGTGGAACGGGTGGTGATGGTTTTGGAACGTTTAATATTTCAACAACAGTAGGCTTCATTTTAGCGGCGGCCGGTGTGCCTGTTTTGAAACATGGAAATCGATCGATTACCTCAAAATGTGGCAGTGCGGATTTAATGGAAGCTCTTGGAATTCAATTGATGGTGGATTTGTCGGTTCATCGCCGAGCATTAGAATGTTTAAATTTTACATTTTTTTTCGCACCCGCTTTCCATCCCGTTTTTAAGGCGATTATGCCAGCTCGAAAAGCTTTAGCCGCGGAAGGTCAAAAAACGATTTTTAATTTATTAGGCCCGATGATTAATCCGGCTCAACCGAAACATCAATTAATGGGCGTATATTCTCGATCATGGATTGAACCAATTGCAGAGGCGATGGACGCTTTAGAATTGAAAGGTGGATTAATTGTACATGGAGTCCCTGTTCCAAATAGTGCATTAGATGAGCTAAGTTGCGCCGGGGGGAATTACCATCAAGGTTTTGGTGCTTTGTCGAATTATTCAGGGGAATTAGATTTGGCAGATGCTGGATTAGCTGAGTGCGATGCAGATGCCTTAAAAGGCGGGTCGGTAGACGAAAATGTAGCATTGTTATTTGATTTTGCGAATAATGATACTGCGGGAATAAAACAGGGTTTAAGAGATAGTATTTATTTGAATGTTGCAGCTGGTTTTTTATCTGTAGCTAAAGTAAGTTCATTAAGTGAGGGTGTACTTTTAGCGAAAAAGATTGTTGAAGAGGGTCAATTATTGGAGTGGCTAAATCAGGTTAAAGCATTTTATTCTGATCTCTAATCGATACCGTGACTTTAGATAAAAAATGATTTAGATTGGATCTATGGGAAAATATTTTGGTACAGATGGCATTCGTGGGTGTTTTGGCGATTTTCCAATGACCGAAGCTTTTGCTTATCGCCTGTCGTTGGCCTTAGCCAAGTTTTTACAAACAAATGTCCATGAAGCTTTTGAGCAAATGGCACCGATTATTATAGGCCGAGATACTCGAGCGAGTGGTATGGCTTTGGAGCGTGCGATGCGCAAAGGGTTTAAAGAAAGTGGATTATCCGTAATTTTTTTAGGAGTAGTGCCAACGCCAGCAGTAGCATTAGGTGTGTTGAAGCACGAAGCTTCTTTAGGGATTGCTTTAACTGCTTCACATAACCCCTCATCAGACAACGGTATAAAATTGTTTAATGAGAAAGGTCAGAAATTCAGCGTTTTGAGTGAAGCGAACATCGAAGCTATTGTGGATTCTATTGAGGCAAATTATCAAGCTGAAGAATTAACTGAGCCAGAATATATCGGTTATGATTTTTATGAGAAGGCACTGATTGGACTGCTAAAGGACTCGGCTTTATCAGGCATGAAGATTGTCTTAGACTGTGCAAACGGGGCTACTTTTAAAACTTCGCCCGCTATATTAAAAGCACTTGGTGCAGAGTTAGTGCTTCTAGGTGTCAACCCCAATGGCTCTAATATAAATGATGGCGTGGGCAGTGAATGTCCTAATTGCCTTTCAGAAGCTGTTTTGCTTGCAGAAGCAGATATAGGTTTAGCACATGATGGTGACGGTGATCGTTTAGTAGTCTGTGATGAAAAAGGGGCGATCCTACCTGGAGATGTTTTATTGGGTATGTATGCTATAGATGCTTTAAAATACAGTGCTTTAGGCAGTGACACTTTAGTGGTCACAGTGCAAAGTAATTTAGGTTTGGATTGCTCGGTAAAAGAAGCGGGTGGTACTGTAGAGCGAGTGGATGTCGGTGACCGAAATGTAGCTGAAAAAATGCGTGCTATTGGATCTAATTTAGGGGGTGAATCTTCAGGCCATATTTTATTCAGTGATGTGTGCCCGACCGGTGATGGTTTGCTTGCGGCTTTACAGTTGCTAAGGATGCTTCAATCAACAAACAAACCACTGTCTGAGTTGAGTCGTGGAATTCATATGTATCCACAGGAGACAAAAAATTTACAAGTCGTTGAAAAAATTCCATTAGATCAACTGACTGGATTACAATCTGCATTGAACGAAGCCGAAGCACTGCTTTCAAGCGAAGGGCGTATTTTGCTTAGGTACTCAGGTACTGAGTCAAAATTACGGATTTTAGTGGAAGCCAAAACGGAAGAAGTGGTAAAAAATGTTATGCAAATTATTGTAACTGAGGCTTGCAATGGGCTTAAGGTTCTCTAGAATTAGTCGTTTATTATTATCTTATCTTAGTCATTTTATGAAAGAAATCCCAGTCAAAGATCTTGATTCTCGCGTACAAAAGTATGTTTCTAAAGCCAGTGATTTGATAAAAGTAGAGCCGTTTTATGCAGCAAGTATTTTATCTAATATTGTTCAGGCCAACCCTTATTGTGTGGAAGCCAGACAGATGTTGAGAAAGGCACAGAGTAAAATGTCCGTAACAAAGAAGAGCGGCGGTCTATCTGGATTGTTTGCTAAACTTTCTTTTGGTCGTGTGAATGAGTCTGCGATTCAAAAGAATCCCGAGCAATCATTACAGAGTGCTGAAGAACAAATAGATGCGGATTTTTCAAATATTACTGCACATAAAACATTAGCGCTTGCAGCTAAACAACTAGGTCTAGTTGAGACTGCACTATTAGGCTACGAATATTTATTCAATTTAGATCAAACAAATGCGTCAAATGGCAAACAATTGATTCGAGAATACATTGCGGCAAAGAAAGCGGAACAAGCTATAGCGGTTGGAGATATTGTTCTTCAAAGTAATCCTGCAGATGATGAGGCTCAAGATCTTATCAAAAAGGCATCCGTTCAGCAAACTGTTGATAAGGGTAAATGGGAAGAAGAGAAAAGCTTTAGAGAGAAACTTAAAGATGAAGATGAAGCACAAAGACTTGAGCAATCTAGCCGTGCTCAAACAGGTGAAGAAGGTCTTCGTTCACTAATTGAAGAAGCCTTGAAGAAAACTGAAGCTGAACCAGAAAATATTAATGTATTGAAAGACCTCGTGAATTACTATCGCAAGCTTGAAGAGTTTGATAATGCCTTAGATTGGTTATCAAAAGCTCGTGAGCTCGATTCAGGTAAAGCTGATGTGAACCTTGAAGCTTTGATGGTGACATTGACTCGTGAGAAAATGTCCAAACAAATAGAGGTAATTGAAGCAAATCTTGAGGAGAATCCAGAAGATGCGACTCTAAAGACAGAATTGGAAAAGCTTCAAAAAGAAGAGTACGATTTCCGTTTAACACAAGCAGAAAGCTTAGTTCAGCGCTATCCTAACGAGTTTAGTTACCGTTATGATTTGGGTGAATTGTATAAACAACAGGGCAATGTCGATGGGGCGATTAAAGAGCTTCAGTTAGCCTTGAGAGCACCTAAAGTTCGTGTTAAGGCATTAGTTTTGCTTGGACAATCTTACATGGAGAAGAAGTTTTACGATCTTGCTGCAGAGCAACTCACCTTAGCAAAATCAGAAATTTCTGGTGTGACTGAGTTGAAAAAAGAAGTTATTTACGACTTGGGTCGTTGCTACGAATCCCAAGGCGATTCAGAAAAAGCAATGTCGGAATACAAGGCTCTGTACGGTATCGATATTGGCTATCGTGATGTGTCTCAGAAGATTGATGATTTCTATTCAAAGTCTTAAGTCCTAAGTCTGACTTTTAATCATAAAGCTTATTTATCCGTTCCATCAAAGCATGGTATTGGTCGGGTGGCATTGAAAATGATTCAACGGCCATTGGTGCTTCTTCGCTAAATTGCTGAGCTGTAGGAATCAGATAGTTTTTCCTACCTTGCGCATTTGAAAATGACGCTTGGATACCGCAATCAGTGGTGTTCGCAAAAAAATGTTGGTGATTTTTTTCATTGGATTCGGAATATGCCATAGGGTAAAAGAAAAGGCTTATTGAAAAAACTCAATCAGTGGGAGTATTTTGTGCCTATTGTGCTAGATAGTTAAAAGTGATGAATGAAATTTATTCTGCCATCGCCATGCCGGCAATCCGTCCAGTTGTCCATGCTGCTTGAAAGTTAAAACCTCCTGTTATTCCGTCTAGGTCAATACATTCCCCCGCAAAATGTAAATTGGGCACAAATTTACTTTCCATTCTTTTAAAGTTAATTTCTCGACGTTTAATTCCTCCGCAGGTCACAAATTCATCTTTGTTCGTTGTCTTACCTTGTGCTTGATAGACTCCTTGTGTGAGTTCTTTTATTAATGTGTCTGAACTTTTTTTAGAAAGTTGAGACCAAGTAGTGTCTGGTGAAATTTTTGCATATTCTAAAAGAGATTCCCACAATCTTCGAGGTAGATCGAAGAGGAGTGTATTTTTTAAAGTTCGTTTACCATTTTCTGTGCGTTGCTTTACGAATGTGTCTTCAATTAAATTTTTAGAAATGTGCGCCAGCCAATTGATTGAAAAATCAAAATGGTATTTTTCCCCCTGAAGATTCCTAGCTTCCCAAGCTGAAAGTTTCAAGATTGCGGGTCCGCTCATGCCTCGATGGGTAATGAGTAGAGGGCCCGTTTGTGATTGTTTCAATGAGTCGACCCAAACTTGAGCATTTGGCACAGACAGCCCTGAGAGATTATGGGTTCGAGTGTCATTCACGTTGAAGGCAAATAAAGAGGGTGCAAGTGATTCAATTGTGTGACCAAATTTTCGAATAGAATGTTCTAGTGGACTTGATTTAAGCGACCCTAAAGCTAGGCACACAGCGTGGTAAGATGTATCCTTTTCATTGTTGATTTTTAGGAGGAAGCTACCATCGGAATTTAAAGTTAAGGACTCAATGCTATGACTTTTCTTTAGTTTAATTTTAGATTTTTTTGCTTCTTTTAAAAAGCAATCAATAATGGTTTGTGAGTCATCTGTCGTGGGAAACATTCGACCATCAGCTTCGGCTTTTAATTGGATCTTTCTTTGCGCAAACCAATCGATAGTATCCTGAGGTTGCCATGAATGAAAAGCGGCACGAAGTTCTTTAGAGCCTCTTGGATATTTTTCGGAAAGAATTTTTGGGTCAAAGCACTGGTGTGTTACATTGCAGCGACCACCTCCAGAAATTTTCACTTTTGAAAGCCATTGATTGCGTTTTTCAAAAAGATGTATTTCGGCATTTGGGTCTAACTCAGAAAGGGTCAGTGCAGAAAAGAATCCAGCGGCTCCGCCTCCAATGATGGCGATTTTCTTTGAGTCTTTCTTAGCCATTTTTTGAATCGAGCCTTGGGAGTTAACCTTCTAAAGTCTCTATTTGAAAGAGGGTTCGAGAGTAAAAATTGGATTCGGGCCGAAGAATGGCAGAGCCCATAGATGGGTAGTGAATACTATCTGGATAGTCTTGAGTTTCTAAGCAAAAGGCTCCCATGGTTTCGTAGGCTTTATGATTTTTCCCAAGATCTAGTCCTTCTGTGGAAAGGTTGATAGCGGTATAGAATTGTACGCCAGGTTCTGTAGTCCAAAGTTTAAAAATCCTCTTTGATTGAGGATGACTTACAGTGGCTACATGTCTTGGAAGTTGAGTTCGTCCTCCTTTTAGAAAATAGTGACTGTCGACATTTCTGTTATTTAATTCACTTAAATCGCCGATACGTATTGGATTTCTCAGGTCATTGAATCCTTTAATCAGTTCAGATTTTTCTCCGATTAGAGTCATCTCTTCAGTAGTTTTTGCAGTGGCAGTCGCATCGATTTGCACAATGTGGTCGAGTAAGGTACTGGCACCCGTTGATTCACCTGCTAAATTAAAATAGCAGTGATTGGTGGGATTGAAGGGGGTGGCTTTATCGGTATGCGCACGATAGGTAATTTCTAATGCGTTATTTTCTAGTAAGGCATAAGTAACTTCTGCGGAGACAGTCCCAGGGAAGTTATTATGTCCATCTGGATCCGTGTAGCTTAAATGGAGTTTCTCTATTCCGTTTTCATAAATGATATTAGCGTCCCAAACTTGTAAGTGCCACCCATCCAGTCCTCCGTGTAGGCAGTTCGGACCATTGTTGGCCTCGAGCTGATAGGGTTGGCCGTCAATTTCAAATTGAGCATTTCCAATTCGTCCGGCGACGCGACCCGTTAATGCACCAAAGCAAGGGTGGCCTTTTTCGTATTCGGCTAATGAGGCTTTTCCTAAAACAATATCTGTAAAATCTCCTTCTTTATTTGGGGCTTTTAAATTAACTATGATGCCCCCGTAGTTAGTGATTTGAGCTTTAAGTTGGTGTTTGTTGACTAAATTGAAAATGTTAACCTCACGCCCATCTTTTAAGGTACCGTAATTTTGTTTGGAAATCTGCATAATTTTTATAAGAAGAGTTATGCTTTATAAGTTTTTATTTTAAAAGTTAAAAGGATAGTAGTTTCATTTTTTTATATTTTGGTGTCATTAGTGCCTCTTTATTAATACTTTTAAAATGCTATACTTTATTGTTAAACATTTATTATCTATTAAGATATTTCTAATTTTTTATCACATCCCTATGAAGCTATTAATTTTCCTTTCTTTAGTCTTTTCATTATTGATCGTTAACAACTTGTCTGCGGACAATAAAAAAGCACCCCATGTCCTTTTTATCGCAGTGGATGATTTACGACCCGAATTGAATTGTTATGGTGCAGAGCGAAGCATCAGTCCAAACATCGATCGTCTAGCTGCAATGGGCACTTTGTATGAAAACGCGTATGTACAAGTCCCGGTTTGTGGAGCATCTCGTGCCAGTTTGATGTCGGGTATGTATCCCACTACAAAGAGGTTTACTTGGTTTGGAACTCGATTTGATAGAGCAACAAGTAATCGATATGGAAAGAACTGTACGGGTGCGCCAAATATTCCAGATATTCCTAGTTGGTTTAAAGAAAATGGCTATAAAACATTTTCTATGGGTAAAATTTATCATTATGCAGATGATAACACAAGTGCATGGGATGTGATTGATCGTGTTGGCTATTTTAAAGCTTATCAATTGCCTGAAAATCAAGGCAAGAGTCCAGCATACGAGTCAGCGCCAGTTGAGTATAATGCATATCCAACGGGAATCATGACGGATAAAATTATTCAACAAATGAGAGTAGCTAAAGAGTCAGATCAACCTCATTTTTTTACGGCTGGTTTTTCAAAGCCACATTTGCCTTTTGTTGCTCCAAAAAAATATTGGGATTTATATGATGAAGAGGATTTAGTTTTACCAAGTAATTACACTTTCTTTCCTAAAGATGCACCATCATCAGCAAACAGTACTTGGGGTGAATTGAGAAATATGTATGATGGTGTTCCATCTGAAGGGCCCGTTAGTGATGAAATGGCTCTTAAGTTAATTCACGGATATTTAGCCTGTGTTTCCTACACAGATGATATGATTGGCAAGTTGTTAGACGAGCTAGAGAGTTTGGAAATGCTAGACGATACGGTTATTGTTTTATGGGGTGATCATGGTTTTCAGTTAGGCGACCATACCTTGTGGTGTAAGCACACGCTTTTTGAAACTTCAATGCATGCACCGCTTATCATAAGTGCTCCTGGCTATGAAGCAGGACAGAGAGTAAATTCTCTTGCTGAGATGGTGGATATTTATCCAACTTTATGCGAACTTGCTGGTCTTGAATTTCCAACTCATTTACAAGGTAAAAGCTTGGTATCAACAATGGAAGACCCAGATTCCATTCATAAAAAGGCGATCTTCGGTCGTTATCATTCAGGAGAAACAGTAAGAACAGAAAGGTTTCAGTATAGTGAATGGGCCAATGGAGATCGCATGTTGTTCGATCATAAGAGAGATCCAAATGAAGATATAAATGTGGTGGCAGATCCTAAATATGCTAGAGTAGTAGAAGCTATGGCCACGGCGTTACTGAAGCACCGCGAGAAAATTGCATTCGATGAAAGTACTAATTTAGAGGCTTCAGATCTGCCTGAAAATTCTGCACCTGCTTGGAATAAATCGGCGTTTAATCAGAAGGAAACTCGCCAACCAGTGGCTTCAGTAGGAGTTGAATACCAATCTTATGTAAATTGGCGTGTCAAGGATGCTGAGGGCGATCCATTGACCTACGAGAAGGTTTCTGGGCCAGCATGGTTGAAAATGTCCAATGCGCAATATGGTCGATTAAGCGGAACTCCTGAAAAATCAGACCGTGGTACCAACGTATTCGTGGTTTCTGTTACTGATGGATTTAGTCCTCCGGTAGTGGCGGAAATGACACTTGAAGTTGAATAGTATATTTATGTTATACTGAATGAATTTATCGGGCATACAATGGCACTTCGTAGTCTTGTTTACAGGTATTCTACTCTGTGTTTTTTCCTATGCAGAAGATTTTGCCACTGATGAATTTCCTTTAGTTATTAATAAGCACACTGCTTGGAATTTAGTAGGAGCTGAAGAACGAATTGATGCACTAAGAAAGGGTGATTTTTCTGTGTCTGTACATTTAGAATCAGGTGAAATGATTCCTCTTGGTGCTGAATATACTTTGAAGCAAATAAAGCATAAATTCTTATTTGGAGGTTCTTTGTCGGCAGATTGGAGTGTCCCTGAAAAGAAGTGGTATCCGCAATTTAAAGAGCATTTTGCAAAGCTTTTTAATTATGCTACAGTTAATTTTTATTGGTCTAGTCATGAAAGGGTTCGAGGAGAATGGGACTATGATTCAGCACCATTATCGAGTGAGATTTATCAATGGGCTAGAGATCAAGGTATGGTGGTTAAAGGACATCCTTTAATGTGGCATCAGGTTTTGCCAGAGTGGATAAAAAATAGTGAGCGAAGCGTTCGAAAAATAGATAAAGATGTTAAACGGCATGTGAAAAATCTTATTACAAGCTATCCGGAAATTGACCACTGGGATGCATACAACGAGGTCCCTGGGATAATTTGGAAAGATGAAGATTTAGGGATGCGTCGCTGGCAAGCTTACAAGGGCAATAAAATAGTCGATAATGAATTTGTTTCGGGGCCAGGTTATGTAACTGAAGCGATCATGAAGATTGCTCGAAAATATCGTCCTGATGGCTATTATGTATTAAATCATTATCAACACGACGATCCTTTCTATCATAAGCAAATTCAGTTTTGTTTAGAAAATGATGTAGATTTTGAGGCGATTGGAATTCAAACGCATATGCATTCAGTGACACAAAGTTTTTCTGAGGAGAGCTTATGGTCTGCTTTAGAATCATATAAGGAGTATGAGAAGCCTATATTCCTATCAGAGGTGAGTGTTTTAAGTTGTGGAATTTTTGAAGATTGGCGTGGTTTAGATGTTCAAGAAAAGGCGTGGCAAAATGCTATGGATAATCAGTTGCCGATTCCCTTGATAGCAGGGACTCCAGAATTAGAACAGTATCAAGCAGAGATGACTCGAGATTTCTATACTTTGGCCTTCAGCCATCCGTTAGTAGAGTCAATTACTTGGTGGACGATTACAGATCTTGATCCTTGGAGAGGAATGCCTTCTGGCCTACTCAGTGTGGATGGTGAACCAAAGCCTGTTTATTTTGTTTTAGATGAATTAATCAATCAGCAGTGGAACACATCTGAAAAGGGAGAATTATCCGATCAAGCGATGTTTGATTTTAGAGGATTTTATGGTTCTTATGAAGTGGCTATCAATATAGATGGTCAATCACACCTTGGTTGCTTTGAGGCTACTAAAGGGGAAGATGGGATTTTAAAAGTTACAGTATATGAACATTAAAAAGGAAAAACACTTTATAATAGTATCCTGGATTTTAGGATTCATGTTTGGCTTTACCTCCATTTATGGGGAAGTGGACACAATTTCTACGCCTAAAACTAGGCCGAATTTTTTAATCATCATGGTGGATGATATCAGTCCAAATGCATTTAGTTGTTACGGAAACACTGAATATCAGACTCCGAATGTCGATGCTTTAGCTGAAGGCGGCGTCTTCTTTAATATGGCTTGGGCAACGCCTATGTGTTCCCCATCAAGGGCTCTTTTGACTACAGGTAGGTATCCTAGTCGAACGGGTGTTTGGCATAATGATTTACGAGTTAAAGTTGCTGATTATGGCCGTTGGGATTATGCAATGGGTCATTTGACCTTTGCTCGAGTTTTAAGGGAAGGTGGCTATAAAACGGCAATTACGGGAAAACAAATGGCATTGGGTCATTACCAGCCGAATTCTAAGTATGTGGGTTTTGGAGAGTACTATTTACACATCAATGAAAATGCAAAACTACCTGAAGACAAAGAATTTGATGGATTATTTGAAGGTGCGTGGGCTTTCCCTGGATCCAAACCAGTACCTTCTCGTTTTTGGCATCCAGCGGTTACACATAATGGAGTGATGCTGGATACCAACGAAAATGATTTTGCTCCTGATATGTACACCGACTACTTGATTGATTTCATGTCACGAAATAAGGATGAACCGTTTCTTGCTTATTTTCCTATGAACTTGGTGCATGACATTGCAGGCGGTGGATTACCAACAGTTCCCAAACAGGGTGTTATTGGGAGTAATACAGGAGGAAATTTGAAAGATTTAAATCTCTATGTTGATACTATGGTGGGTCGCTTAACCAGTGCTTTAGATGATTTAGGGATCAGAGAAAATACGATTATAATTTTTGCCTCCGATAATGGAACTTCAGGTGCGAGTAAGATGCATGCAACTGAAGAAGGCCCGAGAGTGCCCTTTATTGTAAATTGCCCCGGCTTGATTCAACAGAGAGGTGCAACGAAGGCTTTGATGGAGTTTGCTGATGTCTTCCCTACATTAATTGATTTTGCAAATATCTCTATGCCTGAAGATTATGAATTAGATGGCTTGAGTATGAAATCCTTTTTGCTGGGTGAATCTGATAACTATAGAGATTCAATTGTGAG
>CENG01035482.1_pt1 | contig 16875 bp, 18 predicted proteins | sample 530131 | NCBI WGS metagenome assembly CENG01 (sample SAMEA2591057, study PRJEB7988) | marine metagenome | biome: marine biome (ENVO:00000447); feature: surface water (ENVO:00002042) layer; material: saline water (ENVO:00002010), including plankton (ENVO:xxxxxxxx) | depth 5 m
AAAAAAACTTAAAATTACGGTACTAGAAACCGGTATTAATCTTCATCTTCAACATCTTCAAATTCATCTTCTGAAAGACTGAATTTGAGCTGACGCTTCTGTGAAGGTAACGGAGACAAAACGATAGTTACCTGACGACCGACTAGTTTTGCTGGATTGTCTGGAGAAGACACTCCTTCGAGTTCTGAGGCAGCTAAATTGACCCGTTCAAAGCCTAACTGCTTATGCTCGTTTTCTCTACCTCTAAATTGCAAAGTTAATTTTACCTTATTACCCCGATATAAAAATTGCTCTGCTCGTCTCAATTTTGTTTCAAAATCATGCTGATCGATAGAGACACGGAACTTAACTTCTTTTAGCTTATTTCCTACAGGCTTGTTTTCTTTCTGCTTTTTACTTTCTTCGTACAAAAATTTACCTAAATCTAAGATACGACAGACAGGAGGTCTAGCTTGCGGTGAAATTTCTATTAAATCCAAACCCACATCTTTAGCCAACTTAAGTGCTTTATGTGGTGGCATCACTCCGAGATTAGTTCCTTCAGGACCAATAACCCGTACTTGTGAAGCTTTTATTCGTTCGTTTCGCCTGAGACCTTTAGGTCCTCGATTGCGGTTAAAATTTTTATTACGTGAATTAGGATATGGAGCCATAAATAAAGAAAACTTCGTACGTAGAAGTTAAGCAGAAATATCACGCAAAGAAAGCCGAACCAAAAATGGCTTAATGTTTGTATTAAAAATATGCGTAATCACTAAAGATAAGAATTAGTTAAAAAACCATTATTGATACAATAAATTTAAAATATCAAACAATAAGTTTATTTTTTTTAAAGGCTGAAACTTTCACCACAACTACAACTTGCCTTTGCATTGGGATTGTTGAATTGAAAGCCTCCCCCAACAAGATTGTGGGAATAATCTAATAAAGTACCCTTTATAAACAAAGCTGTCTTAGGATCTATTAGTAATTGGCTACTCATAGTCTGTACTAAAATATCACCTTGTTTCGTATCATCAGTGAAATTCATCTTATAACTCAATCCATTACAGCCTCCACCTACAATTTTAATTCTAAGCATTGAGCCCGATTGCTCTCGGTCGATCAAACTGATTAACTTTTCATCTGCACTCTCTGTTATCCTGATAAGATTTTCATTACCAAGACGTGCTTTAAGTTCTTCTCTTTTGTTTTCCAAAGTCATTAATCAAAAAAAGTCATTTGAGGTTCTTTAATCATATCATAAATCTTAAGTATCCTTATCAATTGAAGTAAATCCGACTTCTGATAGCTGTGATTTATTTCTATACTCTTGATAAGGCTTTCTAAAATAGTCGCAAATGAAATAATGCCATCAATCCCCTGCTCTTTTAACAAAGTAATACTTTCACTTCTATGAGGTTCCCCAGAAGGAAGGCTCGGAATAATTAATATTTTTTTAAAGACCGCATCATTTTTACCTAAATCCATTTCGTTAAAATCAAAATAATCATTCACTTTGGATAAAACATCTTTCTTTAAAAAATCAAAAACCTTAGTTCCGCTCCTTAAAATAGCAGGTGTAAACCTAGAGCTATGCCAAGCTTTCACCACCACAATCGCCTGGTGAATATGGACAATATCATTTGAAAACAACTGAAACCCCGCTGGCCTTATTTTTTTATCTGCCTTTGGGTTATAAATCAGCATATCTATTTCTTCATCAAAACGCTTTTTTCGAGATTGTACCTGATATTTTCGCAATTGCCTCACGAAGAAGCCATTTAGCTCAAAATATTCTCTGACTATATTTTCATCAAACCCAGACATATATGTTTCCTACATTACTCAATGGAAATCCTAGGTCAAGTTTCCTAGATTTGTTCGCATAAAAAATCATTCTTCATTCAAATAAGAACGGCACATTAAAGAGGCTAAGCAAATCGACTGAATAAGACTTGAACTTTTTGCAATTCCTTTCCAAGCAATATCCAAAGCTGTACCATGATCTACAGATGTACGTATAATAGGAAGTCCCAACGTGACATTCACTGCAGAATCAAAAGCCAACATTTTTAAAGGAATCAAGCCCTGATCGTGGTACATGCATACAAAAGCATCATAAGTATCTAGATTATCAGAAATAAAGGCAGTATCTGGTGACAATGGTCCCTCAATATCTAGCCCAAACTGCTTAGCTTTTTTAATCGCAGGTTCGATAATAAGACTTTCCTCATTACGACCAAATAGTCCTGATTCCCCGCAATGAGGATTTAATCCCAAAACGCCAATCTTAGGAGCTCTGCCAAGAATTCTCCCCATAGCTTTATTTGTTAACTCTATAACCTTAATTATCTTACTCTCAGTCAAAGCATCTGCTACTTCATCTAAGCCAATGTGTGTAGTGACTAAAGCACATGATATTTTATCTGAAGTTAGCAACATACAAACATCATCGGACTCCGTAAACTTTTCCAAAATTTCTGTATGACCTGGAAAATCAATTCCTGCCAAACTTAAAGCATATTTATTAATTGGAGCTGTAGCTATCCCTTGAACCCGTCCTCCATTAGCCAATTCAATAGCTTTGATAATATATTGGTAAGAAGCTTTACCTGTTTTCGTACTGATCACTCCAGCCTGAAAATCTCCTAGATCAATATTTGAAAAATCTAATATGGTTGGTGTATCGATTTTATCAACATCTAAGCCTTCAAAAGTGTCCAAAGATAAAACTTGAAAGTCGGAACTTTGATTCGTTACTTCTCCAACTCGTCTAAGTATTTCTGCATCACCAAAAATTATTGGACGACACACCTGATTTACTTTCTTTGAATGAAGTGCCTGCAAAGATATCTCAGGACCGACCCCTGCGGGATCCCCCATTGTAATTGCAAGAAGTGGCTTCACTTCATTCATGTAACAAGTATCTTATTGCTTTCGAGGAAGAAACAAAAGAAGTAAGATAAGCAATAAATTAACAAATGGTATAAGCAGTAAGACACTATAAAACGGCGACTTACCAATATCATTCAGTCTCTTAATCGTTTGCATTAAAACAGCGAAAATACTGATTAATATAAAAATTAGACCAATAAAAATACCCAAAGGAAGATGCGTACCATGATGCCAATGAGAAAAGAAATTCATTGAAACAACTGTCACAAAAAAAGGTATCGCAACAAATAATAGAATACGAATGAAATAATTTATACGGCCAATAGTGCCAACAGAACTGAATATTGCTTCTTTCATAATATAAACGTAATACTTTAGGATTAATCCATGAATTTGAAAAAACTCAACTAAAAGAAGTACATTCTCTCGATTTAATTGCCTTAATTGACCACTCTGCCTGTTCCTGCAATACGATATCATTACTATTAGCTAATGACTCTAAAGCAGGCAAATCGTCCTTGCTGCCAATATTCCCTAAAACTAAAGCCACATTCCGCTTCAAACCATTTAATTTCACCCGCTTGATCGGAGAAGCCACTAAATTTGATTTAAAGTCCTCCTCTCCCCATGCTAAAATAGTTTTTAAGTCAGGTAATGATCGTACTGCAAATTGCGTCTCATTCGTGATTTTCGCCCATTTATTCCAAGGACATACATCAAGACATTCATCGCAGCCAAAGACCCTATCGCCTACAGCTTCTCTATACTCATGAGGGATACTTCCCTTATGCTCAATTGTTAGATAAGAAATACATTTTGATGCATCGAGTTTATATGGAGATGTTATCGCCTGCGTAGGACAACAATCTATGCATCGAGTACAATTCCCGCAATAATCTTTCCCTCCTTTTGAAGCAGGTAAATCCAATGTGGTGACAATACTTCCTAAAAAAGACCATGTGCCCCGTTTTTTTTCTACTAAAATAGTACTTTTTCCCTGCCAGCCTAATCCTGCTGCTTCAGCAATAGGCTTTTCTAAAACAGGACCTGTATCCACATACGGCTTTTGGTCCGAATAATAATTCTCTTTTAAAAAACGACAAATTTTCTTTAATCGCTTGTAGATTACGGAGTGATAATCTTTCCCTAAAGCATATTTTGCCACTCTAAAATTTCTTTCCGGATCTTTTTGATAATAGTTCATCGCAAAAACAAGTATACTTTTTGCCTCAGGCATTAAGGATTCAGGATTCAATCTGCGCTCATTATTATTTTCCATCCATGCCATAGTTCCATGTTTTCCTTCTTTGATCCATTGATTATAATAGTCACGCCTTAGTTCCATAGGAACCTTAGCGACTCCAAAATTGTGAAACCCCAAAGCTTCGGACTCCTTTTTAAGAGACTTTAATATGGCTGCATTCATTTATTGAAAAAATTATTATGATTTCTCTCGCCAGAACAACAGTTAATCCTAATTTTCTTATTCATGAATAAACAATCAGCATCGTTAACTATATTAGTTGCAATTCTTGCAGCAGTTGTACTTTTTGGCTCACGTTTTTTTGTAAGCGTGCCCGCAGGACATGTCGCAGTAGCGACACTATTTGGAGAGGTTCAAGATAAGCCGTATCAAGAAGGTCTTACAATTCCCGTTAATCCTCTATTTAATTTCACCTTCTATGATATACGTGAAAAAGAATTAAAAGAATCTGCAGGCGTACCGAGTCAAGACCAACTAACTACTACTATCGATGTCAGCATCAAATTCCGTATTAATGGTTCTGATGCTGCGAGAATTTTACAAGAGACTGGTACTTTTGAAGATGCTATTCGAGTTCAAATCCAACCAAAACTTCGATCCGTTGTTCGCGAACAAGGTAAGAGCGTTGTCCGCGCGGAAGATTTCTTTCTACAGGAAACACAAGAAAATTTACAAACTGCAATCTTTGACAGTATGAGTAGTTATTTAACTCCAAGAGGCATAACTTGTTTAGATATCCTAATTAGGGATATTAATTTGCCCTCTTTCATTACCCGTGCTATCGAGTCCAAAAAAGAGCGTGAGCAGGAAGTAGAAAAACAAAAAGCAGAGCTTGAACGCTTTAGAACAGAACAACAGCAAAAAATTGCCGCAGCCCAAGCAGAAAGAGATGCGGCAGATTTAGAGGCCCAACAAAGACGAGTACTTGCTGATGCTCAAGCTTATGAAATCACGAAACTAAATGATGCGATTTCAAAAAATCCGGCTTATGTACAGCTACAAGCACTTGAAGCCCTAAAAGAAATTTCTAAAGACAAATCCAGCAAAATTTATTTCCTCAATGGTGAGAGCCCAGCTCCTTTACCACTGATGAACATGGGAGATCCATTAACAAAATAATTCATTTCCCCAATGTCTGCCGAATATACTGAGGACAATATAAAGTCACTTGATTGGAAGGAACATATACGCCTACGACCAGGCATGTATATCGGTAAATTGGGTAACGGCAGTTCGCCTGACGATGGTATATATATCTTAATCAAAGAAGTAATTGATAATTCCATAGACGAATATGTTATGGGGTTTGGTAAAAAAGTCGATATACAGATCGACCAACAAACCGTTTACATCAGAGATTACGGGAGAGGAATCCCGTTAGGAAAACTTAAAGACTGTGCTTCTAAAATTAACACTGGAGCTAAGTATGATTCAGAAGCTTTTAAAAAGTCAGTCGGTCTAAATGGCGTAGGCATCAAAGCTGTCAACGCACTATCTGAGTATTTTAAAATCCAAGCCTTCCGTGATGGAAAAACTCGTTCAATCACTTTTTCTAAAGGAGAAACCATCGAAGAAGATACTAAAGATCAGATTGATAAAAATAATAACCCAAATGGAACTTTAATCGAATTCACTCCCGATAATTCTATATTTAATCATTTTAGTTTTAGAAACGAGTATGTCCAAGATATGCTTTGGAATTACGCTTATCTAAATAGCGGCCTCACTCTTTACTGTAATCAAACTAAATATAAATCAGAAAATGGATTACTAGACCTTCTTCAAAATAAGCTCAACAGCGATCCGCTTTATCCAATAATTCACCTTAAAGATAAAGATATCGAAATCGCTTTCACTCATGATGAAAATTACGGCGAAGATTATTATTCTTTCGTAAATGGACAACACACCACCATGGGAGGTACACACCTTAATGCATTCAAAGAAGCACTAAGTAAGACTATCAAAGATTTCTTTAAAAAAGATTTTGATGCTGTCGATATAAGAACGTCCATCGTTGCTGCAATCAGTATAAAAGTCGAAGACCCTGTTTTTGAATCACAAACGAAAACGAAACTAGGCTCTCAGGAAATCGGACCTGAAGGCCCTACTATCCGTACCTTTGTTAATAATTTTTTAAAAGGTGCCTTAGATAATTATCTTCACCGAGAGCCCGAAACTGCAAAAAAACTTTTAGATAAAATTCTGGACTCAGAAAAAAATCGAAAGGAGCTCAAAGGCATTCAAAAACTTGCCAAAGAAAGAGCGAAGAAGGCTAAACTGCATAATAAAAAGCTTAGAGATTGTCGTGTTCACCTTAACGACAAAAAAAGCAATCGCCTTGAGTCTTCCCTATTTATAACTGAGGGAGATTCCGCTAGTGGCTCAATTACCAAAGCACGAGATATAATGACCCAGGCAGTGTTTTCTCTTAAGGGAAAACCTCTAAACTCTTACGGCTTATCCAAGAAAATCGTATATGAAAATGAGGAATTCAATCTTCTACAAGATGCGCTAAATATCGAGTCTGGCGTGGAAGACCTACGCTATAACAATATCATCATAGCTACCGATGCCGATGTGGATGGTATGCATATTCGATTACTCTTAATCACTTTCTTTTTACAGTTTTTCCCAGAAGTTATCAAAAAAGGGCATTTATATATTTTACAAACACCCCTCTTTAGAGTGAGAAATAAAAAAGAAACCATATATTGCTATAGTGAAGCTGAAAAAATATCCGCTATGGATAAATTGGGAGCTAACCCAGAAATTACTCGCTTTAAAGGTTTAGGAGAAATTTCCCCAAATGAATTCAGTCATTTTATAGGGAAAGATATCAAGCTAGATCCTGTTATCATTCCACAAGGTATGGCGACTAAGGAGCTGCTCTTATTTTATATGGGTAAAAACACTCCTGAACGACAAGGATTTATCATTGATAATCTCTATGTTGAAAAAGATGTAGCTGAGCTCAAAGAAGCTTAATCGTGAAAAAGGAAGCCACTTAAAGGCTAGTGTAATACTTAGATAAAGCTTCAACCGCCTGCTTTAAATCTTCTGCAATCTTTGCATCCGCTTTTTGCTTAACTTTCATCGACAATATAATAACTGCATGATGTTCGCTTAAGCGAAGCAGATAATCTTCGGAACTTGGCTTTACTCTTTGAGTCAAAAAATAGTCAGAAATGGTATTTATTATCTTATCCGCATGTATCTCTTTATTATTGACCCAGCGAATTAACTGTTGAGCTGATTGCACATCTTTCTCATCATTTAGTTTATAGATTTCATCGATTGATTTATGAATAGTAGAGACATCTTCTAGCATCTGCTGAACTCGACTAGCATCATCATAAATTCCACATGGAACCTGACAATGACCCGATAATAATGAGGCAAAAAAGCCAAGTGTGAAAAAATAAACAGCGAATTGAACAATTTTCATAGACAAAAACATAATCGAATAATACTAAATTGAAATCTAAGTATATTTATTTATGTCAAAAAACACTCCTTCCGACAATAATAATCTCGAGCTCAATTTATCAAACGAGGCAAATGATAATCCTATCGATGATAATGAAAACTTAATCGATAATGTTAAGGCCAACCACTTAGATTCCTATTATAGTAAATGGTTCTTAGAGTATGCTAGTTATGTAATACTTGAACGGGCAGTTCCTCATGCTCTTGACGGCTTAAAGCCGGTGCAAAGGCGTATTTTACATTCACTCAAAGAACTTGACGATGGCCGTTATAATAAAGTCGCCAATGTAATCGGAAATACAATGAAATATCATCCCCATGGTGATGCTTCAATCGGAGATGCCATGGTACAAGTCGGGCAAAAAGAAATCCTTCTCGATACACAAGGAAATTGGGGCAATACTTTTACCGGAGATTCTGCCGCTGCACCTAGATATATCGAAGTTCGTCTATCAAAATTTGCCCTAGAAGTCGCCTTCAACTCAAAAACAACTAATTGGCTAGCCTCTTATGATGGACGGAGTAAGGAACCTGAAATATTACCCATCAAATTTCCACTTTTATTAGCTCAAGGAGCTGAAGGCATTGCTGTGGGTCTTTCCTGCAAAATCCTACCCCATAATTTTAATGAATTAATCGATGCCAGTATTGCTGCTTTAAGAAAACAAACTTTTGAACTCTACCCTGATTTCATAACAGGAGGCACCGCTGACATATCCGAATACAATGATGGCAAGCGTGGTGGAAAAGTGAAAGTTCGTGCGAAAATCGAAAAACGAAAAAATAACTTATTAGCCATAAGTGAATTACCCTATGGCAAGACTACGACTTCATTAATTGATTCGATTCTCTCAGCAAACGATAAAGGGAAAATTAAAATTTCAAGAGTGGAAGATAATACTTCGGATCATGTAGAAATTCTCGTTTATCTCAGCCCTGGTTCAGATTCAGAGCAGATTACCCAAGCGCTCTATGCATTCACCGATTGCGAATTGTCTATTTCATCCAATATTTGTGTAATTTTAGACGATAAGCCAAAATTTTTAACTGCCACTGAGCTCTTAAAAATTAGTGCCAACAGAACAAAGGAATTACTTAAAGAGGAATTTGAGATTCAACTCTTAGAACTTCAAGAAAAATGGCACTTAAGCTCTTTAGAGAAAATTTTTATCGAAGAAAAAATATATCGGAAGATTGAAACAATTACTACGTGGGAAGGAGTGATCGAAACAGTTGAAAAAAGCCTAAAGCCTTTTGCCAAAAAACTCAATCGCGCTATCACGAGAGATGATATTCTGAAACTTTTAGAGATAAAAATTAAACGCATCTCTAAATTTGATTCCTTGAAAGCTGATGAATTACTCAAAGACTTAGAAGATAAAATTGCCCTCACTGAAAATAATTTAAAACAACTCACACGTTGCGCCATACGTTGGTATAAAGAATTAAAAGCCCAGTACGGAAAGCAGTTCGAAAGAAAAACTCAGTTAGAAAGCTTTGAAAAAGTAATTGCTGAAGAAGTCGTAATTTCAAACGAAACACTCTATGTAAACCGAGATGAAGGATTTGCTGGTTATTCCATGAAAAAAGATGAATCTGTTTGTAAATGCTCAAAACTCAGCGATGTCTTATCGATAAACCAAGAAGGCATTCTCATGGTTAAGAAAATTTCTGAAAAAGCCTATTTTGGTAAAAAAATTCTTTATATCGATCTCTTTAACAGGAAAAATCCTAATGATAAGAATTATTGCATCATTTACCGGAGTGGTAAATCAGGACCTGTTTTAGCCAAACACTTTTCGATTGGTGGTGTCACTCGAGACAAAGAATATGATCTGACTAAAGGTGTTAAAGGTTCGAAGATCTTTTATATTGCAGAATACGAAAGCGAGAATGGCAATCCTCCTTCAGTAAAAATTAACCTAAAACCAAGTCCCCGATTAAGAAAACTAGAAATTATTGTCGATTTCACTGAACAAGCACTCCGAGGGCGTAACAGTGGTGGTAATATCATTACTAAAAATAGTATTCGAAATGTGGTCAGAAATCCAAAATCCTAACAACATCCATTGGAACAAACACTGAACATTATTGATTGGGGATTTAAAGCCTACTCCGAGGCAGTTGATGATCAAATTGCTTTGCTTGAAGCAAAAAAATGCGATCCATCTTCTCCAGATCTTCTCATTTTTACCGAACACAATCCTGTCTTTACTATTGGCTCAAGAACTGGTGCCGCATCCAATTTGCTTTGGAATGAACAAACCTTGAAAGATAAAGGTATCCAAATACACAAAACTAATCGAGGGGGTGATATCACCTATCATGGGCCAGGACAACTAGTCGTCTACCCTATCATTCAATTAAACAACCGAGACTTACTTGCCTATTTAAGAAAGCTAGAAACTGTGATTATAAGGGTCTTAAAAACATTTGATATTGAAGCGTGTACACGAGAAGGCAAAACAGGTATATGGATTGATGACCGAAAAATTTGCGCCATCGGTATAGCGGTTAAATCATGGATAACCTATCACGGGCTAGCTCTCAATATAAACCCAGATCTTGACCACTTTCAGGGGATCATTCCTTGTGGAATTACTGATGGCTCAGTCACATCAATGCAAAAAGAGATTTCTCCTTTGCCTGAAAAAAAATTAATAAAAGAACGATTCGTGGTTGAATTTGAATCTATTTTTTACGAAATTAGTCATTAAATATGCTGAAAAATAAACCTAAATGGCTAAGAGCAAAGCTTCCAACAAGTGCAGAGTATAAGAAAACTTTGCTCACCGTTAACGAGCACAAACTAAATACGGTGTGCAAAAGTGCTCAATGTCCTAATATGGGAGAATGTTGGTCACGTGGTACCGCTACCGTTATGATTTTAGGCAATATTTGTACACGTTCCTGTTCCTTTTGTGCAATTCAAACGGGTCGTCCTACTGAGTTGGATATCGGCGAGCCATCTCGAGTTGCTGACTCAATCGCTAAAATGAACTTAAAGCATGCAGTGATAACATCCGTTGCCAGAGATGATCTGAAAGACGGAGGTGCTTCAATTTGGGCCAATACTATCCGAGCTGTACACAACCGTATACCAGAATGTGCCGTTGAAGTACTAACCGCTGATTTTCGAGGACAACAAGAATACCTTGATATCGTACTCGATGCCTGTCCCGACATTTTTAACCATAATTTAGAAACAGTAAAAAGACTACAAAGGCCCATACGAAAAACCGCTCGATACGATCGCTCTTTATGGGTTTTAGAGCATGCCAAATCACGTGGATTTATAACAAAATCAGGCATCATGCTTGGCATTGGTGAAACTGAAGATGAGATCAAAACTGTACTCAAAGATATGCGAGATGTCGGTGTAGATATTCTAACGATTGGACAATATTTGCAACCATCCCCGAAACATGAGCCTGTAGATCGCTGGGTAACACCTGAAGAATTCCAAAGATGGAAAGACTATGCTTTAGAGATAGGCTATGGTGTTTGTGAATCTGGCCCTTTAATTCGTTCTTCCTATCATGCCGAAGAGCAATCAGATAAGTTTGATGTGCTCAACCGAAGGAAGACACTCATGGCCACTCTTTAAGATTTGCCACCCGCGAATCACTTAAACCCAAGCCATATCTCTTTCCTGTAAAGCTTTTGCCAATTCTCTTCCGAACATAGGGCCATTGTAAATCCAGCTAGTGTAGATTTGGACTAGTGATGCACCTGCGTCTATCTTTTCTCCAGCTGATTCTGGACTATCGATGCCGCCGACCCCAATTATTGGCAGATTGCCATTTGTAGACTTTGATATGTAGCGAATGACTTCCGTTGATAGCTTATTGATAAAAGCGCCTCCACTGTATCCTCCTATTTCGTCATGAATAAGATTATTTGGCCTTTGTATTGTTGTATTGGTGGCAATGATTCCACTGAATTTGTATTCTAGCAATAATTCTAAAATAACATCAATTTCAGAAAAGCTTAAATCGGGTGCAATTTTTAATAAAATAGGATGTGAAGATCGCCCCATTTTCTTAGCTAAAGCCAAATTTTGTTTTTGCAGGGTATCCAAAATAATCGATAAATACTCACGAGATTGTAATTGTCGTAAATTTTGGGTATTTGGGCTACTCACATTAATCGTAAAATAATCTGCTTGGTCCGCTAATATTGAAAAGGATTTTGAATAATCTTCTACTGCTTTTTCAAGAGGTGTCACTTTCGCTTTACCTATATTAATTCCAAGTGGAATCTTACGTTGGTGCTTTGCAAAACCGTTTTCTAAAGATCGCAACATAGCTTCAGCACCCTTGTTATTAAAGCCCATACGATTAATCAACCCACTATGCTTTGGCTCCCTAAATAGTCGAGGACGAGGATTTCCTGGTTGAGCCTCGGGTGTGACGGTGCCCACCTCAACATGACCGAAGCCCAAAGCTTCGATTGCTCCAGGGAACTGGGCATCTTTATCCATCCCAGCGGCTAACCCTATACGATTTGGAAACTCTAATCCAAACAATTCTATTGGCTTATCACCCTTAATTTGATTGTAATTTCTAAACGCACCACAAACAAATGGCAAAGAAGCCATAAGCTTTAAAAAGTAGCAAGCTGAGTCATGCGCTTCCTCTGGTTCCATGCGAAAAAATAGAGGCCTTAATAAATTTTTATAAATATCTGACATTTAAATGAAATAAATTAGGTACTTAAGTATCTAAATCAAAAGAAAAAACTAAAATTAAATTAAAAAAATACTATAAATGCTCTTTACAAAATGTATTCTGTGTATTTCCCAATATATGAAAGATATTCATATAATTAAAATATAGTTAAATTAACAGTGTATGGCAAAAAGTTCTCCAAATTTATCCTGGTGTAAAGCAAAATTAGGCAACGACATGAATTGGTGGGTTTCTGAAATCAGTGACTCAATTCATTGGGATACAGAAGGCCTAGCCATTATCGACCCAAAACAGTTTCAACATATCGTTGATCTTATTGAGCCATTATATGATTACGGCTTTTTAAATGAATTCTTAGATAAGGCATTTTACACCTTTATTATCGAAAAAATCTATAAAGATAAAACGATTCACTTAAAACGTACTCAAGAAAGCATTCTTGAATGTGAAGATCAATTTTTTGCGCTTCCTGATGTCATAGACGAAGAAAAAGGACCTTATGCAGATTTTTTAGACCATATAAGCAAATTAAGAATTAAAATGCTGAATGCTTCCTTAGATGTTGCTCAAAAATTAACAATAGATGAGCTAGAAGAAGATATCCGGGAAGCCCAAAATAAAGATTATATGGAAGGCAGAGCAACCCACTACTTTTCTGAGATTACGGCAATTTTAGAATATCTTCCAGCTGGCTTTGAACTCGATAGTGATGAAGAAGCAGATGAAAAATTAAATGAATCAGAACCACTTCTCAAAGAGTTAAGTCATATTGATGAAGATTTAGATGATGACATCGAAGCCGATGAAACAATGAAATGGGAAGAGGAAGAAGAGGAAGAGGAAGATAATTTCGAAGAAATGACTTCCCCTCCAGATGAGTAGTACTCTAAAAAGTATTACTTACTTTAATTGCATCCAACACAAGTATTCTGATCCTTTCGGCCTACATTCGTAATGCGTTTCAGGAATGAACGATTCCCTTAGATCAAAATCATTTCCAAAATATTCCTCAACTGCTTCTCTATTTATTTTATAAGGAGGTCCATCTAAATTAGAGTCCTCAGGGTCTTTCAAAAAAAACACAGCAAGAAAATAGCCCTTAGGCCTAAGTACCTTAACTAAATTCTTTACATAGCTGTGTCGTAAATCAGGGGTGATCGCACAAAAAAAGGTATGTTCCACCACCCAATCAAAACTTTGGTTATAACATGAATCTAAATCAAAAAAATCAGCTACTTTATAGGATTCATTATTTACTACAGGGATTTTCTTCGCTTCGTTGATAGCGGTATGAGAAATATCCATTCCCGTAACTCTGGCAGAATTTTTTGAAAAAAGACGCACATCATGCCCAAGACCACATCCCAAGACTAGTCCCTCTCCTTTTAAAATATGTTTCTGCAACCATTGAGCTAAAGGCGGAGATGCGTAGCCTTTATCCCAAGGAGTAACACCTTCTTGATATGCCTTTTCCCAATCTTTCATATTATTATCTAGACTGTAAACGAATCTGATTAAATTGATTGTTTCGGCACAAATCCATGACTTCGGTAATCTTCTTAAGTTCCGTTCCCTCATCTGCCATAATTAAGACGCTAAAGTCAGCTTTCATTTCACTAGCTGTAACCAACGATTCATTCAATTGTTCGATAGAAACTGGTATTCCATTATAAAATTTTTCACCTATTTCATCTATTGCTATGACAATTTGTTCATCAAGTTGATTAATCCCAGCCGTTCTAATTTCAGGCATGGTTATATTTAATACTTTAAATTGTTTAAACTGCATCGTCACTATAAAGAAAAACAGCAAAACAGTTAACACATCAACCAATGGGACAATGTTAACGTAAGGTTTTCTTAAACGACGCTTGATATAAGACATTATTCACCTCGTTCTTTAAAAAGCAGACTCTCAATTGACAACTCAATCTGTTGGCTAATAACCTCAATTCGTCTTTGAAAAAATGAATGCATGGCTAGAGATGGGATTGCAACCAACAGCCCCAATATTGTCGTATTGAGCGCTAAAGCAATACCACTAATAAAGGAACTAGGATCAGAAAATTCCAGTTCAGGAGAAAAAGTACCGAAGACGCTAGTCAGTCCAAAAACGGTTCCCAATAGACCGATCAAAGGTGCAATGCCTGTGACGACCTCTAAAATAAATAATCCTCGCTCGAGTCGTCCTATCTCAAGTTGAACAAATGCTTTAAGCATTTTTTCATCTTTGGCATGAGAATTAGTATTAAAAAACTCGAGCAAACGACCGGCCAAAGAAGCTTTACTATAAGTCACCGAATTTACATTTCCGGATAAGACATCATCAAGGAAACCATTTGGAAATACAACAGTCTTCCTAAGAGCAAAGTAACGTTCAATTGATATAAAGGTCGCTAAAACGGAGCATAGCAACAATGGGAAAAAGAAAACTCCAGTTTGGTTTATAAATTCCATTTAATCATTCATATACTGAAGCTCTGTAACAATCGAATCCACATCAGAATTGCCCTCAAGTAATTCATTTAATGCATCAAAGCTACCATCCAGCAAACTCTTTCTAGCATCTGCTTTTATTGAACAATCAAAAGAATGTTCGCCAACATTTACCTTAAGTGCCTCTAAATCAATTGATATTATAAGCTCTGGCTGTTGATTAATCAGGTCTGCAATTTGCTTTCGTTCATCATTTCCAACAATAACACAAACCACACCAAGATTAGTTGAATTTCCAAAAAAGATTTCAGCAAAACTCCCAGCTATGACGGCGTTGAATCCAGCTTTTTGAATAGACTGGGGTGCGTGTTCACGAGAACTACCACAACCAAAATTATTACCACTTATTAAAATAGTAGCTTCCGAAAAGCGTTGATCATTCAGATTATGCTCTTTTTTTGAGCCATTCTCATCGAATCGTACATCATGAAATAAATATTCGCCGAGACCATCAAATGTTATGCATTTCATGAATCTAGCGGGAATGATTCTATCGGTATCCACATCGTCACCCGGTACGTAGACCGCTTTGCCTTCAACTTTTGTTATAGAATTATCGTTCATAATAAAATTTATAGTAGCTAAACATTTACTAAATGCTCATTAAAATTCGAAAACATCTCTAGCATCAGAAACTTCCCCAGTTATCGCAGCAGCCGCTACCATAATTGGGCTCATGAGCAAAGTTCTACCAGTTGGGCTTCCTTGTCTCCCCTTAAAATTTCGATTAGAGGAACTCGCACACAGTTGATTCCCAATTAGTTTATCTGGATTCATTGCCAAACACATAGAGCAACCCGCTCCTCTCCATTCAAAGCCTGCTTCCTTGAATATCTCATCTAAGCCTAAAGATTGCGCAATCTTAGCAACCACTTGAGAACCAGGAACAACTATTGCTTTCACTCCTTCAGCAACTTTTCTGCCTTTAAGATAATGAGCTACTTCTTTGAGATCTGACAATCGTCCATTTGTACAAGAACCTAAAAAGGCTACATCAATTTTCTTACCCTTTAATTCAGATCCACCCTCAAAAGACATATGATCTAATGCTTCAGCAATCGATGCTCTAGCTGACTGAGTCTCACCTGACTCAATTGTTGGAATAGATTCGTTTATGCCAATTCCCTGCCCTGGAGTAATCCCCCAAGTCACTGTCGGCTGAATTTCATTTGCATTAATTGTTACCACATCATCGTACTGACAATCTGTATCTGAGGCAAAATTTTTCCAACGCTCGACTGCCGCATTGAAATTAGCATCTTTAGGGCAATATTTTCTTCCTTTAAGGTATTCAAAGGTAGTCTCATCTGGATTGACATAACCCACACGCGCACCGCCCTCAATGGACATATTACATACGGTCATTCTCTCCTCCATTGAAAATCCATCAAACACTTCGCCACCGTACTCATACGCAAAACCAGTACCGCCATTAGTTCCTAATGTGCGGATAATGTGTAAGATAACATCCTTTGCATAAACTCCAGGAGCCAACTTTCCATTCACATTAATACGGCGAACCTTTAATTTATTTAAAGCAATCGTCTGTGTCGCCAATACATCTCTTACTTGACTCGTACCAATACCAAAGGCTATCGCACCAAAGGCACCATGAGTTGATGTATGTGAATCACCACAGGCAATGGTTGTTCCTGGTTGAGTAATTCCCTGTTCAGGCCCAACAATATGGACAATCCCTTGATGTCCAGTGTTCGTATCAAAAAAGGTTATGTTATTTTTTGCACAATTGTTTCTCAGCTCCTCAATCATTCCTTGTGCCAAAGAATCACTATAAGGCTCAACCATTTCGTTTGTGGGCACAATATGGTCCACCGTAGCAAAGGTTCGTTTTGGAAAACGAACGGATAAACCCCGCTCACTAAGCATACCAAAAGCTTGAGGGCTCGTTACCTCATGAATAAGGTGCGTTCCTATTAATAATTGAGTCTGACCATTCGATAGTGTTTTTACCGAGTGCGCATCCCATACTTTTTCGAATAAAGTTTTACCCATAAAGACAAAATAAAAATTAAACTATAATTAAAAATCAATAATTTT
>CENG01112127.1_pt1 | contig 16871 bp, 23 predicted proteins | sample 530131 | NCBI WGS metagenome assembly CENG01 (sample SAMEA2591057, study PRJEB7988) | marine metagenome | biome: marine biome (ENVO:00000447); feature: surface water (ENVO:00002042) layer; material: saline water (ENVO:00002010), including plankton (ENVO:xxxxxxxx) | depth 5 m
CACGAACTATCAGAAGGAGAAGGTCGCACCCAATTTGCCACCATAACCATTATCGCCATCATCTTCAGGAGAAGTTGCGAATGACATTTCACCATAGATAGAAAGACGCTCTGTAGCAGCAACGGAAGCACCTGCCTTACCAGAAAGGACAGTTTCGCTATCAGCACCTTCAGGACTGACAAGACTAGGGCCTGCTTGAACGTAATAACCTACATCACCGGTAGAACCTTCGTAGCCAATATGGAAATCGGTTGCGGTTCCGGAATAGTCAGAACCGGTCCAACCAGAGTTAGCTTCCACATTGACATAGGGGCCTGCAAAAGCAGCACCAGCGGACATGGAGAGAGCAGCAGTTGCTGCGAATACAGATTTAATCATTTTAGAATACCTCGTAATTTTACTTGTGGAGTGATTACCCACAGATGAAAAGATCCTCGACATGGATCTGTTGTTAGATTCCTCCGATTGGCCGTATCGGATTAGACTGGTTCAAATTTGCGGAATTCGTCTATGGAAAGTGGCACATGTGACAATTGTTGTAAAGGTTTACAAATGCCTCATATCAACTTATTTATAGTACCATCGATCACACTTTCTGTCAATTTCTTTGTAAGTTTTCCGAACCACCAATAGAGTGAAAGTTTTCAGATCCACCAATACTATAATCATACATTGGATTTAGTGACAGAGTTGTAATAACATTTTCAGTTGCCATCTCATACATCAACTCATGAATGTTTTCCGGTTCAACAGATACTTCGGGTTTCTTCGTAATAGCATAGATTTGCTCATGATGCTGTTGAAGTTCTTTTTCTTTACGAAGTTCAATGGATCGTTCAGTCTCTGGAGGATGTCCAAACCATTCATCATACTCCAGAACCTCTGGTGCTGGAACACCAACATACCCAGTGTAGTTATTTGGAATTGTTCTTTCCAACTCGGCTTTCATTTGTTGAAGTTCTGTCATGAGAAAATTAATTTTGTAGTGTAATCATAAGCGTAGGTCTCCCTTTTGCCTTTGATGCCCCATCCTAACCAATAATAGGCAGGAATCATATAACTTGTGACAGTTTGTCCGCCGCCCTCAAAGTCGGGGAGATTCCTCTGAAAAATATCTTCATTGATCATATAGCGAGTCTGACACTTTAGTTCGCTTGGATCGCATCCATACTTTTTAGCGAACACTCCTAATCCATTATAACGACCTATAGATGTCCATTGGATAATTCCATACCCACCCTTATGGCAACTATTATAAGAAACTCTAGCACCTCCCTCACAAATATTGGAAATAAACCTACTCTCCTGTTTAATATTTCCCAAAATTGTAGCGAGGGCATTTTTATCCCTTATATTAGTTTTTTCTTGCAACTGTTCTAAAACATATTGTTCTTCATATGTACAATCAGGACACTTCCATGAAGGAACATATGGTTGAATATCAATCAGTTCTGGTTTAGAAGTTTGTTTAGTCTCCTCTGGAACGAGCAATGCGCTAGAAACTAATGTTAAAGCAAGAAAACATACAGTGTTTAGCATAATTATTTTGCGACCAATTAAACCTAGCATAAAAAAAGAGGAGAGTCAAGACTCTCCCAGGTAACGTATTCAGTTGTATTTATAAATCACCACACACCTGGAATGATTTGACCAGTTGTGAAGTATGCACCAACAGCAGCAACAAAACCAATCATTGCTAGACGTGCGTTGAGGATCTCTGCTTCAGGGGTAAATCCGAATTTCATTTTAGTTCTCCTTTTAATTTAGTGTAAGATAGAATTTAGATTGATCCGATGGTGTATTCTCATAAACAGAAGAATCACCATACTCTTTGTGGTCCTTGTAACCAACCATGCGACCTTTCGTATTCTGAAGAGCGGGCATGAATACGATATAGAAAAATACGCCTGGTGCTCCGATGAATACAACGGAGACGATCACATAATAGGTAAGAAGTTCAAGCATTGGTCAAAAAATACCGAAAAAGAGTTTGCCTGTGATTGCATATGAAAGAAATCCAGATAAGACTCCCATCATTGCCCAGCGCCCATTATACATCTCTCTCTGCTGCATTGGCGAGAAAAGTCCTTTTCGGTTGTAGTCTTCTACTACCATCTGAGGTTCTTTTGCAAAGATATTCTGTTGTCCATGCTCGTTTGTCGTGACAGTCATATGGTATGTGAAGATTTACAACTGTAATTATATAGTAATGTAACGATTTTGTAAAGACTCTACTGCGCTTTGCCTGGTTCGGATATCCTTCCTAAGTATGGGTTCAGATTTGTAATGTCCTCTACAGACAGTTGCGCTCCGTTCTGTTGCCAGAAGTTTAGAATGCCATCATGACTATTCCTATGGAAGGTTTCAATATGATCAGGATGAATTGAAGAACCTAAATCGATCTTATATAGTAAGATTGGAGTAGCATAAGTGCATCCAGAATTATAAATCAAATCATCAGCAACTGGACGTGGTTTCACGCCATTATCAAGTTTATACTTATCTCCACGTACATGATTTCTAATTAGTTTTTCTGCATGGTGTCTTGTAATTACATAACATGCAGTAGAGAAATCATTTACAAATCGAGTGTGAATTGGAACAATAATATCCCCTGTACAAATAATTGCCAACTGAATTACATCCCAAGCATAAGGAGCACGGGCAATGAAGTCTGACCAGCTAAAGTTCCAATACTTTGCAAGATCGATATTACAATCATCTTCCATGATCACAGCATATGGAGCATCTGAGGTATCAAGGAAATGCTGGATTGCTTTCAAGTGTGATGTTGTACATCCAATCTCACCCGATGACATATTCTCAGGATAGCGACCTTTGATAATATCACTCAAGTCATCTTCTCTACCATCATATGCAGAGATACGAGTGTAGTCAGTGAGTTGCCAATACTCAAATTGAGACTTCATATACTCCCATCTCTCTGGTTGCCCATCAAGATTAATACAGTATACTGGACCAAAGTTTTTTAACTTGTATGCTGATTTGTTTTTATCCATGATATTTTTTTAGATAATCTTGATTTGAATAGTATTCTTCTAGTTCTGTTTTGCACATACTACTGAGACATGCCCAGAGTTCCATGTTTTTGGGCATATGAGGATTAGTAAACCATGAGTTCTTTCCCCTAGAATGCTCTAAGTGATAGACATAATCATTAATCCTACCAATACTATACCCTAAAGTCTTGAATCTGTAAAATCTTTCTTTATCTTCAGGAGCGTATGCTTTGAAATTCTCATTCTCCATTCCACCATCAATATAAACCTGACGATCAAAGAACTGAGCCCATCCAAAATCCGAAGTATGAAGTTTTGAATTTTTATCAAGATAATCAAAGTCACAATTTTCTAAAAATTGAGAAACTATTTCATCAGTTGCTTGTACCTGTTGTTGATACATTCCCTGACCGTAAGGATATACAATCTGACACTCTGCTTCTAAAATAGAATGATATGCTTGTTCATAAGATTCTATAGGTAGTATAACATCACAATCATAGTTAACTACAATCGGTGTCTTTGCATCTATAATCATTTCGTTAAGAACTCTCTGTCGATGAAACAATGGTTCTTCACTTTTTTCAAATAGATGAACAAGGTCTACAGGAACATTACAAATATCTTCCAAGATTGGCATTGCTTTTTCTTGAAAGACTGATTTGGAGTCAACTTCTTTGATAATAATATTTGTCTCAAAATTTTCCAACAAAAATGCTGTTGATGTGATTACATTCCGTAATCTATCTGTAGATTCGATACGAATAGGAATGATAAACGTTGCTTCATTTAAATCAATTCTCATCGGGATACTTCCTATTTTTACAAAAGTCACTATACTTTTCTTGAACGTAGTGATACTCTCTACGATTAATCATCCAGTTACCCTCAGGGTGTTCTATAGTAGCATCATACTGTGATGTTTGGTGACTACTAATACGATCATCATGATCACGATTAGCAACTAAAACATCTTCAATGATGTGAGGCATTCCGTTCTCCCAACGCATACGATGATAGAAGTCAGTATCCAAAAGTAGTTTTAAATTCTCATCAAAGTATTGCTTCAACTCATTTAGAAAGGAAACGACTGATGGACTACTCAAAAGATTCCTACCTTCTAACATGTAATCAGTCCATCGTGGAGTTTTGTGGTCATAGAAGTTCTTACCATCTTTTGTTCCACAGAATCCACTAAACATCCATGAACACTCGGTTTCTTTATATGCCTTATCAATCAATTCCAATGCAGAGTCACTTACGAAGATATCATCAGAAAACATTATCTTAATAATATCTCCTTCACACTCATCAAGAGCAATATTAATATTTTCACATGGAACGTCTCCTTCATACCTCACATATTTAAATTCAAAGTCATCAGAATATTCCATACAAACATCCAAGATGTTATTATTTTTACTTTGATCCGATACAACAATCTCAAGATCCTGATAAGTTTGAGACTTGATTGAATCTAAAAGCTCTCGCATCCACTTGGGACCATTATCCCCACGATCATGTGCAGGGATTGCAATAGAAAATCTCATCAGATACGCTCCCAATCTTCTGGAACAAGATCAGAATCATCAAGATCTGCTGCAGGTCCAAACCAAACTCTAGGAGCAATTACATTATTTGATCCAGATAACCATGCACCCCACCAACTGAATGATGAGTTTGCAATAATATGATAATCACACATTGTCATCAAACACATATCAACAAGATTACTATCTGCCTGAGAAACCATAAAACGATCTTCATCTTCAAATAATTTTTGATTCATACACCAGTCTGGATCATCAGAGAATACTAATACTGGAAGATCTGGCATCTGCTTAATTGCTACCTCATAATACTCCATGGGGCATAGAGGATGATAACTCTGTTTTTCCACATAATCAGTTCGACGAATATGTAAGGAAATTAAAGATCCACCATTTGAAAGTTCTGAGAATACTTGATTACATGGATCAAAAATATCATCTACAAATGCAAAGTCTCCCATTATTTCTCTATCAATATGTTTAAAATATTTTTCACTTTGAAAGAACCCATATAGATTTACATTATCAGGACATGTATCAAATAATTCTTGATCAAATGTAAATGACTTTTCTTCCAAATAAGTTGCACCAAACAATTCAATATGTTTTAGTTTTGGAAGTTTGAATGCTTCTAAAAGTTGATGATCTTTATGTTCATCATTAAAGTCACTTGGTGGAATACACCAATCGTATCCATGGTGAGCAGCAATACCACGCAATGCTGCATACTGAAACATCTGATTACCCAGACGACCATTACGGCCTAGATGATTATAACCAATCATAATTCAATCAACCTCCAACAATTTGTAAATCAAAGTAACGATTAAAGTTTACGAGACCACTACCAAGTCTCTGTCCATGAGCAATATCAGAAATATCAATTACTTCATGCCTCTCACGATCAATTCCATTCCAAAAGGCAATCATATCTCCATCACTATTATTATGAACGTCATCCAGATACATGAGACCACCCTTCCAGTTCTCTTCAATATACTTAAAGATCTGAACTTCATCTCTACCATTATGAGATGCGTCAAGTGTCATTAGATCAATCTCATCATAATTAATTTCATCATTCATAAAATTACCGATTCTAAATTGAATATTACTTCTATCAATCTTATCTGCAATCTTTGCTTCAATATCATAACTGATGATGTTATTTTTTTCATTGTAAGACATCATCACAGCAGATCCACCCAGTGAAGTACCAATCTCTAGGATTGTTGTATCATCAACAAGAGTAGAAAAATATGCATAAAAAGGATAGTCACTGATTCCAGGTACATTGTAATTACCATCCTGTCCATGCACCATATATTCAGTTAGATATTTGTATTTCTCATAAGAAGAATTGAGAATAAAACTTTCATCGATTACAATTTTTTGTTTTGTCATGATAATAATTATGTTATGTTTTGAGTGAAGAAATGAAATCCAAAAGTATCTACACCATCATGATATGGTGATACATGCCTTTCTTTAGAGAATCTTGCTGCTACTTCTACAGGAGCAAACTTACATCCATTCTCTTCGTATATATGTTTGTTATGAACACAAATATTTCCGTCCTCAGACGTTGATCCATACCCAAAGTGTTTATAGAAATCTCCCTGGTTTACATCCCAAGGAACTTGAACTTTAGTTGGAACATCTAAGAGTTTTTTACTTCGGAAACTAAAACCACCATTACCTACTGCAATATGTTCACCAAATGGAGTTACGAAAGATCTTGCTTCCCATCTCCAGGGAGCTCCGATGTAGTCGTAGTTGAACCAGTCATCGTTCCATTTCCAGGGTCTGATAACATACCCATCAGGTTGAACAAGAAGACAATAGTCAGTAGTGATATGTTTAGTAAGATTATAGATACAATAATAATTGTAATCATGAATCGATTGAATGTTATAACATTGAGAGAACTCTATGTCCTCTGGAAGGTCCCCAGGATCCTCATGAGTAATTAATTTAACTGAACCAAAAGAAATACCCTCCATACTCTTTTGAAGGGCATAGAGAGCGCCTGAGATGTTGTCTGAGGAAATGCAGAATAGAGTTACATTATCTAATTTAATCATCTAGTCAAGTCTCCTTCATATATGTTGGTATTTATTTTATATTCTTCCCACTCAGTTTTACATTCATCCACAGAAAATAGTTCACCACTCTTATCCATATAATGAGTCACATAATTATAGATGCTACATCCAAGTGACCACCACCCCTCAGAAAGATTATGGTGAAACCAATACTTAGGGGCAATACAAATCTCAAGATTGGTACTCATCCATAATGGAAAACATGCAAATGTTGAAGACGAACAAATAATATTTCTACAATTTTTCAATGCAACAAAATCCCAAGCAATATCTACATGATAAGCAGGATACTCTGGTAAAACATATTGTGCTGCTCTTACATCATCTGTAACTACAGCAAACTGCATATTGGGATTCATCTGCATTACATTTTCGATTGCATTATCCCAATAACTTCTTGGCAACCAACAACCAGGATTACCAATCATATCCCCACCTCGGAAGTTAAGGATACACATATTTTCAACGTTAGTATCTTGATGATTCTTTTCATCAAATACTTTGAACCACTTTTTGAAGTCTGAGTTTATAAAGTATTCTTCAGATTGTAAATTACCATCAATCTTAGTATTATCTCCAACAGTAAATAGTTGTCTATCAGTAAGTCTAAGATCAGTTTTTAATTCGGGATCTGTCCACATTGCGTGACGATATTCACGATAATAATGTTCAATACCTTCTGGTAACTCTGTTGGAGGTCCACCTTCTGGTCCAATACCACCTTCAACTTTTTCACCCATAGAAGGGTTCATAAAGTCATAACCCTTAAATCTTTCTGGGCATTGAATACCCCAAGAGTATCCATTCTGCTCAGCAATAGACCTAAGGGTAGCATAGACAAACAATTGATTGCCAAATCCTTGACCATTATAGAGTTCAGTGATTATCATTTAATCCACGCCCATGTATCATCATATGTACTATATTGAGGAGTAATATTATATCTACGTCTAAATTTTAAGACTGCATGTTTAACATCTAAAGAGTTCCAATCATGTCCAGCAAATAATCCATTTGATTTGACCTTTGGATACCACACTTCAATATCATTATATGCTTGGTCTCCTGTCATGCAAGCATCCAAGAAAATAAAATCCAAACTATCATCTTCAATTTCTTTTGCGGCATCATTACTATCCATCTCATGGAATACAATTCTATCTTGGCATCCAGAATACTTTTGATGATGATATGAAGTTAATTTTATAAATTCAATTTCCTTTTCATCAATACTATAAGATGGATGTCCATCTGGTACATCTTTTAAATAATCAGAGTATGGTTTATATGCATCAACGCCATGCAATTTTTTTACATAGGGACAATTGTGCAAAATAGTCATAAAACTATCTGCCTTATAAACTCCAATCTCTGCTCCAACTAATCCATTTGGATGAACATCAGGACCTTTATAAAGAAGATTGATTGCATGAATGATACTCTTAATATCAGATTGTACGTCCCTGTAGTTGTAGTTAGTAACCATTAGACCAGTCTTTCATAGTGTCGTTGACCTCAAAATTGCACATCCAGATGGTGAACAGGGCACGTTCAATCATTTGCCCCTCACCCGACACTCTAGCATGATCTGCAAATATTTTCAAGTTCTCATAAAATATCTTATCATACTTAAGGATATACTCCTTTGGAACTACAAAGTTACCACCAGTCGGGAATCTAACATACTTTGGGATTACGGGATTCTTAAAGCAAAATTGTAAGAAATCATTATAATTCCTAAAGAATTTTGTTGGATGTTTAGGGTGATTCAAATACCAACTATCGTTAGTTTCCATCCATCCACCATCACAAGACATCATAGCATACCCATTCTGAAGACTAAGTTGGGTTTGATCATGCATCTCCCAATCTTCGATCGGAGTAAAAGTTTTATTATTAATCACCTTATCAAAAACTTTTTGACTTACATGGCGACCAACGATATTACCTTTGATAAATGCAGTAACATCTGGTAGATTATCGTAATTATCTACAATAAATGTCATGTAATCACTAATGTTATATCCATTAGGAGACCCATTGACTATATTGTATTCGGGATACTTTTCCTTTAAGTTTGATGGTGGAAGTACTCCACTATTATCATTATCAACCACTCCACCATTCCACACCTTATCATAGATGATATGTGGATTGGGGTAATTCTTTACCCACTCAAGATCATTATTATAAGAAGATATGCATAAGAAGTTCATTTGCACCATTTGCCTCCGCTACAATTCGACTGTAAAAATTTTTAACCTCTAACTCAGATAAATCAACCTTTTGCATTTGTTCAAATAGATAAGATTTATTTATCAATAGTTCTTCTGTCACTTCTGAATAATCATCCACAAATAATACTGGATACGGTTTAAATAAAACCTCCAAGTATGGATGTCTCTTCATGATAGGAACTCTCCTCATTAAAATAACTTCCCAGTTCCTATGACAATCAATAGCATTGCCAACAGGACATATCATGAACTTTGACTGAGACAAATTATATAAGAAAACAGAATAAGTAACTCGCTTATCGTGAACTTCTGCCCATGATTTACCTCTGAATAGATCTTTGATACCAACTCTCTCTGGGTTTGTAGTCTCACTATGACTAACATAAAGAAGTCCTGGAGGATTTTGTGGGAGACATTTCATATAACTTGAAATCTCTTCAATCCTATTATCACCTTTATGCATTCTTCTTTGAAGTCCATAAGGTGCAGGGATGACTCTACCTCCATGTGATATTGCATTTGCAGCACTGACACAAAGAACATTCTTCGGCATTGCCTTAAAAATATGTTCATCAATAGGGGTATCTTCAAGATTAGTGAAGATGATAAAATTCATGCTGGGGAATTGTGAGCAGAGTTTAAGTAGATCACTCTTCTCCATAAGACCTTCAACATAAGGTCTATCACTTTCCTTCACTTCTACAATGTGTCTTTTATATAAGCGAATATTATCAATAAACAGAGTCATATAATCTCTGCTTTTCTTTATTTCAAATACCTTTTCTGCAAACTCTAGGTTAAGTAAATTAGCATCCTTCATAAAAGATGTAAAAATATTCCCCCATTGACCAGACTGGTCTCCGAAGGAATAATCACATAGATTTGAAAGAGCAACTCCTTCTATTAATTCCATGGTCGAATAAACTCAGAATACTTTTCTTGATTGTTTGTGATGTAATCAGGGTATGATTCATCAATAGGAACTGGTGTCAATTTAATTGGTCGTCCAAATGGATCAATACCATGTTCAACACGTTCTTCGGCAAGATCTTTATTTGTTGAAGTATTATTTTCCGTGTGCTCGTAAGAAGCAATCTTTAGTTTGAGATTCTCAGCATCACCAAAGAAACTCCAGTGCCATCCAGAGTTTTCAATCTTATATGAATCCCTATGAGCATTACGAAGAAGATCAACAGAAGTTTCAGATAATGTTTTAAAGTTACAAATTCGAGTTCCCATCCATTCTTCTTGGTAGAGATTATTCAGATTATAATAGAATGCTCTCTGCAATGCAACATAATGATTATCGGGATTGAACCAAGATAAATCCTCAATCACTAATGGATTGATAATTTCATCAGCATCACTTGTCATAATAATGTCATCATCTTCGATGCCAAAATTTACAGATCCGTAAATGCTACTATCACGATTGAAGATTGCTCTCTTAAAACGTAAAGCATAACTATTGTAAGCCTGACCATTCAAATCAACTCCACCCATTGGTGTATGATATTTTACTTTGGCATTATATGCTGTATAGTCATCTGGTATTTCTTCTGTGATATTGTGAATAATCTTGTGATTAAATTTTTCAAATAGATCTTTGTTTTCTTGATAATAAAGTGGTTTAGGATTTCCACTTACAGTCCAAGGTGATTCTGTTAAAACAAAATAATCAACAACATCATTCAAGATGTTTAACCTAAGTTCTAAAAGATCAAGTTCATTAAAAAATATAAACGAATCAAACACTCTCATAGCAGTACTCCAAAATAAATTTTCTTTGTTCTTCGTCGTTTTTCCAAGTCTTAGACTCTAAGTAATTCTTAAAGTCCATCATAAGAACATTGATACCAGATGCCATTAAGATTTCGGGATTCAAATGTTCTGTTAGATAAATGCTACTACAGTAAAAGTTCTTAATGTTTGATGAACATAATGCTGCAGCAACTGCAAAAGTCCCCGTTCCAGAGGACGCTAAATTCTTCGCTCTCATTAATGTTGCAAAGTCACTTGCTACTGTACTAGACTTAACAGTAACATTTTTATACTTCTTCAATTCTGGAATGATAGGATTATAAGTATCATTCTCAGTGACTACAATCACTTTTTTAAAAGACTCCACTAAGTTCTTGTAATAGATCAGTGGATTGGGAGTATAGTCATGAGGAGGATTATGTTCATGAGCAAAGATGTCTCCGCTACGAACATGTATGACTAGGGTTTCATCATCATAAGGGAGTCCAATACTAAACTTGAAGTTAGGTACAATATGCTGTCTAGCAACTCTTCTCATATTTGAAAAGAGAAAACCTAAATCAATGTCAAAGTCTTTGTTGTGAGTATTATAATGAAAATAACGATTTGGAGGATTCAGCATCTGCTGTCCTTTGTAGTTCACTATTACTTGATTAATGAGTTCATGATCTGGCGCGAAGAATCCTTGTCCAGTCACCTCAGAATGAAGTATTCCATTACATATTTGTTGGATATTATTACCCAATCTACCATACCAATGAGAAACAGAATTTAGTTTGTTCATATCAATTGTTGTCTAATATAAAAAGCATCTCCCCAAGTTCCACCCATCCAGTTTGTTTCAACTCGTACCATGTCATAATCCTTGAGGAATTCATCAATCTCTTCGATCAAAGCATTGCCTTCATAAACTTCAGTATTATTAACTTCAGTATAAACACAGTCAATATTTTCTAAAGTTTTTTCTGCACCTTTCAAGACTTCAAGTTCATATCCTTGAGTATCCATGTTCAAAAAACTATACTTGTGATCTGAAGGAATCACTGAATCCATAGTTACCATTTCAACAGTTTCCTTTCGATCAAATATAATATTTGGATATTGTACAAGTACAACCTTTGGATTCAGAATAGAACTACAAAGTCCATCATCATTGCATGTCATCTCTACAGTCTTACAACTGTTACCCAATGCTTTATTGATCAAAATAGCATTATCTAGTCCAACAGATTCTACCTCAGAAGACAACTTTTGAAAAGGTGTTTTTTGTGGTTCAAACACAATTAAGTTAGAAACATTATTTTTCTTATAGGTTTTCATCTCTTGACCGATGTGCCCACCAACATGAATGACTCCAGTTACATTTAAATTGTACTGTCGAACTAAAGAGGAGTAACTTAATAACATTTTCAACTCCTAAAGATACATTGTGTAGATTCTTTTGATAGTCTACTCTTCTGAACAAACTTCTTAACGATCTCTGGATCAACTACTTGAGGGTCAACATACCAATCTTCATATGGATTATGTAAGTTAGCAACATTACGAACTACCAGTTCATATCCTTTTGAGAGTAGAATCTCCATTGCCTCTTCACCTGGGTCAGCACCATCTTTATATAAATCAGTCTCGTAAGTAATCACAGAGAAACGATATTCATCTAAAGGAAGTGCCTTCAAAGCGTTCAAAGTTTGCCATGCTGGTTCGATGTCAACTTGCAGATAGTCAATCTGTTTTGAGAAACCTCTTTCTTCAAAGAGTGCTTTGTAATCAAATGTAGTTGCATCAGTGCAGATACACTTGTTTTCTCTTAGAGAATTATATCCATCAACCTTTGACTGATCAATTTCAAAAGAGACTCCGTTCCAATCAAACTGAGTCTCTAACAAGTAAGTATTACTAATAATTACAGCGTGATCACCACCAATTTCAACATAAGTTCCACTACGTTTTCCATCAAGAATACTCAATGCAAACATGTCTTGAAATGCTTGAGAATAATTATTCTCAATCTCTTCTACACCCGTGAACTTATGGCGAAGATTTTCAATGTCTTTTTTAAAGTAACGATTGCAATCTGGAAATGTAAATTCAGTCATCAGTTTCTCCAATAGTCATAAATGTCCTTTTCAACTTCATATTCCATGGTCTTAACCTTTCTGTTTGGTTGTTTCATTGCCCAAACAAACATACTTTCAATAAGTTCTTCAAGTTTAGTTTCATCCTTAAACTCAAGAATAGTTTTGGCCTTTGTGTGATCACAGTAAGCATGTTTCACTTCATGCCTTGGTTCTCCATGTTCAATTGAAACCTCATAACCATACTTTTTACCAATTGATTGAACAGTCTCTGCAACTTGATTCAGACTGAAGTATTTGTCTGCACCAATATTGAAGATCTCACCATCATGATCTGTTAAGAGTCTATCAAATGGTTCCATATAGTAGCGGATATCAGAGAATGCTCTCGTTTGTTCGCCATCACCATAGACAAGAATTGGTTGTCCATTGAGTGTCTTACGAATGAAGATACCAATTACGTTACGATAACGATCCCAAATATTTTGATAGATGCCAAGAACATTGTGAGGGCGAACAATATTATAACGAAGTCCAAACTGCTCATGTGCCAACTTTAGATCACACTCTACAGCATACTTTGCAATGCCATATGGATCAATTGGTTGAGGTTTCTTGTCTTCGGTAAATGGTGGTTCTTGTTCACCATATACTGCCATACTAGAAGTAAAGATTACCTTAGTATCATGATTAATGCATTCATTGATTAGATTAGCCGAACAAATAAGATTGTTGCGATAGTTGTAATTGCGAATGAAAGGAGATAAACCTTCGGCAGCATATGCAGCAAAGTGCAATAGTACGTCGGGATTATGTTCTTCAAAAAGTTCTACAACTTTTTTTCGTTTTTCCAAATTAAATTTTTTGAACGTAAAGTTATCATCCTTAGGGATGAACGCTTTATATCCTCCAGACAAATCATCAATTCCAATTACCTGATGCCCATTGCGAAGTAAATGTCTGGAGTAATTAGAACCAAGAAGTCCTGCACATCCAGTTACGAATATTTTCATTGTTTAAGTTCTCCAAATAATTCAAAGACATTAATCTTCTAGTGAATGATATAATTCATAGTCATCCTTATACCAGTTTCTTATTAGTTCTTTGTCTTCATCTGAGATATTTATTATCTCGTTTCTAGTCTTCCTCTTATTTAAATGAGGTAATGCTATTCCATGATGACTTGTTCCCATTGATTCATTTAAATACCCTGGTATTTCTGAAATTTGATCAAACCTAAAAAGTTTTGTATCATTCAGGATAAAGTCTGTTTGTTTCCTTAGATGATTGTCCCACACATAAGGATCTTCATCATAACACTTCTTTGTCTCTCTCAACCATAAACTAAAATCATCAGTTAATACCCATTGTTTTTCATCATATGAAGATACACCAGAACAATACTCTGCGGATGGAGAATAATTTTTATTAATCCAACAATACTCGCTTAAAATTCTTTCTTCTGGATCTCGAATAATAGTAAAATTAAAATCAATCTTACTATGATCAATTATAGAATTGTAAAGTTCTTTATGAATGTGTTGAGGATTACATGGAGAATGTTCATGAATTGAATTTAGTAATTCATTACGTTGTACAATATCACTAAACTGCAAAATACTCTCTATATTTCCTCCATCTAAAGCAACTGTACAATTCATACTCCTCAATATTTTTGTTACACTAGTCCCAGCAGTTTTGGGAATATGAATGTAAAATCCAACGCGGTTATTTGATTTGAAAATAGGCATTACTCAACTATGGAATTCTTGCAATAAAGGTCTGAGGTATCTTTATCAGCATATGCAGGTCCAAACCACATTTTAGGTGCGACGACTTTCTTATGCGGATTATCAATCAACCATGCTCCCCACCAACTCATAGAACTATTAGCGATTATAGCATGAGAACACAAAGACATCAAACAAAGATCTGTATAAGGCGTATAAGATCCATCGGGATATTTATTAATCGGTTCAGAGATCATAAATCGATCATCCGAGAAGAATTCCTGTTCCTTTACCCATTCTGGAGAATCTGAGAAGACAATTACAGGTTGATCATCATCAAAATGCAACAAGGCCTTCTGATAATATTCAATAGGTTGAACTGGATGTTGATCACCACATTGAGTATAAGACCATTTAAATCCCCTAGGATCAGTTAAGTTTGGATCCCCACGTCTTACATGTAACATGATAGGTTCTTGACCTTCAAGAGAGTCCATCATATCTTTACATGGAATCAAATGTTCATCATGAAAGGTATAATCTTTTCTGATCACATCTTCAATGTGATGAAAATACTTTTCACTCTGAAAGAATCCATGAAGACTTATATTGTTTGGGCAATTGGTAAACAATTCATGATCAAAATGAAAATGTCTTTCTTGAACATATTGATATGATTCTTTAAAAGATAGATTTTCTTCTTTTACAGATTCTAATTTAAAACATTCATGTAAACTATAATTTTCAATTCCAGTTCTATCAAATGGAGGAATACACCAATTATAATCATGATACGCAGCAATTCCACGGAGTGCTGCATACTCAAACATTTGATTACCTAATCTACCTAGATTTCCGATCTGATTAAATGCTAACATACTCTTTTTTCATCTCATTGAACACTTTACGAATTCCCTCTTGAAGGTTGGTTTTTGGTAACCACCAATCATGGATGTAATTACTTGCTTCATTTCGCTTATCAAGTTGAACACTATCTTTTGCAAGTCCTGGTTTAATTCTTACTTCCTTTCCAATCAATTGAAATTGTCCTTGAATTATATCAGCAACCGATTTGATTGAATCAGAGCGGAACGATGTAATATGAAGTTCATCTTCTGGTTTAAACTGAGTGTAACAATCCATAATTGTTTCAAGTGCTTCACAGCAGTCTTCAGCATAAAGAAATTGACGTTCTTCAGTGCCATCAGTCATCATTTCAAAATCACCTTCTTCAAATCCTTTACGAATAAAATCAGTAATCACATGTGACTTCTCTCTATCATTTTCTATACCATAAACATTCCAAAATTTTACAACTAAACCATTTAAAGATCTTGTATATAATTCACCAATTCTCTTAGCAACGCCATATGGAGAATATGACATGTTACTCATTTGAGATGATGCAAATACAAATCTCTTATTCAAATCTCTTAGCATCCTAAACACATTTGTCATCATCCTTGTATTATTATCAATGAAATCAAATGTATGTTGATACTTTTTCAAATATCTAGATCCACCCACATCAAATGCCAGAAAAAATACAAAATCAGAATCAATTATTTTTTCTAGTACATATGCGTTTGGAATCATAGTTAAATCATGCCAATGAGGATCAATAGTTTTATCGATGGCATAAACAGTATGTCCTTTATCTTTTAAATATTCTGTTAGATATGAGCCAATTTGGCCCGCAGCACCCAAAATTGTTACTTTCATTTTCTCTCTTTAATAATTTGTTCACTGATCCATTCATATGTTTGGCGAATACCTTCATCAAGACTTAGTTGATAATCCCAACCAAGTTCACTTCGTATAAGATCATTGTTAGAGTTACGTCCACGTACACCAGTATGAGGAACATCAACATGGATCTTGGTTACAATCTTGTCAGAAATTTCTGCAACAGTATCCACAAGTTGATTAATAGTAACCATCTCTTCAGAACCAATGTTCACAGGACCAATGAAATCACTCTCCATCAACCTTCGAGTCGCTTCAATGCATTCGTCAATGAACAAGAAGGAACGAGTCTGTAAGCCATCTCCCCACACCTCGATTGCTCCACCCTCCTTCGGGAGGTAAGCGACTTTACGGCAGATTGCAGCTGGTGCCTTTTCTCTTCCACCGTTCCAAGTTCCTTCGGGACCAAATATGTTGTGATACCTAGCGATGCGAACAGGAATACCATAGTTCCTAGCATAGGCAAGGTAAATTCTTTCACTAAAAAGTTTCTCCCATCCATATTCTGAGTCTGGAGCGGCTGGGTATGCTGATTCTTCACGGCAGTCTGGGTTAAGTGGATCTAGTTGATTATGTTCTGGATACATACACGCCGAAGAACTGTAAAAAATCTTAGTGGGTTGATCCAACTTAGGACGATTACA
>CENG01041951.1_pt1 | contig 16773 bp, 14 predicted proteins | sample 530131 | NCBI WGS metagenome assembly CENG01 (sample SAMEA2591057, study PRJEB7988) | marine metagenome | biome: marine biome (ENVO:00000447); feature: surface water (ENVO:00002042) layer; material: saline water (ENVO:00002010), including plankton (ENVO:xxxxxxxx) | depth 5 m
TACAAATTAATAGATAAAAAGCAAAATCCATCCCTTGGTTTCGAAGCAGAGAGATATCAGTTGGATGAATATGGTTCCGAACACATACACCTAAAGAATGACTCCAAGGAATTGGTCTTCATGGTGATGTTCAGAACGATACCGGAAAACTCATCAGGTGTAGCGCACATACTTGAGCATACAACACTTTGTGGCTCAGAAAATTACAAAGTCAGAGACCCTTTTTTTATGATGTTACGAAGGTCAATGAGCACTTTTATGAATGCTTTTACAGCAAGCGATTGGACAGCGTATCCTTTTGCTACACAAAACAAGAAAGATTTTTTTAATTTGCTAGATGTTTATCTCGATGCAGTTTATTTTCCAATACTGGCCGAAGAGGATTTTAAGCAAGAAGGTCACAGACTGGAATTTTCAAAGTTTGATAAGAGTAGCTCTCCTCTTGAATACAAGGGTGTGGTATTCAATGAAATGAAGGGTTCAATGAGCAATATTTCAAGCATCACTTGGCAAGCTCTGACTAAAAACCTTTTTCCAGATCTGACCTATAAGCATAATAGTGGAGGTGATCCAGAAACAATTATTGAACTGACTCACGACTACCTCAAAGGATTCCATAAAAAGTTTTACCACCCATCGAATGCGACCTACTTCACATGGGGTGATGTAAGCGCCAAAGAAATACAAAATTTCATTGACAAAAAATTGGCACAGAAATTTAAAAGAATCGATGAAGCAAAATTAGAAATAGTAAAAAACCAAAAACCTTTTAATAAAAGTGTAAGCGCAGAAGAACCATTTACCCCTGTATCGAAAGAACAAAGTGGCTATCAAAACTATACAGCTTGGGCTCTTGGTGAAAGTTTTGATATTGAACAACTTCTTGAAGCGCACTTGATATCATTGCTGCTGCTTGGTAATTCTGCGTCTCCGCTCTATAAAGCACTTGAATCTAATGATATTGGGAAATCTCCTGCTCAAATTTTAGGACTTGAAGATAGCATGCGTCACTTAATGTTCATTTGTGGCATTGAAGGTTCTGAAAAAGACTCTCAGGACAAATTCAAAAAACTACTAGATAAAACTTTTGGCGATATTGTCAAAAATGGATTCTCACAAGACCAAATTCATGCAGCATTCTACCAGCTTGAGCTTAATAGAAGGGAAATCTCATCAGGATCGATGCCATATGGACTGCAAATACTTCTCTCTATGGCTCCCGGAGCCCTCTATAAAGCTGATCCAATTGCATTATCAAATGTTGATGAAGCTTTGAAGTCTCTTAAAGAAAAAATTAAAGATAGCAGCTACCTGCAAGATTTAGTAAAAAGGTTTTTTATAGACAATCAACACAGGGTTGACCTAGAAATGGTTCCTGATATGGAACTTATCAATAGCAGAGAATCGAACTTTACAAAAACATTGGATTTAATTAAATCCTCAATGAGCAGTAGAGAAAAACTTGAATTAGTTAACTCTGCTAAAGCGCTAGCGGAAAGACAAGAAGCTGTACCTGATAAAAATTTACTTCCTAAACTTGAGTTATCAGATGTACCAAGTGAGGTTGTATACCCAGCCACAAAAAAACTATCAACATTTGGTTATAGTCCAATATTTTATGATCAAGCTACCAATGGTTTGACCTACAATTCAATATCCAGAAAGGTTAATCTTAGTTCCATCGATGAAGTTGGTGACTTAATGCTGCTGACAACACTTATGGGTAAAGTAGGTGCTGGAGATATTGACCATATCAAACTACAAGAGTCAGTAGCAAAAGTATCTGGAGGCATATCTGCATCAACTCATTTCTATTTTGACAAAACCAAGCAACTTAAAGGGAGGGTTGCTCTGTCATCAAAATACTTGCCAGAAAATAACGACGAAGTCTTGGATTTAATGTTCAAAATACTCGATTCCTCTAAGTTTGATGATGAAAAGAGAATCAAAGAGCTTATGTTTCAAAATTTCATGGGCATACAGCAGTCCATTGTAGAAAATGGCCATAGGTTTGCGATGCTTTCAGCATCAGCAATGCATAACCAACTTGGTGCTCTTCATGAGATAAGTGGTGGTCTTTCCTCATTATTTAAATTTGCTCCTTTTATTTCCAACAATGAGGAGGATGCGAAAAAACAAATCCAAAAAATTGCCGATCTCAGTGTAAGTCTTAAAGATAATGCGAATGAGCTTGCAATTATTTCAAATATAAAACCTAACAAAGAACAGCTGAGTTTTATAAAGAATATAAATTTCAAGAAGGACGGGGATTCAGCCATTAATTTTGATTTTAAGCCTGCTTTTTTAAAAGTTGCGATGCCCATTAATACTCAAGTTAATTTTTCAGCAATGTCGCTTGATGCGCCCTCCTACTCTCCAGAAGAATCACCAAAATATCTTCTTCTTGCAAGCCTCTTAAGGAATGAATTTTTGCATAGAAGAGTGCGCGAACAGGGTGGTGCATATGGTGGTGGAGCTATCTATGATCCTTTTGCAGGAGCATTTAAATTCTTTTCATATCGAGATCCAAGATTTATTGAAACTTTTGAAGACTTTTCTGAATCATTCAAGTGGGCAACCAAAGGTGATTTTGATGATGAAATGATTCTTGAAGCTAAGCTATCTGTATTATCGGATATCGATAAACCAGCGTCCCCTGCAGGAGAAGCATTCAAGGATTACAGATTTAATGTTGAAGAAAAATCACAGAAAATTAGGTCTCAATACCGAAAGAAAATTATTAATGCCTCGAGAGAAGAGATTATCGAAGCGGCAGAGCAACTAAAGGGGCAACCTAATAGCTGTTTTTCTATCATTAATCCGAATCTTGAGAAAAAAGCATCTGAGGAAGGGTTTCAGATTAGAAGAATCTAGAGGGTCTAAATTCTTTCTATCCAATTAATTAATCAAAAATGTTCCACCATTTTTTTGGCTTTTCTATTGGGCAATTATTTAGCTGTCGCTTGTACCTGATTGAATCAAATTTTACTTTTTTTGCTACCTCTAGTAGCCAATCTTTTTGTTTATATGAGCCTCTTTGAAAGCCGCCATAACCTTCGTGGTATGCCACATATAATTTATCAACTTCATTCATTCTGATTCCAGATCTTGGTGCTTTGGAAAGATACCACCCCACAAAATCAACAGAACTTTCAAAACTACTTCTACTAGCGCGATAGTTTCCCGTTTCTTTTTTATATTGATCCCAAGTTGCATCAACTGCTTGGGAATAACCTCTGGCACTTGATGGTCTTTTCCAGGGTATAATGCCCAATATTTTTTCCCTATCTGGTGCTGCATTCGGGTCAAAAGAGGACTCTTGTCTTATGATTGCCATAAGTGTGCTTGGCTCACTCCCCCATTTTTCACTGGAGTTATAGAGCATGTTTCTCCATCTTGGGTTCTCGTCAAGAATCTTACAGATATCATCTTGATTGGATGGAATGCTTACAGCACAACCAGAAATAAAAATTAAAATTATAAGGATAGATTGTTTCATCATAGTTTTAAGAAATCGCTTAACTTATCTTCAGTAATTAATTCTATGCTAAATTCAGTTGCTTTTTTAAGTTTTGACCCAGCATTTTCACCAATAATTAAATAATCTGTCTTTGAGCTTACTGCAGATGAGGGAATGCCACCTCTTTGTTTAATTAATTGCTTAAGTTCATCTCGACTAAAATTTTCAAATGAACCTGTAATAACAATTTTTAGATTGTCTAGATGGCTATCTTCGCTTACCACAAAATCTTGAATACTTAACTCCTCCAACAAGCTATTAATGCCAATAGGGTCTTGTTCGAAAAAAGTAACTATATGTCTTGCTACAACTTCTCCAATGTTATCCATTTGCATCAATGCATCAAAATTTGCCCCCCTAAGTTTTTCAAACGTCTTAAAATATCTAGCTAAAGAAGATGCAGTAGTTTCTCCCACCTCTGGGATGCCTAATGAGTTAATGAACATCTCCAAGGTTGGTGATCTAGAAGCCTCAATACTATCAAAAAGATTATCAATAGATTTTTCACCAAATCCTTCAAGGCTTTTCAACTCACTTTCATATTTTTTTAACTTAAAAAGGTCGGCTACTTCTTTTACATACCCTAAGTTAATGAGGTGTTTATTTATCTTGTACCCTAAGCCCTCAATATTCATAGCTTTTCGTGACACAAAATGCTCAAAAAATCCAAATAACTGTTTCTTGCATGACATGCCATTTATGCATCTAAGAAAGGGCCCATCCAGATGCAATTTGGTATTACATGACGGACACACATCAGGGATGTTTACGGGTTTTGCACTTGCATCCCGGACATCGTGATTAACTTTTACAATTTGTGGGATCACATCTCCAGCACGTTTTACTAAAACTGTGTCGTTAACCATGATGTCAAGTCTCTTTAGTTCGTCCATATTATGTAATGAAACGTTTGAAATATTTGCACCTGATAAAAGCACAGGCTCAATTTGAGCAAATGGAGTCACCACCCCAGTTCTGCCAACAGAAAAAAGCACATCATTCACTTTGGTAAATTTTTCTGAAGCAGGAAACTTCCAAGCAACAGCCCATCTTGGTGCTTTAGATACAAAGCCTAACTTTTCTTGCAGTTGAAAATCATTAACCTTAACTACAGCACCATCAATTTCGTATTCAAGGTTATCTCTTGAACTTAAAATTGCCTTAACACCCCTAGCCACATGATTTATGTCGCCGTAACTGGTTAGTTCGTTGGTAGGAAAACTATTTTTGCTTAGGAAGCTAAAGAATTCTTTTTGTGATGAAAAAGTTAAGTCACTAGAGCAGCCCCCTAATGCATAAAAGAAAATATCAAGTGGTCGAGATTTTACAACTTCACTGTCCAAGTTTCTGAGAGTTCCTGCTGCAGCATTTCTTGGGCTTATAAATTTTTTTCCGTTCTCTTTTTCCAGGTTTTGATTTAAACGATTGAAATCCTTAAGACGAAAAAAAATCTCCCCTCTTAGCTCAACTATATCGGGTACGTCATATTTTATTTCATGAGGAATCTTGCTGATTTGTCGCACATTTTCAGTAACCATTTCACCTACTGCACCATCTCCTCTGGTTACAGCTTTTGTAAGCTTTCCTTTTTCATATGTAATTGAAATACCGATGCCATCAAATTTTGGCTCTATTGAATATTCAATATCATGTTGACCGGTCCATTTAGTTACTCTTTCCTCAAATTTACTAAATTCTTCATCGTTAAATACATTGCTTAAGGAAAGCATGGGCTTTAAGTGTGTATGCTTTTCAAAGCCTCTTTTAGGTTTAGCACCAACTGTTGCTGTTGGTGATGAGCTATCTGAGGATTTAGTTAAAACTTCTAGTTCCTTTAACCTTGCATATAAGGCATCATATTCAGCATCGCTTATTTCAGGACTGTCTTCCTGATGATAAAGCTTACTATGTCGTTCAACTTCAGCTTTTAATTTAATTAATTCTTCTTCTAGCGACATTGTTTCCAAAGTTTATGTCTATTTCAGCTGCTCTTTCTTTGTAGTTTGTTATTGTTTGATCAGACATGCTATTGAAATCATCATCCAGCAATTTCATCTCAAATGAGGAGGCTAGATTTCGTGCTAAAGCAATCATATCTTCAAAAATTTTTAAGATATTTTTTTGACCTTGAAGCGGCAATACAAAAGTTACTAATGAAATTTTTGATTCTTGATTCAATTCACCATCGCCCTCTCCATTAACAATGTAAAAAAGAACTTTATTATTTGAGTCAGTTTTTAGAAAAACTTTTTTGCTGTCTTGATAAGTTAGGCCATTCGCAAGTACCTTGGTATGCAGTAATTCAAATTCTGGTTGCTTCTCTTGCTTAGCTAGCAAGTGAATGCTCAGGTATTTAAGTTCATTTGGATCATCAAGATTAAACTCACCTTGGGTTGGCTGCCTAATCTCGTTTCTGCTATCTGATTCTGTATTTTCATTCTCTTGGTCGGAAGAGCTATTGTCCAGGCCTTTGGAAAATTTTAATTTGTTTGAATTAGAAAGATTTTTTCTTATTAGATAAACTGCAACTCCTATCAGCACAAGGCCTAAAAGGGCATACAAAATATACCAATAAAGAGGATTCAAGATTGTGCCATCTCCATTGCTTGCTCCACATCCACAGACACAACCTTAGAGACACCTAAATCTCTCATAGTTACTCCTAGAAGGTGTGAGCTTTTTTCCATGGAAATTTTATTATGAGTTACAAAAATAAATTGTACTTTCTCAGACATCTCAGATACCAAATTTATAAATCTAGCGGTGTTATCATCATCAAGCGGTGCATCAACCTCATCCAGCAAACAGAATGGAGCTGGATTGATAGAAAAGAGTGAAAAGACTAGAGCTAATGCTGTCAATGCTTTTTCACCTCCAGATAATTGAGATAACTTGGTGTTTTTTTTACCAGGCAGTCTAGCCATCAGCACAAGGCCAGAGTCTTCCGAATCGTCTTGTAAATTAAGTTTGGCAAAACCTCCACCAAACAGCTTTGGAAACATCTCTTCAAGATATTTATTAACTGAATTTAGGCACTCATGAAATGACTTATTTGATTCACGATCGATCTTTTTAATTGCTTCATCAAGTTTACTCAAGGAGGTTTCTAGTTCCTCAATCTGACTTGTCAGTGTCTCTTTCCTTTTTTTCTCAGCCTCAAGAGTTTCGGGAGCAGCAAAGTTTATGGGTCCCAGATTCATGATTCTTTTTTGAAGCTTTTCTAAAGATACAAGAACTTCATCGTATTCTCCTTCAATATCTTTTACTTCATTAAAGACCTTAATCCTGTCTTCTTTTTCCTTAATTTCTATCTCGATACTTCGTTTGTTAAGCTCTTTTTCATTCCTGTCTCGAATGACTACGTCCTTTTCAGTTTCAAGTCTTGAAATCTCATGCTCAAAAGACCTTAGTTCCTCGCTTGATTTATCCTGATTGCCTCTTAGCTCAATGACAGCTAGCTCTTGGGTCTTTCTAAGCTCAATTAAGTCCGAGAGATTGGCTTTCTCTGTTGTTGTATCTTTCTCCAATACTTTAATTTCATTTTCAATTGTCTCTATTCTTTCTTCAAAATCCTTCTTTAGGCTGTTGATGGTCAAAATGTTGTCATTGGCTTCACCCACACCAGTTTTATAGCCATCTATCCAAAAATTAGATAAGGATTGTGTAACTTTTTTTTCAGTTGAATCATCGAGGCTTAATGATCCTGCTTCTTTGCTGGCATTTATCTGCAATTTTTTTTCTAGTTCAGGGCTTAGATTTTCCTCAGCTGTAGCAGAATTTTCAGAACTATTTAGTTCGGCAATATTATTCTTAATTTTTTCTTTTTCTTTGGTTAAGCCTTCAACCCTCTGCTTGCTAGACTTTTCTTTTTCTTCTACCAATGAAATTTTAGCTCCCGTTTCAAAGAATTTTCTTTGCTCATCTTCAAGCTTCTTTAACCCCTCCATCAATGTAGTCTTAACTACATCTCTTTTGGAAACAAATGAAAGTTTTTGGGCTTCTAAACCTTCAATGTCTGTATCAATTGATTTGTTTTCTTTTTCGGAACTTTTTTTCTTGGTAATCAATTCATCAAGCTCATTCTTAATAAGGAATTTTTGAAATTGCTGCTCTTGATCACGCAACTTTTTGTATTTAGTTGTTAAATTAGCTTCAGCATTCAATCTTCTAATTGATCTTTTAACCTCGTCTTCCAGGTCTTTTAATCTAGATATATTCTCAGAGGTTCTTCGAATCCTCGATTCTGTCTCCCTCTTTCTCTCTTTATATTTTGTTATACCAGCAGCTTCTTCAACGTAGCTTCTTAGCTCCTCTGGCTTAGCTCCAACCATGCTTGAAACTATTCCCTGTTCAATAATTGCATAACTATTTGATCCTAAACCCGTGCCCAAAAACAAGTCTTGAACGTCTCTTCTTCTGGCAACGGCGTTGTTGATAAAATAAGTCGACTGGCCATCTCTTGCCATTTCTCTCTTAACACTGACTTCGTTAAATTTTAAATATTCACCACCTAAAAAATTCTCTGAATTATCGAAAGTTAACTCTACCGAGCAGTGACTGACAGGTTTACGATTATCTGATCCATTGAATATGACATCTTGCAAACTTTCACTTCGAAGGCTCTTGGGAGAAAGCTCACCCTTGACCCACTTAATGGCATCTATGATATTTGATTTTCCACATCCATTTGGGCCAACGATGCCACACATTATTCCAGGGAAATCGACAGTTATTGGATCAACAAAACTTTTAAATCCTGCTAATTTTAAGCTTTTTAGTCTCATTTAGATTTTTTAATAGTATAAATTGTAACCACTAATATGGATATAATTAATGCTATTAAAGGAGCAAGAAATATAAGCGGATTCCTTTTTTCAACGTCATTTAAGAGAATATAGTCTCCGTATCTTTCGCTCATAGTATCGTATATTTCGTCATCCGTTTTTTTGGCTAAAATCATTTGAGCAATTTCTTCTTTTAGATCCTTTGAAATTGGTGCATTTGAACTTGAAATATTGCCATACGAGCATTTCGGGCAACGTATATTATCTGAAAGATGATTAAGCCTTTTGAGTTGCTGCTCATCCAGTCCTGTATATAGCTGGTCAGCATAAATAAAAAAATTTATGAAAAAAATACTAAAAAAAGTTGCTAAATTCTTCATCCCATACCTGTTGGTTTACTTCTCCAACTCTGTGTTTAACAATCTCACCGTCAATCAGCAAAAAGGTTTCAGGAGCTCCTGTTACCCCTAGCTTAAGAGCATACTTGCCGTCATAATCGTGAATAGAATAAATATATGGGTCGCCGTTTATATCAAGGTACCTAATAGCATCACCAAGCTTGTCTTTGTAATTGATTCCTATTACATCAATGTTATAAGTTTCACTTAGCTCATTTAAAAAGGGGTGCTCAACTAAGCAAGTAATGCACCAACTGGCCCATACATTAAGCAAGACTATGCCGTTGTTAAGTTCAGTTTCATTAACTTTCTCACCATTGAGTTTTAAAAGCTCAAAACCACTAGGCAAACCTTTTCCTTCTTGGGTTTTTACATTTGATATTTTTGGAGCATTCAAAGATAAGGCAAAAAACCATACCAAAGCTATCAATAGCACTGCCGTTAGAAGAACAATAATTTTTTTCATCATGCTCTCCTTATCGTTCCATAAAGCATAGAAACAAGCAATAAACCTGCTGAAAGCCATATTATAAGAATGCCGTACTTGATCGAAAAAGCTGCTGACCAGGATCCATCCTCAAACCTATCTCCAAGAACAATTAAGTAATCTTTTACAATATTAGAGTTAACAGCAGTTTCCGAGGTGATTTGTCCTCCCACTTTGTAAATCCTTTTTTCAGGAGTAAGAGTAATATTTTCATTAACTACAAAGTTTGCTTTAACAGAATCAAAATTTTGTTCAGCCACAATATCAATACTTTCAAATTGAATGTCAGCATTCATCACTTTTATTTCATCTCCTGGAGAAATTCTAATATCAACACGTTCTGAAAAATTATGGTTAAAGATAATCGCTAGCGTCATTAAAGCCACTGAAAAATGTCCTAAAACCTTATGAGGTTGAATTAAGGTTCCTCTTTGCTGGAAATCGTAAATTGCTTTTATTGCCAAGACTACCAAAAATACAAAAGAAAAAATGAGATTAAGGTATACGTTTGCTGGCAACACCATAAAAAGCACTGTTGCTGAAACAACCAGCAAGCCGCTAAGCTTAAAAATTGTTTTTACACTTAAACTCATAAATTGCTCGTAGGTAAATAATGCGATTAAAACAAGCACTAGGGGTGAAATAAGCTGAGAGAAATAATCTGGACCAATGCTAAGCTTTTGTCTGAATATAACTTCGGTAAGTATTGGGTACAAAGTACCAATAAATACAACCAATAAAATACCAGATAACACGATGTTATTGAGAACCACTAAATAATTTCTTGAGCCTACTTTTGGCCAGGCAGATTCCATTTTTGTAAAGTTTTTTATAAAGAGTGCAAATGATATTAATGAGAATAAGGCAAAGATGCTAAGCAAGAAAATTCCTCTAGAGGGGTCAGCTGCGAAACTGTGAACGCTGTTGAGGATTCCAGAGCGTACAATGAATGATCCAAAAACTGAAAGTAAAAAAGTAAGGATTGCTAAAAATACCATCCATGAAAGCAATAGCTTATCGCGACTGTAGACTAAAGAGTGGGTCAAAGCAGTCCCAGCTATCCAAGGCATAAGGGAGATATTCTCAACAGGATCCCAGAACCAATATCCACCCCAACCCAACTCATAGTAGGCCCAAATCGAACCAAGCAATATGCCAAAAGATAATGTAAACCATGAAATGCCAGCCCATATCTTTAAATGCTGAAATAATTCTTTTGAAAACCCACTGAATAGACCCGCAATGACATAACAAAAAGTTACAGCATAGAATACATAGCCAGAAAAAATTATCGGAGGGTGAATTGCCAGTAAAGGGTCTTGGAGCAAGGGGTTAAGGTCTGCTCCATTTTCTGGAGCAAAGTCCAACCTTAAAAATGGGCTTGATACAAAAATCATGAAAAGCAAATAAGTGAAAACAATAATGCCTTGTGATGTTATGACATAGGATGTGAAAGCATGGTCTTTACTTATATAGAGACCAACAGAGCTTGCAAAACTCAAGAGCAGAATCATTAAATAGAATGAGCCCTCATGGGCCGACCAGAAAGCTGAGACTTTGTAAAAGGTTGGTAATAATACGTTTGAATTTTGAGCTACATACAAAAAGGAAAAATCATTGGTCAAAAATTTGGATAACAGGTATACACCACCACCCAAAAGAAATAGAAACGTGGCATAGCTAAGATTTTTAGCGAGTAGTATTTTTTGTTTTAACGAAACAATAATCTGAAGTGAAGCAGAAAATAATGCTAGACCTAAAAAAATATTGCCTAAGACATCAGGGCTGATATTAATTTTCCACCTCTATTTTTATTGGCATATAATTCTCATCGTGCTTAGCTAATATCTCCTCTGCAACAAAAATCTCTGCATCTTGGTCATAAAAACCTGAAGCAACTACCCCACTATTTTCTTTAAACAAACTTGGCAAAACACCAGAATAATTTACAGTCATTGAATTTTTAAAATCTGTAACAACGAAGGTCACATCAAGTTCACTTCCAGTCTCAATAGAATCAATTGCAACCATACCCCCAAGTTTAAAGCTGCCATCTATCTCATACTGGCCTGATTTGGCCTGTGTTGGAGTCAAATATAGATCAATGTTTTTATTCATAGCCTGCAAAACAAAATAAACAATAGCTACAGCAGCAAATATAAATGTACAAATTAAATAAATTCTATTTGCTCTATTTTTTCTAATCATAATCCTCTTGCAACTCCTTTACTTGATTACGAAATTTGATTTCAACCAAAGCTCCTAATCCAATTAATGTTGCAAATGCAATAAAGTAGCAAGCATACACTAACAGCAAATTATCCATTTAATAACTCCCTAACTTTATTAGTGTTTGAATTTCTAGATAAGATTTCAATCTGTATATTTCGACTGAAAATAAAGAAGGCCAAAAAAGCGAAAGATAAAATCATAAGCGGCAAAGCATAAAGCATTTCAGCATCAATTGAGCTGCCACTAAAGGTGATGCTTGCACTCTGATGTAAAGTGTTCCACCACTCTACAGAAAATTTAATTATTGGAATGTTTATGGCGCCAATAATAGCTACAATTGAGACAATTTGATCTGCTGTTTCTTTTGAATTAAACGAAGATTTTAAAGCCAAGATTCCTATGTATTGAATTAGCAATACAAACGTTGAAGTAATTCGCGCATCCCAAACCCAATATGTTCCCCAGGTAGGCTTGCCCCATAAAGCGCCGGTTACTAGAACCAATGCTGTGAATGCCAGCCCAATGTTAATTGCGGAGCTTAAAAATATGGCTGAAATTTTAGTTCTCCAAACTAAGTATATGAATCCATTTACGGCCATGAAAATGTAAACCAATTCTGAAAAAATAGCAGAAGGAACATGAACAAAAAGAATTCGATATACCTCAGATTGAGTAGCATCCGAAGGTAAAATAAATAAGCATAAATATGCAACCAACAAAAATGATACAGCTCCAATACCTAGCGACCATAAGGCTGTAGCTCTACAAAATAAGTACACCTTCTCCAGTAAAAAATATTTCGCAATATATTTGTACATGTTATCTACTTTGAATTTCCAAGATTTTAGCTGTTAAGTAATTTATAAAAAACAATCCAAAAATAAAATAAGCCATTAAAAAATAAAAGTTTGGCTCCCACACCCCATCCACCACTAAGCCTTTAACTAATATTATGAAAGGTATCAAAAGTGGAATAATAATTAGGGCGTTCAAAGAATTATTTCTTCTTACTGAAACTACGCTACCCAACTGAAAGAAAAAATTAAGAGTCAAAAGAGAAACTAAGTAAGCAAAACTAAAGCTAGCAACACTCATGCCAGTGGGCACTGAACCAAAAATAAAGTTAAGCACAAGCATTGGTATAAAAATAAATATTAATTGGGTAAAGTACTTTGCGAAGAAGTAATAAAAAAAGTTGCTTTGCTCACACAAGAGCTTCTCGATATATCCATTTAAAAAATCATCCTTAAATGTATTTTCAGAAATAATTAAAACAGTAATAAAAGAGGCAATAAATAAACTTGCATACTGAAATAACTCCCTGTCATCAAGTATGAGAAAGATTAGAAATATTACTGAAAATACCGATAAAGGTAGGTAAATATTTTTGGGCACACCAAAAAACAACAATAACTCTCTTTTTAGAGCACTAAGCATAACTCTTCTCCATATTGATAACACTGCTGCTTAAAATACTCTGTTGATGGTTTGCGACCACAATGGTTCCACCCCCTTTTACATGTCCAGTAAAAATACGTTCTAGAGTAGCAATACTTAGATCATCTAGGCCAGCATACGGCTCATCTAAAATCCATATTTTTTTCCCAGACTGCAATATTCTTTGTAGCGCTATTTTTCTTTTTTCCCCATATGAAAGGTTGTTTAGTTTTTGGTTTCTCAATCTAAAAATATTAAGTCTTTGAGCTAAAGTTTTATCTATGCTTACTCCATCTAAGGCAAAATTTTGCCTGAAGCTCAATTCTTCGACCATTGCATTGTGATGGCCCAAGTAGGATATATCTCCCCAAACATCTTGTTGTGTATCAAGGTTGTTTGAATTAACTAATCCACATAAGATCTTCAAAAGGGAAGATTTTCCGGATCCATTGCCTCCTCTAATCTCAGTGATAGTACCCGCTTGAATCTCAAAAGATATATCTGTGAAAATATCATTGCCATCTATGTTATAGCTCAATGAATTTGCTGAAAATAAAACTGTCATGAAGTTAACCTGCTACTCTGAAAATAAACTACGATAATACCTTGCAATCCCTTTACATATATGGATTTTAAATGAATTTTCAACCCGAAAATTTGGGAGTATAATTACCTAAACCCATACTATAAGTGTCTGGTTTTTTCCATATGGTATTATTTTAACAACGTAAAAAAGGGAATTACATGAGATACATCGCATTAACTTTACTTCTTTCATTAAACACAATTGCAGAGAGCACATACCCAGATACAGAATGGGAATCTAGATCACCAGAGAGTCTTGGCTTAAATCCAAGCAAAGTTGATCGGCTATTAGATGCATCTTTTGTAGATAATTCAACGATGGCTACAGTGCTCATTAAAAATGGCTACATAGTAGGTGAGCGATATGCAGAAGGTTTTGATCAAAACTCTAGAGGCACATCTTGGTCAGTGGCTAAAAGTTATTACGCAAGTCTGATTGGTACCGCTATTGATAGAGGTGAAATTGTATCATTGGACGATAAGGTGTCTAACTATCTGCCGTATTTTACCGAAGACAGACAAGATATAACAATTAGACAAGTATTAAATATGTCGAGTGGTCTCGAATATCCAGCAAACCAACATGAAAATATGTTTTTTGAAAAAGACCATCTGGCTTATGCAAAAACAATTAAAAGGGATAAAGAGCCTGATTCAAAATTTGAGTACAACAATGTTAACTCCATGCTTTTAAGCGATATATTGCTTCAAGCAACTGGAAAAAGTGCTAAAACATTGCTGAAAGAGAGAATAATGGACCCAACTAAAGTTTCTTCTTATTCTGCCTGGACTGATAATGCTGGCAATACATTGTCCTATTGTTGTCTTGATATGTCAGCACGAGATTACGCAAGATTTGGTTTGCTGTTTTCACGCAACGGAAAATGGAAAGATAAACAATTAATATCAGAGGAGTTTGTTAACGAGACATTTCAACAGGTTTGGGACTTGCCACCTGAAAATGGTTACCAATCAGAACGTGGTTATTCTTTGCATTGGTGGATATCAAGGTTTGATGAAGAGAGAAAAATTTTCAATGCCAGCGGTAAATTTGGACAATACATTTTTGTCGACAGAGAAAAAGACGTAGTATTTGTCAGAATTACCAAATACACCCCTCCCTCGGGTGATGTTCAAAACCTTGGTTTTCTTTATGGGTTAAGTTTTTTGGGTATGGATAATGTTATTGCCTTGGCTAGGCTCTTAATTGAATGGGGTGTCCTAAACGCAGGTGGAAACATAATGTCTCCAGCAACTTTGGAGGATGGAATATCAAGAGAGTTCATAAGAGATTACTCACAAATAATTGATTACCTGACATTCTTAGAAGATGAATAGAATTCTATTTGGCTTACTTGTTTTTTTTACTGCTAACTTTTCTGCAAACGAACCACTCAATCAAGAGGTAAAAAAACAGTTAGTTGAACTTATAGAATCCGACGATGCCACTCAAGCATTTATCATGTCGCATAATAACGAAATTATTCATGAATATTATGGTGAGAACTATAGCGAAGACGACTTAGCGACCTCTTGGTCAATAGCCAAAACGTTTTATGCTACTCTTATTGGTGTGGCAATTGAACAGGATCTCATTACGTTTGAGGACCTTAACAAACCTTTGAGCTTCTTCATACCTGAGTTATCAAGAGACGTTAAATCTAATATTACCCTCTACAACTTATTGGCAATGAAAACGGGCTTGGCCATTACTGAATACCAGAACGAAGAAATGTTTTTCTCGAAAGACAATCTCGCTTTTGCAATGAAAGTAAAACCAAACTTAGAACAAGGTGTGGTTTATGAATACAACAACGTTAATACCATGCTTCTTAACCCTGTCATTCAAACAATTTTTGGCAAAGAACCACACGAAGTTTTGGTTGAAGAAATTTTTAAGCCTTTGGGCATTAAAAAATATGGCTTATGGAGCGATATGGCTGGTAACGACATGACTTATTATGGTGTTGATTTAAAGCCCCTAGACTTTTTAAAATTTACTAATCTCATAGTCGACAAGGGTGAATATAATGGCGTTCAACTTATTGATCCTTATTTCATAAATCAATCGATAAAACCCCTATCTGAAGGGACTGGAGAATGGTTTGGCCTACATTGGAGCGTAAGGAAATTTAATGAAAACAAGACCTTAGTTGGTCTTGAAGTAACCGATGGTCAATTTGCATTCTTTGTGCCTGAAGAAAATATTTCCCTTGTAAGATTTACCAAATACTTCCATAACTACGACAAAGGTCATCAGATAAAATTTGGGCCTCTTGAATATTTGCTATGGATGCCCTATTCCTGGATTAAGTACATTACCTTAATGCTAGCAACTGAGCCTGAGCCCGGAGCTGCACCTGTGGATGACCCAAATTTGAATTTCCCCGACACAAAATCCTTAGGAGTTTCAAATTTAAATTGCCCTTTCACGGCCCCAGACATTTGTCCTGGTGTGAATAAGGTTCAAAATTTAATTTTTGGGCTGGGTGATGTGAGTCAGCCTAATCAATAATAGCTCTAATTCTTTTCTCAATTTCAGGAGTTAATAATTTTAGGACCTCCATGGATCCCAAATTATCCTCAAGCTGAGATATTTTTGAGGCACCTAAAATTACCGTGGAAACATTTTTATTTAATAAGCACCATGCAATAGACATCTTTGCTAAACCTACCCCAAGCTCATCGGCTATAACTTTTAGATCTACGATCTTTTGCATTCGATCTTTACTATTATCAGTCTCGATCATTATCTTTCTTAACCATTCGTAGCCTGGAAGATTGGCACGCGAATCAGCCGGTACACCCTCTATGTATTTGCCAGTTAGCAATCCAGCTGCTAGTGGTGACCATATGGTTGTGCCCATTTTATAATCGTTAAAAATTGGTAAATAATCTTTCTCCAGCCTGTTTGTGTAAAGCAGATTGTATTGAGGCTGCTCCATGGTTGGCGGGGTGAGGTTGTATTTTTCAGCAAACTCATAAGCTTCTCTAATCTGTGACTCTTCCCACTCGGACGTGCCCCAATAGATAATTTTCCCTTGTGTCACTAGGTTGTGCATTGCCCACACTGTTTCACCAATTGGCGTATCCGGATCAGCTCGATGACAGAAAAATAAATCTAAGTAATCTACTTTCAAACGCTTCATAGCCTGATCGCATGCTTCTATTATGTGTTTTTTACTCAAACCCATCTGAGTTGGTAAAGGATTTTTTTGAGCGCCAAAAAATACTTTTGAGGATACACAATAGGAATCTCGAGGATGGCTTAATGCACTTAAAGCCTCACCCATCACAATCTCTGATTGTCCATGTGCATAAGTTTCAGCA
>CENG01125897.1_pt1 | contig 16770 bp, 18 predicted proteins | sample 530131 | NCBI WGS metagenome assembly CENG01 (sample SAMEA2591057, study PRJEB7988) | marine metagenome | biome: marine biome (ENVO:00000447); feature: surface water (ENVO:00002042) layer; material: saline water (ENVO:00002010), including plankton (ENVO:xxxxxxxx) | depth 5 m
CATGTTTCCCCACTAAATAACAATATAAGAAGGTTAATATCGTCCACTAGTTGACAATTAGTGCAATATCTGGTAGAATTAAATGTAATCCACCGCCTCAATCTTATGGACTCTCAAACTCAATCAGTCACCCGCTATCGTGTTACTTTAGACTTTACAGTTAGTGAAGCAAATTGTGTTCCGCCAAGTAACTGGAATTGGAATGAATTGCTGGAGTTAAATGATAAGAACGGAGAGAGAGTTAAGACCGTATATGTTGAGAATCTGGGACAAATTGCCATTCGTAAGTATAACACTAAGGAGGCAGTCTGATGGATAAAGTATTCACAATGGAAGAAACTGTAAGGGAATCAAGTGAAGCATTCATACAGAGATTAAGTGATTTCGATGATAACTTTGATGATGTAAGTTTCCCAGACTATGCTATTGAAATAGAGGTTGAATCGTATGACCCTTGATGAAGCAAACGATATGCTAAGTGCCCCTCTATTTGATAATGAGGAAATGGCACTTATCAAGTTGTTAGTATTAGAAAGTCTTGCTAATTACAATGCTCTACCAGTAGCAAATAGACAGGGAAGTATCTATGCTAAACTAAAGCAAATTCAGAGAAAGATATATGAACTAAATGATGAACTATAAGGAGAGACTTCGCTACACTTAGTGGGTCTAATTGTCTCTTTTAAGTATCATTTGAGAATCATTAAAAAAGGTTAATTAAATATACTTCTGTTTTGTATAGAGATCACTAAGTAAAGCGAATTAATGGTGAATCTTATAGACATCTAAGCGGGCATTATAACACGGAAAGACTCAGAAGTCAACCAGATTGCTCAGAAATCCTCATAACCACACATAGGACACATTGCTACACATAAGGGTAGACAATGCCAGTCAACTGTGCCATAGGCAATCTCACACACTTTGTAACAATTAATGCGGAGCAGCATCAGTGTCGAATAGTTTATAGATCCTACCCCGAATCTCTCATAGGTCCATTATACAGGACCGCCAGAGAATGTCAACCAAGCAGAAGCGCTCAGTGTGCCACTAGAAGAACTGGCACAGGGCTGGCTGACATGACCCTGCCAGGCATTATAATAAGTACATAACAAACAAACAAACAATCATGCGTAAGATCGAAACTCAAATGAACACCGCAATCCGTTCACGCCAGGACTTCCGCTCTTCAAACACTACTGTAGAGAATGCTTTCAACTCCGCTACAAACCAAATGGAGGCAATCGTCAAACTACATGGCAATCATATTGCTACAATCACTATGGATACGCTAACTCTCTTCGATGGCGGTTGGCAGTCTAATACAACTAAATCACGCCTAAACGCTCTTATTAATGAGTTCACAGACGGCACAAAGAATGGCGTGTTTCAAAAGAACTGGTCCTGGTTCGTGATGAATAACGGTGCTACTTCTGATTTCGTCGATGGATTCGAGTTGGCAGTCGCTTAAAGAAGTGACACACGGGGGCTGAAAGGCCTCCCTTTTTTAATGTACAATAGGACCAACTAACAAACACACATGGCAAACAACATCAAACAGCAGACCCGCTTAAAGACCAGCACTGGCAGAGTAATTACATATACAGTGCTCAAGCGCTCTAACGCTGGTGCCACTGCTGCTAGGCGTGCTTGGAGCAATGCAGCACCCAAAGGCAGTTTTATGCACGCTGGCATGGCAACTCACGCTGCGAGCATCGGCACAGGTAACAAAGCAGCAAAGGCAGTCTAGGGGGGAGACCCCTTGCTTAGCACGGTTTAGCCAGGGTTTTCTTTATATTATTAGCGGGTTATAAAAACCGATAAGTCCCTAACCTACAACGAGCCAGAATCGAGAGCTATATATTATTCGTATTTAAAAAAATTCCAGTATATAAAAATGCCCCCATAGGTTGACTAATGGCAGAGGTCATGTTATACTATAAGAGAACAACACATGTACTATGGCCGTATACAACGATTACGAAATTCGTATTAACATTAATCAGTTAATTGAGAAGCGTATCCCCTGTTGTGACCTTCTTCATCCAGATCATTGTTTGACAGAGAAGCAGGTAGCAGAGATTGCACATGACATTCGGATGGATATTGACTTACATGATGTCTATAAGCAAGTGGATGTACATATCATGCGGTATGTAGAAGCAGCTAAGATTGATAACAAGGAGCATTGGGTTGAAACTAAACTACATAATCTCCCCGATGAAGAAGGAATCTCCTTTGATTGAATATGAAGTATAATTTAACAGTTGATGAGAATGGCATTCTAAATCTCCCCGATGAACTTCTTGAAGAGACTGGATGGAAAGAGGGAGATATGTTGGAGTGGATAGATAATAATGATGGTTCGTTTACCTTGGTGAAGAAAGATGAATAATCACTATACATATCACATATACTACGATGGTAAGGTATTGTTTAAGGATCTAGATCAAGAGGAGTTTGATGTCATATGGGGCAGGATCTATAAGTCTTATCATACAGATAGTTTGTCTTATTCTGTCATTACAGGAGATATGTCTCAAGAGGAGTGTTCTTTTTAATGCACCCGCTTGATGACTTGGAAGACTTTACGAATGATTGGATTGCTCATCTACAGGAGCCTGATCCAATTAGTCCTGACTATAAGGGACCTCGTTGTCCCTTTGCAAAGAAAGCGAGAGATGAGAATCGTCTCAAGTTTAGAAAGGTATATGACTATTTCTCTGCATATGACTTCTGGGAAGTTGTGTCAGAGGAGTGTGACAAGTTTGATGGCAGTCATGATGTAGTGATTGTTGCTGCACATAGTAACGCGAATCATATTACTCCAGATAGTATGGGCGGCGGCGTTGATGCTCTGAATACTTTCTTAAACTGTAAGGGTTTGGATTTATGGTTACTTACGAAGGTAGATCAGTTATTTACAATCGTTATGGTTCAAAAAATTACCGCGTTGGACGACTCTGCGAAACTCTTAGCAAGTAAGGGATATTATACGACACGCTATAGTGATAACCAAATGGAGAAGGTAGTCACTGGTCGTAGACGGTATCGTGAAAAATTATAATGTATAGATAACTTAATGAAACAAACTTACGAAATGAATGTCGAATTGGATGCCAAAGCATTAGAGTACATCTACGAAGCGATTCAGTTCCGTTTAGAACACGACACACATTTATTGTATCATCCAGACATTCGCAAAGACTTAGAGGATATGCTTGCTGAATGGGAAGATGAATACTTATAATGTGTATATCGGGGACTCTCAGATTATGAGAAATATTCCCGAAGGTGACATTAAACATAAACTGGATTACTTAACAGAATATTTTAAACACTATCCTGATGATGCTCTTCGTCATGAAGAGATACGAGTGATTAAGAATGAAGATCAAAAAGATTAATCCGCCCAACTATGGGTTTCTGGATGTTACTTTAGATAAGAGTCATACTGATTTTCTCTACGCACTCATCGAGAAGTATGAACCAAAGCAATCACATCAACAGTGGATGCTTATAGATGATGGTAATCGCTTTCAGAAAGAAGTTTTAAACGAAGCAGTAAAAGAGTATATTGAAGAGTGGGGGTTTCCTGAGAAACTCAAAACAACTCATATACATGAACTTACCTTTCAGAAGTTCTGGGTGAATCGAACAGGAAAGGGAGAATACCAAGCATTGCATAATCATGATGCAGTGTTTTCTTTTGTAGCATGGTTGAAGATACCTCACCATTCACAAGAGGAACAACATGTTCCACATACTATGCACCCAGAAGCGGGGGACTTTATACTTACCTATACTGATATTGTAGGTAGGACTCGTAAGGTCAACTGGAAGTTAGAAAAACAATACAACGAAGGACATCTATTACTCTTCCCAAGTGACTGCTATCATGCGGTTTACCCCCATTGGTTAACAGATGAAAAGAGAATATCCGTTGCTGGTGACATCGCAATCAACAGTATGGTTTACGGAGGAGCCTATGATCAGCAAATGCCTTTAGGTCCCTGTAACAGTCAGGAGTTTCTTTAATTTGGTGACTATATAATATAACACTATGGACAAATTGATTTGACCGTGGTATACTTACTATGTACTGACAATAAGTTATGGCAAAAGGATTTACAGTAAAAGCAAACGCTCCCAAGACTAAGAAAGTTGAGGATGATTTTAATCTTGAGGAAGCGAAAGCATTAGCAAAAGGAAAAGCGATCGTATTCTGTCTACCAGGCAGAGGCGTGTCATATATCTTCCTCAAGAATTTCGTTCAACTTTGTTTTGATCTAGTTCAGAATGGTTCTTCTATTCAGATCAGTCAAGACTACTCATCTATGGTTAACTTTGCACGTTGCAAATGCCTAGGTGCAAACGTATTGCGTGGACCTGACCAGATTCCTTGGGATGGTAAACTCAAGTACGACTGGCAACTTTGGATTGACTCTGATATCGTCTTTGATACAGAGAAGTTCTACCGTTTGGTTTGGATGCAGAAGCAGATTGCAGGCGGTTGGTACTGCACAGAGGATGGAAAGACCACTTCAGTGGCACATTGGTTAGAAGAAGAGGACTTTGCCAAGAATGGTGGGGTCATGAATCATGAAACTATTGAATCTATCTCTCGTCGTCGCAAGCCTTTCACAGTTGACTACACTGGATTTGGTTGGTTGCTCGTTGAGAACGGTGTATTTGAACATAAAGAGATGAAGTATCCTTGGTTTGCACCTAAAATGCAAGTCTTTGACTCAGGAGAAGTCCAAGATATGTGTGGAGAGGACGTTTCTTTCTGCCTAGATGCAAAAGAAGCTGGTATGGAGATCTGGATTGATCCTAAGATTCGTGTTGGACACGAGAAAACAAGGATTATCTAATGGATACTAAGTACAAAGTAGTCGAACTGGGTACTTCTGGGTGGTGTGTGAACGATCCTAATCAAGATACAGGTCTTACTAAGGATGAAGCACAGTCCAGACTGGAGTTTTACCTCTCAGAAGGTATCTCTCCAGACCGATTACGGGCTCAAATTGATAAATAAAAGAAAAAAAGGAAAGTAGTTATGGATTCAGATCCTACAAAGTCACCAAGGAATGTAGAAAGCGCTGGTTTTAAGGACGGCAGTGTCAAAGGTCAGTATGATGTGAGTGCTCAAGCTCGCAAAAAGGCTGCCGCAAACACCAATTCTTCACAGTCTCCACTATCTGCTGGTTAATATTAACTAAAAATTCTTTCAAAGACCCTGCAAAGGGTCTTTTTTTGTGTCTAAATACATAATGATAATAATTTTGTCCAAGATGAAGTTAAAAAACACACAATTCAACATTCCTGACGATGGTTTTATCGAAAAACCAGAAGAATCGGAAGATATGTTGCGTGAAGTTGTTGGCGATGACGCTAATGATAAGAAAAGAAAACAAAATCTGAGTGAATAATGTCCAAAATCGATAGAGCGTTATTACGAAAACGGTATTTTCAAGATATTAGTCTTAGTTTTGCAAAGCATCCTGTCACAGATGACATTGGATCTTTGACAAATGAGGATGCCATCAAGCGTTCTGTTGAGAATCTGGTAAGAACGAAGCTCGGAGCGAGGTTTTTTGCTCCACAATTAGGAAGTGAGATTGAAAATGCTCTATTTGAGAATCCTGATGAGGCTATGGCCTACAGTTTAGAGGATGATTTGTACCTTCTGCTAGAAAACTTTGAACCTAGGATCGATAGTGTTAAGTGTCAAATATCTTTTCCTACTGATACTAATAATTTAAACATAAGTATTGCTTACGATATCGTTGGATTAACGATTCCACGACAAGCTTTAGACTTTATCCTCCAATCAACTAGAATATAATGTCTTTCAATCAATTTACAAACCTAGACTTCGCTGATCTTCGAGCTCAAATCAAAGATTATCTTCGAGCGAACAGTGATTTTTCAGATTTTGACTTTGAGGGATCTAACTTTTCTATTCTAATTGATCTTTTAGCGTACAATAGTTACATTACTGCCTACAATACCAACATGGCAGTCAATGAGTGCTTCCTTGACAGTGCAACTCTAAGAGAAAACGTTGTTTCACTTGCTAGAAACATTGGATATGTACCTAGATCGACTAGATCTGCTAGGGCAGTCATCAATTTCTCAGTAAATATGGGTGACAATGAAACTAGGATCGTAACTTTGAAGGCTGGACAGGTTGCCTTAGGTGCTCAACAAGGCGGATCTTACATTTTTTCGATTCCAGACGACTTTGTTGCAACAACAGACGAAACTAATGTCGCTAGATTCAATAATTTAAACATTTACGAAGGAATTTACCTTCAAAAAACTTTCCAAGTTGATTATTCTCAACCAAATCAGCGTTTTATTCTTCCAAACGCAAATATTGACTCAACTTCTATTCGTGTTACCGTCGAATCTACGACGAAAGAGATTTATACACTCTATGATAACATTTTAAGAGTCGATGCTACGTCAAAACTCTTCCTAATTCAAGAAATTGAAGATGAACAGTATGAACTTCTCTTTGGAGACGGTATTTTAGGAAAAAGACCTCCAGCTGGAGCTACAGTTACCGTAAATTACATTGTCACAAATGGAAAGAACGGAAACGAAGCTAGAAAATTCTCATTTGTTGGAGTTTTAGAGGATGATCAAGGATTATCTGTAACATCAGGCATCTCAGTTGTCAGAACTTCACAGGCAGCAGCTGATGGAGACAATATTGAAGACATTAGTTCTATCAAATATCTGGCACCTCGTATATACTCCTCACAATACCGTGCAGTGACGGCAAATGACTACACAGGTATAATTCCATTCGTGTATCCTAACGTTGAATCTGTGACCTCCTACGGTGGAGAGGAACTTGATCCACCTGAGTATGGAAAAGTGTTCATTTCCATCAAACCGAAGAATGGTTCTTTCCTTTCACAGATTACAAAGGACGATATCTCTAGACAACTTAAACAATATTCGATTGCTGGTATCAAACCAGAAATTATTGACCTCAAATACCTTTACGTTGAAGTTGATACTTCTGTCTACTACAATAGCAACGCACTTTCGGATGCCACTGAATTGGTGACATCTGTAACTAAGGCTTTGACATCATATTCACGATCATCTGATATCAACGCTTTTGGTGGAAGATTCAAGTACTCCAAAATTGTTGGATTGGTTGATAACTCTGCAAGGGGTGTTACTTCTAACATCACAAAGGTAAAAATGAGAAGGGACATCACTCCTGAGCTCAATACTTTTGCAACTTATGAACTTTGTTATGGAAATGCGTTCTTCAAACAACGTAATGGATATGGAATACGTTCCACAGGGTTTAACGTAAGTAATATCTCTGGAACCATTTACATGGGAGATATTCCTATCGCTGGAAGTGATGTAGGAAAGATTATTTTCTTTAAACTTGAAAACAACCTACCTTTAGTCGTCAAAAATGATGCTGGTACAATCGATTACATCCACGGAGAGATCAATCTGGATGTGGTAAATATAACAGGTACTTCTTTAGCGAATGGTCAGATACAAGTTGAGGCAATTCCTCAATCTAATGATGTTATCGCTCTTAAAGATCTTTATCTACAGTTAGACGTTACCAACAGTTCTGTTAATGCACTTCCTGACGTTGTATCCTCTGGTGAGAATACATCTGCTACTGCCTACGTCACAACATCTAGTTACGCTAGCGAATCAATCTACACAAGATAAATGACAGATATTAAAAGAGTAAAGATATCTCATTTAGTTGAGTCTCAGATTCCTGAGTTCATTAACGAAGAGTCTACACTGTTCCAGGCTTTCCTAGATCAGTATTATCAATCTCAAGAACATCAATCAGGTATGGTTGACTTGGCAAACAACCTTGCCGAGTATAGAAAGATTAGTGCCTTCAATAATGAGACTTTAATACCAAGTACAACTCTTTCTAGATCTTGTTTCGCTGGTGACAACGAAATTCAAGTGACTTCGACAGTTGGTTGGCCTGACACTTATGGTTTATTGAAGATTGATAATGAGATAATAACTTATAAGACTAAAACTGCTACATCCTTCCTTGATTGTGCAAGAGGATTCAGTGGCATTGATCAAATATCAAAAGATGATGATGCCGAGTTTCTACAGTTCAATGAATCGGTTGCAGTTGCACATCAAGACGGATCTGTAGTCTTAAATTTAAGTAATCTATTCTTACAAACATTCTTTTCAAAATTCAAGACTGAATTTTTGCCTGGATTTGAAAACAGAAACTTTATTGATGGTACATCTGTTACTAACATCCTTACTAGGGCAAAAGACTTCTACATGTCGAAGGGTACGGACTCTTCATACCAGATTCTCTTCAAACTTCTATATGGTGAGGACATTGAACTCCTCAAACCGATTGATAGCACTCTAACTCCGTCTGCAAACGTATATTTCAAAACCAAACATGTTTTAGTTGAAAACCTTTTCGGTGGACAACCATTAGAATCTATTGGTAATTTCTTATTCCAAGATATTGCTGGAATTGGTACTGTAAGTGCTTCAATCTACAATGTAGAGTACAGACCGATTAACCAGACTGACTTTTTCGAGTTGTCATTAGACTCTACGTCATTTGATGGCAATTTCCAAGTGCCTGGTAAGACAAAAACACTTGAGATCATTGGTGCTGCTTCTAGTACTATTGTAGTTGACTCTACAGTTGGATTCGGACAGTCTGGAACTCTTCTTGTGAGACCTACAAAGGGTTCTAACTTCCTAAATGTCAGTTACAACGATAAAACCATTAACCAGTTCCTAGGCGTTACTGGAATCTCTACTGACTTGACATTTGGTGCAGATATTCTTGAAAATAAACTTGCATATGCTTATGCTGGTTTTGGTCAAACTTCTGTAATGCAATTTAGACTTGTAAACGTCATTGATGATGCAGATGCAAGTCAATCCACCAATATGCAAATTGGTGATAGTCTCAAATTGCTTTCATTTGGTGCAGACTTAGGACAACAGCCACAATTCAATAACTGGATCTATAATATTCCGTCCAGTCATAATATTTCTAATGTCAGTCAGGTAAACGTCAATACTTACAGAATTAGCATCTTTGATTCTGTTGTTTTCTACGTTGACGAAGTTTTAGTCATCAAAAATCAAGGTGGAGACAATTCTCTTATTACGGTTAAAGATATTGAGTATGATGCAACCAATATTTCTAAAGTCTATGCGAATACTATTGTTGTTCAGACTGCCACAGCAATTCCATCTAATCCAACTGTAATTACAAAAACAGTTACTAAAGCATCTCACAACTCAGACTATTTCCCAGGCGTAGATGACTTCCCTGTTGGAATTCATAATAGTTACTTGGATAAGAACGAAGAATTCTTCTATGTCACTTCTTCTGGTTTACCCAACTATCCTATCTTTGCAACTGATAATAAGGTCTTTACAAAAAGTTCCTCAGTGGAGGTTGTAGACGGTTTTGGGACACCTTTACTCGGTGGTGGGTTTACTTATACCCTACAGTCTTACGACTCCTCATTCACCCTAGGAGCAAACACTAATCAACTCCTAAATCACAACTATGTAACTGGTGATAAGATTTATTGGGATAATTCAACCAATAGTGGTATCAGCACTGGTATCTACTTTGTAACTGCTATCAACCAAACTGACTTCTACTTGTCATATAGTGGTTCTGATGTATTTGCTAAGAAATACATTGCTGTTAGGACTGATACTTCTGGACAGTTCATCTATAAGTCAGGATGGGAGAACAAAACTCTTAAAAACCAAAAAATTCTTAGAAAGTATCCTAATTACAAACAAGAGACTTTATTTGACGATAAGAATCAGAGACTAATTAACAACAGAGCAGTTGGACTGTTAGCAAACGGTGTTGAACTGTTCCCTCCTACTGTTTTTGATGAACAGATCTTCCACGGTGACATCACAGAGATTAAAGTCACTAATTCAGGCAAAGATTATGATGTTATCACAGGACCTCCACTCATCATTAACGATCAACAAGGAACTGGTGGTCTTGCTCATGCTAATGTGTCTGGATCATTCAGAGAGGTTAAACTGGTTACTCCTGGCATCGGATATCAGGAAAAACCCAAGATTACTGTTAGCGGTGGTAACGGAACTGGTGCCGTCCTTGAGTCTAACCTAGTCAGGGGTCGTATTGTAGCTAACTTCAAGGCTGATGGTACATCTGTTGATACAAATGGCGAAACTATCACCTTCCAAGAGAGACATAACTTTGAATCTGGAGAAGCTGTCGTTTATGATGCAAGAGGCAACACTCCTATTGTCAATGTCGTTGATGGTTCAGCATATTTCGCTGGTGTAGTCAATGAGAAGACGATTAAATTATACAACACACCCGAAGATGCAAAAACAGGCATCAATACTGTAAATATTGGAAATATTAGTTTCGGTTTCCACAGTCTTACAACTGTGCAAGCGAAAAACACAATTACTAAGATCTATGTAAAAAATTCTGGGTCTGGTTACTCAAACAAGAAAGTCCTCATTCAAGGTAGACCAACTAACGGTGATGTACAGTCAGGTATCAGCACATCAGACGATTACATCCTTGCATTTAATCATAAATTTAATAATGGTGAAATTGTTGAGTATTCCACAGAGGGAACTATTGCAAGTGGTCTTTCGACAACCACACAATATGCAGTTAAGGTAATTGACAATAATAGATTTAGATTATGTGATGTTGGAGTTGCTACACAAAGAAATCTTACCAATTACAGCAAAAACAAGCCAACTGTCATTCGTGGATTTGGTTCTGGTAAGCATACCTTCAAATATCCTCCTATTGTTGTTAAAGTTGAAAGTTTATCTGCTATCGGTAGTACAACTGTTATTCAACCTGAGTTTTCACCTTTGGTTCTTGGTGAAATCGAAAGTGTTTACCTAGAAGAGGGCGGTATTGGTTATGGTTGCACTAACATCATGGATTTCCACAGAAGGCCTGATGTTGGTATCTCCACTGTTGTTTATCAAGCACTTCTAAAACCAATCATCATCGGAGGATCGATTGTAGACGTTCAAATCCTTGCTTCTGGTAAAGGATACCGTGAAGACTCCGATATCATCATCTACAGTCCTACAGGCGACTTTGCAGACATCAGACCAGTCATCACTGGTGATAAGATTACTGGTGTACGAGTTCTTGACGGTGGTATCGGTTATGAATCAAGTGATACTACACTTGATTTACAAAACAGAGGTAAATCCGCAAAGTTCATTGCAAATGTTCGTGAATGGAAGATTAACCAAGTTCAGAAGAACGATGCCATTATTAGTGATGAAGATTCGCTACTTACTAAACCAAGTGCGAACCCTGCCTTCCAATTACAGACAATAGGCATCTATCCACCACAAAAACTTAGATTCCAGCTTGGGGACAATATCGATTCTGGTAATCTGGAGACTCCCAATGCTTTTCACTCCCCTATACTCGGTTTTGCTTACGATGGTAATCCGATTTATGGTCCTTACGGATATCAAACCCCAACTGGAGGAGCCATTAGAAGATTGCAGTCAGGATATATTCTTGACACCACTCTGAGATCGGGTCTGAGACCTCCTGGCTTTGCCTTTGGGTATTTCACCAATGATTACCTCTTTGACAACTCTGGAGACCTTGACGTGCATGGTGGGCGTTATTGTGTGACACCACAGTACCCTGATGGAACATATGCTTACTTCTATAGTGTAGATGTTGATTCTAGTGGAGTTGCTAAACCAAAATTCCCATATTTACTTGGTTCATCATTTAAGGACAGTCCAATCGAAGAAAACTTCACAACTTTCTTCAATCAAGACATTGATGTTGCATCTAGAGAAATTACAAGAAACGTATCACCATATTATCTCTCTTATGGTAATTCCGACTACGAATTGATTGATGATGTCAAGAATGCCCTAAAACAAGAATTTGAAGTCACCAAAACAAAGAGTGCTGGTATTTCTTCCGTAACTATCTTTTCTAGAGGTGATGGATACAAAGTTGATGACCTATTAGATCTTGATAATAGTGGAACTAACGGAACTGGAGCAAATATCGTTATTGGATCGGTTCTGGGTAAACCTGTCGATAAAGTAGAGATTGGAGTTACTACTTTCCGTGGAACTGAGTTAGTTAAGACTAAAGAAACGATTACTGGTGTAACAACCATACCTCATGGTATTGCAAGTGGTGAAAGTGTAATTTTAAGTGGTATTAGCACTGCTGACTTTACCGAGTTCAATGGTATCCGCAAAGTTAGCGTTATTACCAGAACATCTGGTCTTTCTCAATTCATGGACAATGTTGCTACCACTGGTGTTAGCACTTCCATCTTTGTTACTGACGTAAGAGGGTTTGAGCCTGGCGATAGGATTGGTATTGGCACAGAGAACATGACAATTACCAATATTGACTCAAGGTTCTCTAGATTATTCGTAAACAGAGAAAACTACGTTGGTGCTGCAATGACCCACGCAGTTGGCACTAATAACATTGTTTTACAACCAACTAAGTTCTCTTTCCCTGTTGGTAATTCAACTGTCACTAGATTTACCTTTGAGAACAACACAACATACTTTAATCCACAAGAAACAGTTGGTGTAGGTTCTACAGGCACACATTACGATATTACTCTTACAGGACTATCTACAGCCGTATCACAAACCATTGAAAACAGGTTTGTACCTCAACAACGAATCTATATTAAGGGACATACGTTCTTTACAGGTCAAGAGTTGACTTACAACATGGGTATTGGTGGAACATCTCTTGTATGGGCAAAAGTTTCCGCTGGTGCTACATCTGGTGTTGGAACTGAGGTTCTAGTTGACGATAGTAGTGTTTATGCAATTAACTTTGAACAAGACTACATTGGATTGTCTACAACTGGTATTCCCACGACAGGTAATGCAATTTGGTTCTATAACGTTGCTTCAAACGCTGGATTTGCACATTCCTTTACTACCAACTTCCCTAAAGTTACAAGTAAGGTAGAAAGATTCTATGGTGAAGTTGGAGTTAGTTCTGTACATGAATTATTGACTGGTGACATTATTACACTGGATGCACTTCCACAATCTGCGGAAACTGTTGAACTTAGGTATGATCCAGTTGTTGCTAAGATTACAACTGCAAAAGTCGGATTCTCCAAGTCTGACTTCACTGCCGACTTAAGAAGTTTCAATATTGCAGATGATGATTTCCAAAGTGGTGATAAAGTTGTTTATTACGATAATGGCAACACTATTGGTGGATTAGTACATAACGAGACTTACTTTGTTCTTAGAGAGGACATTGATAACATCAAACTCTGCAAATACAAGTCTGATGTGTTTGAATCTAATCCTGTAGCGATTACAACTATAACAACACCATCTTCAACCAACCCAAGCTTTATTGCTAAGGTTAATCCTCCATTAGAGTTCATAACTGGTAATGTTATCACTTTTGATGTTTCTGATCAAAGTTTGTTGGATATGAAACTTGATTTCTTTGGAGATCTCAATTTCACTCAAAGACTTGATGTTAGTGGAACTAATGATGATGGATTCAATATTATAAGAGATGGCATCTCTGGAAACGTCGGTTCTACAGTTAAGATAACAACAAACACTGATTGGCCTAAAAAGACCTTCTATGACTTGACTCCTGTTGTTCCTTCTGATGCTAGAAAGACATATGGATCTTCCGACACAGATGTTACAGGTAGAAACAACATAACATTCAAAAATGTCGTTCTTAAGACTGATCATGAAATTATCAGAAAAGATGATAAGACATTTACCTTTAACTTGAAGGAAAAACCAACTGGAACTCAAAGACTCATATCTAGAGTTGGTGTAAGTACAATTACATATAGCACTGCTTCTAAGAATGCTAGAGGACCTATTGCATCTACAAAGATCAATTTCCCAGGCAAAGGATACACTGTTCTTCCTAGAGTAATTGGTTTTGCTAGTACACAAGGTAAAGATGGTATTGTCAAAGTTTCATCTCCTGAGATTGGTCAAATTGACATTATTGAAAGAATCAAAGATGGATTCGACTATCCTACTGATCCTACTCTACTTCCTTTCCTAAGTGTCCCTGCAATCGTTGATATCAGCGGTATTGCAAGAATGGATGAGATTCAAGTAGTTGATGGTGGTACAAGATATAACCAACCTCCTACACTTGCAGTTCGTGGTAATGACAAAGTAAAAATTGCTGCAACTGTTAAAGGTGGATCAGTTGATAAAGTTAACATCCTAGAAAATGCTTTTGAATTCAGTGAACCACTCAGTATCATTACAACAAACAACTCTAATGGTTATGACATTGATGCTATCACTCATAGTGGTACAAGTGTTACAGTTGAACTTCTTTTAGATCCACAGTTCAACCTTCCCGTAACAACAGGCTTTGGATCTACAGATGTCAAGTTACCATTTGATGTCAATGATAAGGTGTTTGTTGAGAACTGTAGAATTAAACCATCTTCACTTGCAAATGGAGAAGGTAACTTTAACTCTGCTGATTATGACTTTGCGTTCTATACTGTAACTGGTATTAATACCACAAATTCAACTGTTACATTTGACATGGGAAGTGCTCCTGGCATTTCTACTGTCACACTTGGTTCTTATGATGATGACTTCACTTTAGGATCTATTGTGAACTTCAATGATATGGCGAAGTTCAACATGACAATCATTGATGATGCTAAGTTCCTATCTGGTGAAAAAGTTACATCTACTAGATTTGAAGGATTCGTTGCAGAAGGTGGTTGGAAAGGTAAGATTAGTCAACTTAGATTGAGAGACACTCTCGGAACTCTCAGATCTGGTGACATATTAGTTGGTGAAGTTTCTGGTCTAAGAGGTAACGTAAGAGATATAAACAGATTTAGTGTTAGAACAACTCTAGGCGTTACTAGAGATAAGGTTACTAAGAATGACATGAACGTTGGAATCCTCAACGATTTCAGTCAGAGACTGTCAGATAACTTCTACTTCCAAAAGTTCTCATACTCAATCAAGAGTAGACTTCCATATAACACATGGAAAGAGTCTGTAAGATCTATTGTTCATCCATCAGGATTCTTAGAGTTCTCAGACTTGATTGTTGAAAGTGATTCTAAGAAAGATGCAACTACATTAGATCTTGTAAATGTTGGTATCGCTAAGTCCAACAATATGAAGGTCAAGGCCGTAGATACTAAAGTTGATCTGATTATTAACATTGATAATGAGATTTACTTGGGTAAGAGAACTAACTTTGCCATGGTAACTGAGGACGATCAGTTGGATAATGGTTCAATACAAAGAATCTTCTTCCCAGAAGGTAGACCAATCAAGAGTTTCATCATGAACAAGACTAACAAAGTCTTGAACTTAGATGATATCTCTAATGGTTTTAATGGTAGTCATGACAGAACAGGAACACTAGTTGGTAGTAAACAGTTCTCACTTTCTGTTGGTGGCGAACCTGTATTCAAGAAGTCATATAATGCTGCAGCAACTGCTAATGTTGATCTTGAATTAAATATAATTAGCATCCAAAATCATAACTTCCAAACTGGACAGACTGTGATTCTTGATACTCAAGGTGGTGCTAAGATTGGTATTGCAACTACATCTCATACTACAGGAACTAAAGACATCATCATGGCTGCCAGATCATCTGGTATCGGTGGTAGTGCAATGTTTGAAAATGGATATAATGTTCAGATCCCAGGTCCTGTTACAGGAACCGCAGTCACTGCTAACCCACCAGGCGACTTGTTTAGGATCTATGGATTTGGAAATATTGATGGTGGATTGCCTGGCATCTCCACTAGAGGCCAAGATGCACGATTCCAAGTTAAGTTTGACTTTGATCAAACTACAGGACTGTGCATATCTACAGCAGTTACTTTGACTATTGGTGGTGCTGGATACTTTGTTGGAGACAATGTAAGTATTGCTGGAACTCATTTAGGTGGTGCAACCCCTGCTAATGATCTTACATTCCCAGTTAACAAAGTTACTGGTACAAGAACAGGTGTTCAGACATCTTATCTTAACGTTCCATCAACAAATGATGGATCTGGTTCTGGTGGTGTATTCAATATCACTAGAGATGGTAACTTGGATGTCACTAAGGTTGAGGTTGTAAATGGTGGTACTGGTTATGGATCTACTAACGTCATCTCTATTGCTGGTACATATGTTGGTGGTAGTACACCTACTGATAACATCTTCTTAAGTCCAGTTGAACTTGGAACAGATGTAATGCCTAATGAATTGTTTGTTCAAAAGGTTGATGATGTTAAGTTTAGAATCTCTGGTTTATCTACATCATTACCATTCCAATTTACAGGTCTAGGAACTGGAACTCACTTACTCAAGGTTGCTGATCCAAACAAACAGGCCTTGATTATGATTGATAATATTATTCAAACTCCTATCAAGAACAAGAAGTTGGGAGTACAGGTCTCTGTTCCAGTTGGATCAAGTGATCAGGGTATTGCAGTCGGTGCTGGTATTGGTTCTCTTTCTAAAGGTGACATCATCAGAATGGATGATGAATTGGTTAAAATTAATCAAATCGGAGACACTACATTTGTACAGTCAAGATCGGCATTAGCAAACAGTACAGTCGCTACTAATTTCTATTATGATACTAAGAGAGTTAACTCAACCGTGACTAGAACTGACACCACATTTGCTACTCACGATGATAACCCTCCATATTAACTATAAATAAAGAAAAAACGTTTT
>CENG01005970.1_pt1 | contig 16754 bp, 17 predicted proteins | sample 530131 | NCBI WGS metagenome assembly CENG01 (sample SAMEA2591057, study PRJEB7988) | marine metagenome | biome: marine biome (ENVO:00000447); feature: surface water (ENVO:00002042) layer; material: saline water (ENVO:00002010), including plankton (ENVO:xxxxxxxx) | depth 5 m
TCAATTCGAGAAAGAAAACAGTTTTGGAGGTTGGTTGAAAAAAATTGTTGCCCGAAAAAGCTATGAATACTATAAAGAAAAATTCAAGCTCCAACGCCTAGATAACACCAAGGAAATTGTACAAGAGGAGGTCTCCAATTCGATCATTGAAGATGAGGATCGGGTACAGTAAAAATACAGTCATTAAAATCATTAGTTTCAAATCTAAGTGGTTCGGGTAAAATCGCCGTTTACGGTGATCCTTCTGAAGTAGATATCCAAAATTCAGGAAGTGGAAAAACTAAATTTATTAAACTTTAGAGGTTGCTCGGGGAACACGCAACAGCAATAATGCTCCAATTATGAATGAAAAGAAAAAGAAAAGAATTGCAGATCGCATGCTTCCCGTAATCTGATCTAGAGAACCAAAAAGTAACATTCCAATGATGATACCAACTTTTTCAGTAACATCATAGAAACTAAAATAGGATGTGGTATCCTTGGTTTCCGGCAAATACTTTGAATAAGTAGAGCGCGATAATGCTTGAAGGCCTCCCATCACCATACCCACCAAACCGGCAATACAATAAAACTGAAAGGGCGTTTGAATGTAATAAGCATAGACACAGAGACCTGCCCAAATTAGGTTCACACCAACCAGGGTTGGAATATTTCCAAAACGCTCTGAACTTCTTGAAGTTAATACTGCCCCCAGAATCCCAACCAATTGAATCAAAAGAATACTGATAATTAATCCTGTTGTTTTCTCAGCTGTACTAGACCAAGCAATTTCTTCTTCGCCAAAATATGCCGCAACTAAAAGAACAGTCTGCAAGGACATGCTGTAGACAAAAAAAGCCCCTAAATATCTTTTTAACTTGAAATTATCTTTCAATTCCCACCATACCGAACGCAGCTCCTTAAAGCCATTCCAAAAAATGTCTTTTGTCATTTTTTGAGCATTGGAATTTCCTTTGGGGAGATAATAAAATGAAATTTGACTAAAACCTGCCCACCAAATACCAACAGATATGAAAGAGTATTTCATCGCTTTTAGAGAAGCCTCTAATTCTGTTCCAGTGATTCCATACCACTCTGGTTTCATCACCATGCTTAAATTGAATAACAACAACAAAACACTCCCGACATACCCCATTGAAAACCCTCTAGCGCTGGCTCGATCGTGTTGATGAGGATGCGCGATATCGGGTAAATAGGAATTGTAAAAAACCAAACTAGACCAAAGGCCAATCATTGCCAAGAAATAGAAAAACAGTCCCATGTAGATGGTATCCATTTCGAACCAGTACAGCCCAAAACAAGAGACGGAACCCAAGTAGACAAACAACTTCATGAAACGTTTTTTATTACCAATGTAGTCCGCAATCCCAGAAAGTAATGGAGAAATAAACGCAACAAATACAAAAGCAGTAGCTGTAACAAAACTAATCATTGCCGTATTTTTCACATCATATCCTAGAAAAGGAATTGTGTTGCTGTCACTAAATATGAGTCCATAATAAATAGGGAAAATTGCGGAGGAAATGACCAAAGAATAAACCGAATTGGCCCAATCATAGAATGCCCAGGCGTTGATTAACTTCTTGCTTCCTTTTTCAAGTGGGGGTCTTAGTTTGTTTAGCATTTGCAAAAAAAATAGATCGTCAAAATAGCATTTTAAATCGGTTTTTCTCTGTATTTATTCTTACTATTTAATTATTAGTTAGTTGCGAAAATCCAAACCAAGATTGTTTTAGGATTGCTTTATTTATTTATACTTTTAAATAAAAAATGAAAAAGTTTTTCCTGAGTCTACTCCTTGTTGGTAGTTTTTCCTGCCAGAGTAAAGCACAACCCCAAAAAGAACTTAAGACCTATATGGTGGAGAAAACAGATGCCGAATGGCAAGAACAACTGTCGGACCTCTCATACTATGTATTGCGTCAGGCGGGAACAGAACGTCCTTTCTCCAATCCATACAACAAAAATTACAAATCGGGTTCTTATGTTTGTCAAGGTTGTGGAGCCACACTTTATGAGTCAGACCATAAGTTTGATTCTGGCACCGGATGGCCGTCATTTGATCGGGGGAATGACTCCAATATTGAATATGATGTAGACTACAAGTTGGGGTATGCTCGTACTGAGCTCAAATGCAACAAATGCGGAGGGCACCTCGGACATTTGTTTAACGATGGTCCTCAAAATACGACAGGAATAAGACATTGCATTAATTCAGCAGCACTTCAATTTATCCCAACCAATGAAAAAAACTAAATATCCTGTAGAAAAGTCTGAACAAGAATGGCGCAATCAGCTAGATCCCCTCTCCTACTCCGTTTTGCGTCAACAAGAAACCGAGCGCCCTTTTACAGGGGAATATGACCAACACTTTGAGTTGGGAGATTACTATTGCAAAGCCTGTGGTGAAAAGTTATACACAAGTAATAATAAGTTTGACAGTGGGTGTGGATGGCCCAGTTTTGATGCCTCCCTTCCCGGAGCTATTGAATATATTAAAGATAGCAGCCATGGAATGCTACGCACCGAAATTGTATGTTCACAATGCGGTTCTCATCAAGGTCATGTATTCCATGATGGCCCCACTCAAACGGGCATGCGATATTGTGTTAACTCAGTTAGTATTGATTTCAAAGCCCGCGAAGAATAAATAAGGAAAGCTCCCTTTCATTTTGTAATTTTGGTCTGATTTTAAAGATGATTTATGGCAAATTCATATGATATTATAGTGGTTGGAAGTGGCCCTGGAGGTTACGTCACCGCCATACGTGCTTCCCAGTTGGGATTCAAAACAGCGGTTGTTGAAAAAGAGAGTTTAGGAGGTGTCTGTCTGAATTGGGGTTGCATCCCCACAAAAGCTCTTATAAAATCAGCACAAGTATTCGACTATTTAAAACATGCCTCAGACTATGGTTTGACTGTGAAAGAATACGATAAAGACTTTGATGCAGTCGTCAATCGAAGCCGTGAGGTTGCCGCAGGCATGAGCAAAGGAGTTCAGTTTTTGATGAAAAAAAATAAAATTGATGTATTAGAAGGCCATGGGAAGGTGATGGTTGGAAAAAAAGTAGTTGTTGCTCGGGGTAAGACAGAGACTGAATATGAAGCCAAACATATTATAATTGCTACAGGCGCCCGTTCGCGAGAACTTCCCAATCTGCCTCAGGATGGAAAGAAAGTGATTGGTTACCGCAAAGCGATGACATTAGACAAACAACCCAAGAAATTGATTGTTGTGGGTTCAGGGGCTATTGGAATAGAGTTTGCGTACTTCTACAATGCCATGGGAACTGAAGTTACCATAGTGGAATACCAAGATCGGATTGTTCCTGTTGAAGATGAAGAAGTATCGAAACAATTGGAGCGCACCTTCAAGAAAAGTGGCATTCAGATACTGACCAGTGCTGAGGTCACAGCTGTAGATACGAAAGGAAAAGGAGTAAAAGCCACAGTGAAAACTCAAAAAGAAGAATTGACCCTTCAAGCGGATATTGTCCTTTCGGCTGTAGGGATTAAAACAAATTTGGAAGATTTGGGTCTTGATGATATGGGGATTGCTACTGATCGAGACAAAATATTAGTCAATGATTTTTACCAAACTAATCAACCTGGATATTATGCCATTGGGGATATTACTGCTGGCCCAGCACTAGCTCACGTGGCCTCTGCCGAGGGAATTATTTGTGTGGAGAAAATTGCGGGTATGGAGGTAGAACCCCTTAATTATGGAAATATCCCAGGCTGTACCTATTGTTCCCCCGAAATTGCATCTGTTGGATTAACAGAAAAGCAAGCTTTAGACAAAGGATTGGATATTAAAATAGGTAAATTCCCCTTTTCTGCTTCGGGAAAAGCACAAGCTTCCGGTACCTCTGATGGCTTTGTTAAAGTAATTTTTGATGCCAAATACGGAGAATGGCTTGGATGCCATATGATTGGAGCTGGTGTGACGGATATGATTGCGGAAGCAGTGGTTGGGCGTAAGTTAGAAACCACAGGTCATGAGATATTAAAAACCGTACATCCACACCCAACCATGAGTGAGGCGGTCATGGAAGCTGTGGCCGATGCGTATGACGAAGTCATTCACCTCTAATCGCCTCATCTCAAAAAACAAAAAGTCTTTGGGGTGTTTTTTTATATTCAAAAGCCACTATCTTTAGAATAAGATGAAAAACCCCCTACGGATTGTTTTACTTATTCTCGCTGGGGAGGCTACCTTTTTATTACCCTTTGTATTGGCCCGCGTATTTCGTCCCACTTTTCTATCTGTTTTTCAGTTAAACAACACCCAATTAGGCAGTTGTTATTCAGTTTATGGATTTGTGGCCCTGGCTTCCTATTTATTCGGTGGAACACTAGCCGATCGAATCGCCCCAGGTAAACTTATGGCTACGGCTTTATTGCTCACTGCCGCGGGTGGATTTTTTATGGCAACGATTCCCAATGTTTATGCGCTTAGATGGCTTTACGCTTATTGGGGGTTTACAACTGTGTTTTTATTTTGGTCCGCCATGATCAAAGCCACAAGAGCATGGGGGGGTGTCAGTGCTCAAGGAAAGGCTTTTGGCTTTTTAGAAGGAGGTCGGGGTTTTATTGCAGCTAGTTTGGGAGCCCTAGGAGTGGTCTTGTTTGCTCGGATTCTCCCCAACGAAATTGAGACCATTTCAATTTTTAAACGAAAAGAAGCTTTTCAATTTGTTATCTTTTCTGCCGCCGTTTTTTGTGTCAGTATTGCCTTACTTCTTTTCTTTTTTTTTAAAGATTTCGAAATCAAAGAAACAATTCCAAAAAAAAGAATGGGCTCTTGGGAAGACATCCAAACCGCACTCCGCCTTCGGAGTGTTCGCTACCTAATGTTGATTGTTCTTTCTGCCTATATTGGGTACAAAGTCACTGATGTTTTTTCGCTCTATGCAGCCGAAGTCATGCTTTTTGATGAAGTAGAGGCTGCAAAAGTTGGTAGTTATCAGATGTATCTACGTCCTTTTATTTGTGTTTTTGTAGGAGTCTTTGCAGATCGAACCACCAATGCTTCAGTATTACAATATTCCTTTCTCTTTATGTTCACAGGAGCCCTGCTTTTTGCTTCGGGTTGGGTTACCGCGCCTTCTGTTGGCTTATTCCTATTGACCCTTTTAATTACCGCTGTGGGAACCTATTCGCTGCGAGCAGTCTATTTTGCAGCCATGGAAGAAGGAAAGATTCCTTTCACTATTACAGGGACAGCGGTAGGTTTAATTTCTTTGGTTGGCTATACTCCTGATATATTTGTAGGTCCTATTATGGGAGTTCTACTGGATGGATCTGAAGGGCTTCGAGGGCACCAGCAATTATTTCTCTTTTTAGCTTTTTTTTCGCTGATCGGCCTTTGGGCTAGTTATCGGTTTAGAAAAATAAATCTGATTTGAATTTAAGCCTCTTTTAAGAAGCTTTCAATAGCCAAGCGATAACTATCCAGGCCAAAACCAATAATTAGACCTTTTGCTGCTGGTGTGATAAAGGATTTGTGGCGAAAATCTTCTCGTGCAAAAGTATTGGAGATATGTATTTCAATCACTGGAGCATCAATGGCTTTGATACAATCCCCAAGGCCCACGGAAGTATGGGTATAAGCCGCAGCATTCAATAAAATACCATGCATTCGGAAGCCAAAATCTTGAAGGGCATCAATGAGTTCTCCCTCCACATTGGATTGAAAATAGCTCAATTGAACTTGTGGATAGGCCTCTTTCAATTTCTCAAAATAGGACTCGAAGGTTTCTGCTCCGTAAATACCCGGCTCTCGGGTTCCTAATAGGTTGAGATTGGGACCGTTGACAATGGCTAGATTCATTTTGTTTTTTACAAAAATACATATCTTTTAAGTACTTTGCTTGACCAGATAATAGAAGCTAGTACATTTATATATGGAATGGAGCAAAGCACTTGAAGATTTCGGTTTTTACTTGAGTATCGAAAGGGGCTTGTCTGAGCACACAATTACCAGCTACAAAACAGACGTCTTAACTTTGATGCGCTTTTTAGAAACGCACAAGATTGTAATCTCCCCTATCCAAATTGACGCCACCGTTATTCAACAATTTATTTATCAAGAAGCCAAGGAGAAAAGTGCCCATTCTCAGAGCCGAAGAATCTCTGGATTGAAAAGCTTTTTTAAATACTTGGTTTTTGAAAAATACCGAGACGACCTCCCTACACAATGGCTGGAGGCTCCCAAACTGGGACGTAAATTACCAGATACCCTAAGTGTTGAAGAAGTAGAAAAAATATTAGACACTATTGACTTAAGCAAAGCAGAGGGTCACCGTAACAAAGCGCTTTTAGAAACATTATACGGAAGCGGCCTGCGTGTGAGTGAGTTGGTTAATCTTCAAAAATCAGATATCTATTCAACAGAAAAATTGCTGCGAGTGACTGGAAAAGGAGACAAGCAACGGCTGGTACCACTTGGTGACTATGCCATGCAACAGATTAACACCTATCTAAAAGAAATACAGATTCATCGAAGTATTCAAAAGGGCTATGAAAATTTTGTATTTCTAAATCGGAGAGGAAAAGCACTAACCCGAACGATGATTTTTCTTATTGTAAAGCAGGCTGCAGAAAAGGCTGGAATCAAAAAAAAAGTAAGCCCACATACCTTTCGACACTCTTTTGCAACGCATCTATTAGAAAATGGGGCAGACCTAAGAACGATTCAAGTTCTACTTGGCCATGAAAGCATTACCACCACCGAAATCTACACCCATATCGATACGCGTTATTTGAGAAAAGTGATGGAAAAGTTTCATCCTCGACTTTAGACTTGTTCGTCGGAAGTTACTAATCGAAATCCTTCTCCGTGGATATTGAGTATTTCTACGGAGGGATCTTCTTTCAGATACTTTCGTAATTTGGCGATGTAGACATCCATGCTCCGTGATGTAAAGTAATTATCATCCCGCCATATTTTATTTAGGGCGATTTCTCTTGGCAATAAATCGTTGATGTGAAGCGCCAGCATTCGAAGAAGTTGACTTTCTTTGGGGGACAACTTATAGGGCTCGCTATTTTTAATAGAAAGCGTTCGTAGTTTCGAATTAAAAGCAAAAGCGCCTATTTCAAATAAAAATTCGTCTGACTCTTTAATTGCTGGCTTTTGGTTTCGATTTAGAAAAACTTTAATCTTTGCCAATAACACATCTGAATCAAAGGGTTTGGTGATGTAATCATCTGCTCCGAGTTTAAATCCTTTCAGAACATCTTCTTTCAAATTCTTAGCGGTCAAAAATATAATTGGAACGGAATCATTTTTTTCTCGAATTTCCTTGGCTAAGGTAAATCCATCTTTAAATGGCATCATTACATCGAGGATACAAAGATCAAAATTGTCTTTTTTAAACTTTTCATAGCCTTCTATACCATTTTTGGCCAGTACTATGTCGTACTCATTTAAGGAGAGATAATCTTTGAGTATGCTTCCGAAATTGGGATCATCCTCCACTATTAGTATTTTTTTATTGTCCATAGTTAGCTTGCGGTTTGGTGTTGGGGTTTTAATGGAATTGAAATGATAAATTTAGTACCCGTGCCTTTATTACTATCAATCTGGATTTTGCATCGGTGGAGTTCAATTATTTTCTTTACATAAGAAAGTCCAAGGCCATGTCCTTTGATGTTGTGAATATTTCCCCCTTCTTCACGGTAAAACTTCTCAAAAACCATTCGTTGTGTAGACGAATCCATCCCTATACCCTGATCCTCAATGATGAGTTGAGCCTGCTTGTCACTGTACTCAGTGTAGATGTCTATTTTTGGAGGGCCATCGGTGTATTTTATGGCATTGTCTAAAATATTAACAACCAAGTTCGTAAAATGGTTAAAATCACCCTCAAATACTGGGGTAATTGAATCGAAATGAGTTTTGATATACCCTGCTTTATTTTCAACAATCAGGCTGACATGATTCACCGCCTCGGTAATTAATTCGTGAAGGGCTATAATTTCCCAATCCAGCAGTGTTGTTCCTCTTTCCAATTGTGAAATTTTTAGGACATTTTCGACCTGAGTTAACATTCTAGTATTCTCCTCACGAATCATTTTGGTGTATTGTAAAATTTTAGTGGGGGTGTCAATGGTCTTTGGATTGGCAATAGCATCCAAAGCCAAATTAATAGTGGCAATGGGTGTTTTAAATTCATGAGACATATTATTGATAAAATCAGATTTGATTTCAGAGATCTTCTTCTGTTGAATGATTTGATACAAAGCACTTGTAGAAACCAAGATAATGAAGATCGTTAAAACCAATGATAAACCAGCAACACCCATAATCGAGGACATCACGTATTTATCCCGTGTGGGAAAACTCACTCGCAACTCATAGGGACTGTTGCCTTGTTGGTTCAAGAAAATAGGAGCGCTGTAGGAGGCTCCGAGCTGCATTTCCTGATAATTCGTAGATTTTATTTTGGTTCCTAGTCCGTCATTATATACACCAAATTGATAGGGAATTTGGATGTCACGCTCTTGGAATTCCATATCTAGTAATAAGGCAACTTCTTGATTACTAAGCCTTCTATGAATGGGCAAAGTATTGGCATAGTCCATATAGGCATCACGGTACTTGGCTTCATCATAACTATTTAATCGATCAATTCGCTTTAACTTTTGAATGGAACTGGACAAACGGTTTTCACGGTTGAATACTTCTTTTTTTAGAATGGTGGTTGTTCGAACTCCTTTATAGTCTCTCAGCGTTGTGGCAGAATCCCGTTCGCCCAGAACAGGATCAAAGTAGCCCCCTTCAATATTGTAGTCTTCTTCCAAGATTCCAAAGGCAAAAAAAGTAGAAAGGTTATTGGGTCTGTCTTCGTCTAGAAAGAGGAAGATATCGGTAAAATTAGACTCGGTAGGTTTGCCTACTGAATCAATTAATTTTTGATATGCACTAATGTAATCTGATAACTCACGATTTTGAATTTCTCGTGCTACTGATTTTAAGGTTTGATTTACCGCCAAAGAGAACTCTTCCTCTTTATTTTCCCAAGAAGAAGAAATCCAAAAAGCCTGCACAGCCACAATTCCAAAAATGGAAGTGATCATTAGGGACACTAAAATCAGAAATCTATTTTTTTTCAATGCCATGGCTGGTTTTGAACTACAAAATTGAATAAAATATACTATTAATTTTCCTAAGAGATTGTTAAGTCTCCTTGGCTGGGTACTGGTCTTCTAAATCACTTAAAACCGCACGTAAAGCTTTTTCTGTTTCTGGCCAGTCTATATTTTCGATAACATAATCTGCTAAAGGTATTTTTTTTGAATCGGGCCATTGTTTTTTCATTCTCAAATGCACTTCATTTTTGCTCGTTTCATCCCGTTCCAAGACCCTTTCTATTCGCAGGGACTCTGGGGCAGTTATTAGGATTATTTTATCATAACGGTGTTGTCCCTCGTTTTCGAATAAAATAGCCACTTCACTGATTACAAAAGGGGCATCTTGTTGGCCCACAAATTCTTGAAAATCTTTTCGCACAGCTGGATGCACCAAACCATTCAAATAGTCCAATGCTTGGGGATTGTTAAATACCAATTGCCCTAGCGCCTTCCGATCTAGAACACCATTGACATAGATGTCAGAACCAAAATAGCTTGTCAACTGTTTCTTAATTGTTGGGTCTTGATTTAATACTTTATGGCCAGCAACATCGGCTTGGTAGCAAGGGATGTTCTTCTCTTTAAAAAATGTAAGTGCTTTGGACTTCCCACTTCCAATCCCACCAGTAAGTCCAATTATTTTCATTGCCGTATCAAAAAGTTTACCTGTTTGGGTGACCACCGCATGGAGCGCAAAAGGGGAGACTGTTTCTCAATGAAAACTGGTAATGTTTCTGAATCTCCCTCAACTTGACTGATATCTGTATAGGCACTAAAATCTGAGGCTCGCACAGAATCTACCAATGCTAGGGGAACTCGGCCTCTAATCTTTATGCGTTGTGGAAACAGGCGAATAGTCTGACCAACAGCTGTATTAGTGATTCGAATAGGAATTTCATAGGTCATCTCTGTAAATTTAGTGGTTTTGGCAGTGACCACAACCACGCGGTGAGAAAGCGCATTCACTCCATTAGGAATTTCCAAGCGAAGGGTTTCCGAAAAATTCCGATCCAAGCCGCTTTTGACCAATGGAATTGTTCGGATAGAAGCTATTTCATTCAAAACTACTGGTGTCCCAATAACAGATACAGTATCTGGTTGTAGCGTAGGCAACGCTGTATAGTTGAAGCCTTTCTTAAATTCTATTTGAGAAACGAGTGAAACAGGAACTCTTTTGGTCTCTAAACGTTGGATTTCTAAACCAACAGTAGAGGGGTTTAGTAAGGTGATGCGTCCGTTCTCAAATAATTGAGTTTCCAAAAAGTTACGTTGCAAAAGCAAATCTACCTTGGCGGTAGTCTCGTCAAATAATGCACTTTCAAGATCAACGGTTATTTCTTGACCAAAAGTCTGATATAACAATAGTTGAAAACCGGATGCTTCCAATGTCGCTACTACTGAAGTAGGAGCTTTTTTTAGAATTACGTCTTCTGGAATGTTATCATAATTCATGTCAAGTACGACCGTAGTGGTATAGCTATTGGATAATCGAGTGAGCCCCCAAAACAATGCTGATATTCCAATAAAAACCAAAAAAAACTGGACCTTACTTTTTTCAGGAACCCATCGGTTGGCCCATTGTTTAAAACGAATGAAAGATCCTGGCATTGGCTTTTCCTTAAGAGGGGTCGGTCAATGCTTCTATGACTTCCTCACTCACCCCTACATTAGAAAATCCACCGTCATGGAAAAGGTTTTGTAGTGTTACCTTACGGCTGTAGTCTGAAAACATCATGACGGTATAATGGGCACAGTCTACTGCAGAAGCATTGCCCAAGGGAGCTGTCTTTTCTGCATATGTCAAAAAGCCGTCCAGCCCCTCTACACCTTTACCCGCCGTTGTGAGTGTTGGGGATTGGGAGATGGTGTTGACTCGAACTTTTTTATTCTTCCCAAAGAAATAACCAAAACTTCTAGCGATGGATTCCAAATAGGCTTTGTTGTCTGCCATGTCATTGTAGTTTGGGAAAGTACGTTGAGCAGCGATGTAGGACAAAGCAATGATACTTCCCCATTCGTTCATGGCATCTTTTTGATACAAGCATTGCATGAGTTTGTGAAAGGAAACCGCAGAAACATCCCATCCTTTGGCCATCCAGTCGTGATTTAGATCGGTATAGTGTTTTCCTTTTCGAACATTCACCGACATCCCGATGGAATGCAGCACAAAATCGAGTTTACCCCCAAGGTGTTCTTGGGCTTGGTCAATTAGATTTTCTAAATCCTCCAATTTAGTGGCATCTGCAGGAATTACAGGAGCATTGGTTTGTTCTCCCAGGGTATTGATTGTTCCCATTCGCATTGCAACAGGGGCATTGGTCAATACGAACTGGCCTCCGGCTGCATGCACCGCTTCTGCTGTTTTCCAAGCAATGGATTCTTGATCTAATGCACCAAAAATAATTCCTTTTTTTCCTTGTAAAATTGTGTAATCCATGGATTCTTTTTTCTCAGTTTAATAATTCTTTGGCATGATCCAGAGCGGTCGTGGTCAGTTCTTTTCCTGATACCATTTTAGCAATTTCAGCGATGCGGTCATCTCTATTCAGTTCCTTGATTTGAGTTTGTGTTCCCTCATTATAAAGTGTTTTATACACTTTAAAGTGTTGGTTTCCCTTTGCAGCCACCTGGGGCAAATGAGTGATGGTAAATACCTGCATATAGCTTGCCATTTGTGACATAATATGAGCAATTTCATCGGATATAGCACCCGATACGCCTGTGTCTATTTCATCAAAAATGATAGTGGGAAGCTTTTTATATTGGGATAAAAGAGCCTTAATGGCAAGCATAATACGAGATAGTTCTCCTCCAGAAGCCACATTTTTTAACAAGCCAAATTTCCCTCCTTTGTTGGCTGAAAAAAAGAACTGCATTTCGTCTTGGCCTTGTAATAGAAACGAAGTAGAGGGAGATAATTCAATCTGAAAGCGTGCGTCTTGCATCCCCATTTTAGCGATTATACTTTCCATTTTCTCAACGAGATTAGGCAGGGCTTGTAATCGGTTTTTCCGGAGCTGAAGCCCCATTTCAACGAGATTCTTGTTGAGTGACGTAGTCCTTTTTTCAAGTTCTAATAACCGTTCTTGCTGGTGTTCGGTATCCTCGAGTTGGGTACCCAAAAATTTCTTCTTCTCAATCAGGTCAGCAATATGGGTGGCTTGATGTTTTTTGAGTAGAGAATAGAGAGTTTGCAATCGTTCCTCGGCTAAGTTGAGTGCCTGAGGGTCGTTTTCCAATTCCGCCAATTTAAGCTGTAAATCGGAATGGATATCGGTCAGCTCTGCATACACGTTTTCCAATCGAATGGGAAGTTCTTCTAAGCTAGAAGATTTCTGTGTAGCTATTTTTAGTTCCATCCGCAACTGACTCAGCACGTGAAGCAATCCAATCTCCTCGGCCTCAATTCTTTGCAAACCTCCGGAAATACTTTGCTGAATGTCTTGTATGCTAGACAACTCTTCTACCCGTGCTTCCAGAGGAGCCAACATATCGGGTTCCAGGGCCGCAGATTCCAATTCGTCAAACAGAAATTGATTATAATCGCGGTCTTTCTGTGCCTGAGAACTCCGTACTTGAAGCTGTTCCAACTCTTTTTGCTCTTGCCGATACCTCGCCAAAATTTTTTGATACTCTTCCACCAAAGGAAGGTTTCCAGCCAAGGCATCCAATACTTGGAATTGAAACTCTGTTTTGGTTAACGTTAGGGTTTGATGTTGAGAATGAATGTCAATCAGGTCGTTGGCCAAGCGCTCCAAGACATCTAAATTTACAGGAGTGTCATTGACAAAAGCTCGAGACTTCCCAGAAGGATTAATCTCCCGACGAATGATTGTAGTGCTGGCATAATCCAACTGTTGTTTGTCAAAAAAAGATTGCAAACCATAAGAAGTAATATTGAACTCCGCTTCGATGATGCATTTTTTTTCGTTATTCTTCAAAGCACTTCGATCTGCCCGCTTACCCAGAACCAACGATAGCGCGCCGAGGAGAATGGACTTCCCTGCTCCTGTTTCCCCCGTAATAGTCGTCATCCCTGCATCAAAAGATACATCTAGATGTTCTATTAGAGCGTAATTATCAATGGAGAGAGCCGTTAGCAATGCGTAAAAATTTTATCAAAGATAGCAGAGAGAAAGAGCATAATCAAACGATTAGAATTTGATTTCTTTCCACTGGGGGTTAAAAAACGGGGCCATCCTTTTTAATTGAGAAACCATGGTGCTGACATCTACCTGTGGTCCTCCTGAAAAAATATCAACCATTTCTTGTGATTTAGCATCAAAAAAGACTTGCAATAGAAAGGCATTGGGTCGCCGATTGAACAAACTATACAGCGTTTCGATCGCTTGAATGATTGCTATTTTAGCCGCATCAGGTGCCACCACCATTTGATCCATTCCTTGGCGATGGTACTCGTAGAGTGCCTGTCTGTATTCTCTAAAGGTATTGGAGCGCAAAGAATCAATCAACCAAAAGCGGTTCCGAATCCCATCGTTCTGATTCCAACCCACTAACTTTGACTGTTGCGCCAAGTTGGCAATTCGCTGTGCTGTATCAAAATAGGTACTTCCCCCATTTTGTTCGAAACTGGCCACATCCAGTCCCAAAATGATATGGACATAAAAACTCAACAGGGACACTAAATTCGATTGAAAAATCGATGGATTATATACCAATGGTTGGTATTCTTGGTAGGTGAATATTACGTCATTATCCAAATAGTTGAACAAAGGACTGTCATAATTACTATCAAAAATAGGACGCTGGGATTGCACTTGTAGATTCCCCTCAAAGCGGTTATCGCTATACGCCGTTAAGGTTAAAACAAAACTGCATTTCAGCCGTTCTTGGGGTAAGTATTCGCGATTAGTCCAAGTGCGTGAATTTAAGAATTCGTTCAATGAGCGCTCCAACGTTTCGAAAATCTGACGATTGGTTTGATCCACCAAATCTGCATTGACTACTACCTGCGTTTCGAGTTCTTGCGCTGGCGTACTCAATGCAAAAAGTAGAAGGAAAGCAGTTGCTTTAGCCTTGATCCATGATTTCATTCCAAATATCTTTTGCCACTTCATTTTTTGATTTGAGGGAGAAGCGTTTGGGCTTTTCGTTTTCTCCAATATAGGTAATTTTATTGGTATCCGAGGCGAAACCCGCCCCAGGGTCTGTGAGGGAGTTCATGACAATCGCATCTGCTTTTTTACGCCTCTTTTTGGCCAAAGCTTCTTTCCAATTGTCTTGAGTTTCCAGAGCGAAACCCAAAACAAATTGCTGTTTTTTTTCTTTTCCCATACGAGCCAAAATATCGGGATTGGGCTGCAACTCGATGGAAGGAATGCCCTCCTCTTTTTTAATTTTATGAGGTTTAGGAGCCAGCGGTTTGAAGTCGGCTACAGCTGCTGCAGCTATAGCAAAATCAACGGTAGGAAACTTTTTAAATACGGCCGTCTCCATTTCTGTAGCGCTCACCACCTCTTCAACCGCAAAGGGTGCGTTTGAAAGGTCGAGGGCGTGGGGTCCTAAAATCAAATACACTTCAGCACCCAATGCGTGAGCCTCTTCGGCCAAGGCGTAACCCATTTTCCCAGAAGAAAAATTACCGATATACCGTACTGGATCAATTTTTTCATAAGTCGGTCCTGCTGTAATCAATACTTTTTTCCTCGATAGAGGGAGTGCACTATTAAAGTGAACAATCACCCGTTCCACAATTTGATCAGGTTCGAGCAGGCGTCCTTTGCCCACCAAGCCACTGGCCAAAGCCCCTTCTCCAACGGGAAGTATTTGATTGCCATAGCTGGCTAGCGTGTCAAGATTTTTCTGATTTGCAGGATGGGCATACATGTCCAAGTCCATAGCCGGAGCCACCATTATGGGACAACGGGCAGAGAGATAGGTCGCAATCAATAAATTATTGGACTTGGCTTGTGCCATAGCCGAAAGGGTATTGGCTGTGGCGGGAGCGATAAGTAAAAGATCGGCCCAGAGACCCAATGCCACATGATCGTTCCAAACGGGGTTGTCTTTGTCTTCGGCGACAAAACTCGATAGAACCTCCTCTTCTGAAACCACGGAAAGCGTTAGTGGGGTGACAAAGGCATGTGCATCGGGCGTGAGCACCACTCGTACTTGAGCGCCTTTTTGTTTAAGTAGCCGAACCAAGATTGGGGTTTTGTAGGCCGCAATCCCAGCGGATATGCCCAAAATGATCTTTTTTCCCCGAAGACTTTGCATCGTCTATTCTTCCGTCTCGTCGGTGTTGCGATGGTAGATTTTGTCGTTAAACCACTCTTCTATGGCCATCGCCTGAGGCTTGGGTAGCTTTTCATAGAATTTAGACACTTCGATCTGTTCTTTGTTTTCAAAGATTTCTTCTAAGCTGTCATTGTGTGTGGCAAACTCATCGAGCTTTTCGTGCAATTCGGCTTTGATATCCAAATTTATTTGCGTGGCTCTTTTAGCGATAATAGAGATCGCTTCGTAGATATTTTCTGTGGGATTCTCAATTGATTCCCGATTATAGGTCTGTGTGCTTACTGAGGCTTTTGAGTTCATATATTTTGTCATAACATTATATTATTTAGTCGAGTCTTTTTCTTCTTCTATCTCTTCTGGTTTATAGCCCGCCAGCAACTGTTCTATACCTTCCATTTTTTGATCAAGGTCTTCCGAAAAGATTGTTTCGGGATAATATTGCCGAATGGTTTCATTAAGTTTTTTCAAATCCAAAAGACGTTGCTCCTGCAGGGTATAGATACTATTGGTTGCAATTTCATAGGAGGAAAGAAATTTATAGTAGAAGGCCTCTTCCCTGAATTTGGTGCCTGGAAAGCCTCCGATAAAGTTATCCAAGGCGCGGATGGCCGCTTTGTAATCTTGTATGGTGTAGTACTGCTTGCTGATTTCGAAATCTTTCTGTTCCAATTTAGTTTGTAATTCTAAGATCAATGCATTGGCTTCCTCGGCAAATTCCGAATTGGGATGATTGTTGATAAAGATTTGAAGCTTTTCTACCGCTTTGTTGGTATCTGCCTGATCTAAACTGTAGAGGGGTGATTTCATATAATAGGACTTCGCCGCCAAGAATTGAGCTTGGTTCACCTTCTCACTTTTGGGATAAGACTTGATAAAATTCTCAAACTGGTAAGCTGCCAAATAATAGTCTTTGGTTTGAAAATAACTGTCGGCAAAAAAGAATATCAACCGTTCCGACTGAGGCTTGCCGCGATAAGCGGGAATTATCATTTCAAAAAGACGGTTGGCCTTGCGGTAGTCCCCTTTTTTATAGTAGTCTTCTGCCGCTTTGTATTTATCCGAAATGGAATCGCTATTGAGCAGCTTCTGGTAGTCGCTACAACCTATCAATAGAGAACTGGCTAAAAGGACATAAGGCAGATGACGAATGTGCATGAATTTCGTATAACAAACAGCCGACAAAGATACTGTAAATCAACATCGCAAGCAATGTTTGAGAAAACTTTAACGCTTCGATCCCTATTTTTGTATCATTCTAAATGAGCTCCCTTATCTAATTCTCTACTTATGAACTTCTTTCATCACTTTGATCATTTATTATCTCTCAATTTCGAAGCTAAGTGAACGTTTTACAT
>CENG01125455.1_pt1 | contig 16637 bp, 10 predicted proteins | sample 530131 | NCBI WGS metagenome assembly CENG01 (sample SAMEA2591057, study PRJEB7988) | marine metagenome | biome: marine biome (ENVO:00000447); feature: surface water (ENVO:00002042) layer; material: saline water (ENVO:00002010), including plankton (ENVO:xxxxxxxx) | depth 5 m
CATTTCTTAGAAAATTTAAACACTTCGCAATTAGAGGCAACTTTGCAGATGAATGGCCCTATGATTGTGATTGCTGGAGCAGGTTCTGGAAAAACAAGGGTTTTAACTTATAAAATAGCTTATCTCATTACCCAGGGTGTGGATCCCTTTAATATTTTGTCCCTAACCTTTACAAATAAGGCTGCTAAAGAAATGAAGGAAAGAATAACGAAAATTGTTGGTGATGAGGCCAAAAATTTATGGATGGGAACTTTCCACTCGGTATTCGCTAAAATATTGAGAATTGAAGCACATAAAATTGGATTTACAGCAAATTTTACCATATATGATTCTGATGATTCACAAAAGTTAGTTAACAGAATAATCAAAGAACTTAATCTAGACAAAGACATTTATAAACATAAATTAGTTTTTTCAAGAATATCTTCAATGAAAAATAATTTTATTTCTGATATAGATTATAAAAAAAACGACGAGTTACTATTTTCAGATAAAATTTCCAATCAACCTAAGTTCCACATAATTTATTCAGAGTATGTTAATAGATGTTTTAAAGCTGGAGCAATGGATTTTGATGACTTACTATTAAAAACTAATGAACTTCTTACAAATTACCCTGAAACCCTTAATAAGTACCAAAATATATTTAAATATATTTTAGTTGATGAGTATCAAGATACTAATCATTCTCAATATTTAATTGTAAAAGCTCTTTCAGATAAATTTCAAAATATCTGTGTTGTAGGCGATGACGCTCAAAGCATATATAGTTTCAGAGGAGCAAATATTAATAATATTCTGAACTTTCAAAATGATTTTCAGGATTCTAAAATATTTAGGTTAGAACAAAATTACAGATCGACTAAGAACATTGTAAATGCTGCAAATAGCTTAATTAAAAATAATCAAAATAGACTTGAAAAAAATATATGGACTGATAATGAAAGTGGTGAAAAAATTAGTGTAAATAGATTACTAACGGATGGAGAGGAAGGAAGATTTGTTGCAAGCTCTATTTTTGAGGCAAAAATGCAATATCAATTAAAAAATAATGATTTTGCAATTCTTTACAGGACTAATGCTCAATCAAGGTCATTTGAGGACGCATTAAGAAAAAAGAATATCTCATATCGTGTTTTTGGTGGGCTTTCATTTTATCAAAGAAAAGAAATTAAAGATGTTTTAGCTTATTTAAAGCTTGTTGTTAATGTAAATGATGAAGAAGCATTAAAAAGAATTATAAACTTTCCTCCAAGAGGCTTAGGACAAACCACGTTAAACAAGATTTCAATACAATCAAACAAATTGAATGTTTCAGATTATAAGTTTATTAAAGATTTTTCTAAGGATTCAGAAATATTTAATAATTCAACCAAAAATAAACTCTCTGAATTTATAGTAATGATAGAAAGCTTGAAAATAAAAAATAAAGTGACAAATGTATTTGAAATGACGAAAGAGGTTTTAAAAAAATGCGGATTATACAAATACTTTAAAGATGATGAATCAATTGACGGGATAAATAGAATTCAAAATATTGAAGAATTATTAAACGGGATTAAAGATTTTATTGAAAATGATATTTCAGAAGAAAAAACCGTTTCCGAATTTTTACAAAGTATTGCACTAATAACAGATCAAGATAATGAAGATCAAGACTCAAATAAAGTTCAACTCATGACAGTTCATTTAGCAAAAGGACTTGAGTTTCCTTATGTATTTATTGTTGGTATGGAAGAAAATTTATTTCCAAGTGCAATGAATTTAAACTCTAGAAATGAACTTGAAGAGGAAAGAAGGCTATTTTATGTTGCTTTAACCAGAGCTGAAAAGAAAGTTTTTTTATCATACGTTTTATCAAGATATCGATGGGGTAAGCTGATTGATTCAGAAAAAAGTAGATTTATTGATGAAATTGATAGTCAGTACAGAAGCGAAAAAATGATGCAAAAGCAATCTTATACTAATGAAAGAGATGAATATTCTTACAATAAGGTTGGAATAAGATTTAAAGTACCTGAAAAAAAGCCTCCTAAAAACTTTGTAAAGGTTAAACGCAGTGCTACTAAAAGTAATTTATTTGATAATAGAATAATAAAGGGGAATATTGTTTTTCATGAAAGGTTCAAAAGGGGAGTAGTACTTTCAATTGAGGGAGTTGGTGATGACAAAAAGGCTGAGATAAGGTTTGATAAATTTGGGAACAAAAAATTATTACTTAGGTTTTCTAAGCTAAAGATTATTTCATAAAAAAAATCCCACCAAGGTGGGATTTTTAGATAGTTAAAGATTTTAATTAATTAGAAAGACTTTGCATTTCTTTCTCAATCATATCATAAAATTGATCAATTTTAGGCATAATTATAATCCTAGTACGTCTATTTATTGATCTGTTTTCAGCTGTATCATTTTCTACCAGAGGGTCAAAATAACTTCTACCAGCAGCTATTAATCTGCTAGGATTAACATCCAAGTCTTTCAGAACGCGAACGATGGATGTAGCTCTTTTTACACTTAAATCCCAATTATCTAATAATTCACCTCCAGCTTTATAGATTAAATTATCTGTATGGCCTTCTACCATACATTCAAAATCAGGTTTACCATTAACTACTGTTGCAACTTTGCCTAATATTTCTTTGGCTCTGTCAGAAACCTGATAGCTACCAGATTTGAATAATAATTTATCAGAAAGGGAAATAAAAACAACAGCTTTATCAACATTAACTTCAATATCAGGATCATTGATACCGATTTCTTTTTTTAAGCTTGTAACAATTGCAAAAGTAACACTGTCTTTTCTATTGAGAGCATCTTGAATCCTAGTAATTTTAAGATCTTTTTCTTTAATGCTTTCTAGTGTTTTTTCTAAATTTTCTGCACCCTTTGCAGTAAGCTCTAAATAATCTTGACTTTGAACAAATAATTGGTCATTTCTCCTTTTCAAGTCTGATAATTGTTCCTTGTATGCCTCAGAAAGCGCTTCGGCAGTCGACTTTTCTTCAAGACAAGAATTAAGTTTAACTGTAGCTGTATTTAATAAATCTTGAGTTTTCTTGTGTCTGTTTTCAAGTGAAGTGTATTCTTTTTTACTTACACATGAAGACAATACAAATAGAGTTATTAAGCTTAAAAAAAATGTTTTTTTCATTTTGAAATATTTGTTGTTAATTATTTAATATAAAATTAGCAAAAAAAGGAAACTTTATACAGATAAATTTTTAGCTTTTGTGAAATAGATATTCACAAATAATAGATCTAGTTTTATAATGAATTATTTCCCTTTTATTGTTTCGTCTATATTGAATTAGCAGGTTAATATGTTTATAAAACGATAAATATGCCTTTATTATTGCGATGAAATGAATAGGCCCTTTCGAAAATAATAAATAAATAGCAATAATTACATCTATAAAATGTTTTTCAAAAAGAAGTAAAAATAAATTATGTTTTGAGTTTTTAGTTATTGTAAAAAGCATATTTCTAAAATTGAAATATGTTTTCTTTGGATTATCAATATTTAATGTTCCAGCGTTAACGTGATAAATAGTTGAATTTGGATTAAAACTTATTTTATGACCACTATTTTGTAATCTCCAACAGAGATCAATCTCTTCAAAATGAGCCCAAAAAATTTCATCAAAACCACCAAACTTTTTAAACACATTATTTCTTACAAAAAAACAGGCTCCACATGCCCAAAAAATATTATTTATTTTATTGTATTGATTATTATCTTTTTCGATTTTATTAAAAATTCTACCATTACAGTATGGGTAGCCATATCTATCTAAAAACCCTCCTGATGCACCAGCATAATCAAAATAATCTCTTTTGTTACTGTCTTTCATTTTAGGTTGAATCACAGCAGTTTCTTTCTCATTTTTAAATTGAATCATAACTTCTTCTGTCCATTTTTCTGTTACCTCAACATCATTATTTAAAAGACATAAAATATCATCATTAATTTTTTTCAGCCCGATGTTATATCCTTTGGCATAACCATAGTTTTTATTCAATTCTACAATATTTATCTTTTTAAAATTTGATCTGATAAATTCAACAGAACCATCTGATGATCCATTATCAATTATATAAATATTGTATTTGCTTGGAGTGAACTTAATTACAGATGGTAAAAATTTCTCCATTAATTTTATACCATTATAATTTAAAATAACAACAGCTAAACTTTTCATATTACAGGAAAATTAGCTAAGAATTTAATATTACTTCTTTCATTGTTAACCTTACAATAATAGTGATTTATTCCATTGGTAACCATAAGGTATTTAGATTTTAAAACTTTGTTGTAAATCAAAATTTGATCAAAGGTTTTTTGGTTAATTTCAATATTTGGTGCTTTACACTCTACTAGTAAGTTTATTTTACCTTCATTACTGTATGAAACTATATCAAATCTTTTTTTTATTCCATTAAATTTAATTTCTTTTTCAATTGCAATTGAAAATCTGCTTATTTTTTTTTCCTCAATCAAAAATCGGATACAGTTTTGTCTAACCCACTCTTCCAATGTTAGTTGAATATATTTTTTTCTAATTAAATCGAAAATAAATCTTTTTTGACCTTCTTTTTTTAATCGAAATTCATAATTTGGAAAATTCAATTTTATCATAGTGACTTAGTGAATGCAATAAGTGAAATAAAAAACGACGTTAAGTTAAAAATTTTTTCTCCAGTTTATTTATTAATGGGTGAAGAAGAGTTTTTTATTGACCAAATAACAGAATTATTTATTAATAATATTTTAAGTAAAAACGAAAAGGAATTTAATTTAAATATTATTTATGGAAAAGATACAAGTGTTGATGCAATTGTTTCAATTTGTAAAAAATATCCGTTAATGTCTGATTATCAATTAGTAATAGTTAAAGAAGCTCAGGATTTAGGCAATTCAATTGAAAATTTATCAAATTATTTGAAAAATCCGCTTTCCTCAACAATTTTAGTTATTAACTATAAGCATAAATTAATTGATAAAAGAAAATCAATTTATAAACTTATTCAAAAAACGGGTAAAATATTCGAATCTAAATTTCTGTATGATAATCAGGTTCAAAAATGGATTTCTGACAAATTCAGTAATAATGGTTTTTCAATTGATATTAAATCAGTTTCTCTTATTAATGAACATTTAGGTAATAAGTTAAGTAATATAAATAACGAGATCATTAAATTATTAGAGATTAAAAAAGAATCAAAAAAAATTGATGTTAATGATATTCAAAAGTATGTTGGTATTTCAAAAGATTATAACAATTTTGAATTTAGAAAATCAATTGGTAATATGAATTTTAAAAAAGCACACTTAATTGCAGATTATTTTTCGAAAAACCCCAAATCAAATCCTTTGGTTGTAACCATAACTCTGTTATTTGATTATTTCTGTAAGCTTATGGTATATCAGGTTAATTCTGATTTAAATCCAAAAATATTATCATCAAAAATTGGTATTAATCCCTATTTTCTTAATGAGTATGTATCAGCAGGTAAAAATTATAGTATAAAAAAAATTGTTAAGGTTCTGTCTGTAATTAGGGAATATGACATGTATTCAAAAGGGGTAAAAATCAAGAAAGTTTCACCAAAACTTTTACAAGAATTGATAGCTAGAATTGCAAGTATTCATTAAATAGGAAAATCGGTAGGATTTGTTTCATTCATGATTTTATAGATTAAGTCAAAAATATCGTCAACAGATGGTTTTGAAAAATAGTCTCCATCTGTTCCATAAGCCGTTCTGTGATTTTTTGCTGTTAAACAATAAGGTTTATTATCCAAATACTCAAATATTTCTTGTTCATTAATAAGTTTATCAAGAATATATGAGCTGGCACCACCTGAGCAATCTTCATCAACAATTAGTAATCTATTTGTTTTTTTAATACTCTTTTTAATATCATGAGTAATGTCAAAAGGGATCAAGGATTGACAATCTATAATCTCACATGTAATACCGTATTTTTTGAGCTCTTTACAAGCTTTTTCTACTAAATTAAGTGTTGAACCGTAGGAAACTACAGTGATGTCATCTCCAAAAACAATTGTATCTATCCTTCCCACTTGAGTGTTAAATTCTCCGATATTAGTTGGTAATTTTTCTTTAGATCTATATCCGTTCAAACACTCGATTACTATAGCGGGTTGATCACCACTTAAGAGAGTATTGTAAAAACCTGCAGCTTTTGTCATATTTCTAGGAACTAGTAGATAAACTCCTCTGATTAAATTTATAATACCACCCATTGGTGAACCAGCATGCCACATGCCCTCCAATCTATGTCCTCTCGTTCTAATTATTAATGGACATTTTTGTTTTCCTCTTGTTCTGTAGTGAAGTGTTGCTAAATCGTCACTAATAATTTGTAACGAATATAATAAGTAATCAAGGTATTGAATTTCGGCAATAGGTCTTAAGCCTCTTAGTGCTAATCCAATTCCTTGACCAATTATTGTTGCTTCTCTAATGCCGGTATCAAAAACTCTGATTTCACCATATTTTTTTTGTAAACCCTCTAATCCTTGATTAACTCCACCTATTTTTCCAGAATCTTGACCAAATATTAAAACATTTTTATTTTTAGTTAGAATTTGGTCAAAATTATCTCTTAAAATTATTCTGCCATCAACTATTTGTTCTTCTTGTTCAGAATCATATATAGGTTCAATATAATCAACATTTACAGGGTTCATCTCAGATTCACTGTACAAGTGAGAGCTGTAATCAATTTGATTATTTTTTTTAAGATTTTTAATCCAATGATCTAATTTTTTATAATTATCAAAATCATTTTTAAGTAACCCTCTTTTAATTTGATGAGAGGAGGTAAACAAATCTTTTTTATTTGGATATTTTAGTTCTTTTAAATCATTTATTATTTTGGAATAAGCTTCTTTATTCTTAGTCTGATTCAGTAAACTTTCTAAGGACTTTATATTTTGAATTGTTTTTTTTACTGATTCAAATTTTGCTTCTTTGCTTGCTGTTTTTACCTCATTTTTTGCATCAATTTCGAGTTGATTAATTTCAGCTTCTTCTACAATTTTATTTGTAAGTATCCATTCACGGAATTTCGATAAGCAGTCATATTTGTTTTCCCAAAAAAGTCTTTTTTCAGATTTATATCTCTCATGAGAGCCAGATGTTGAATGGCCTAAAGGTTGGGTTAATTCTTTCACGTGAATTATTACCGGAACACTTGATTCTCTACAAATTTTTTCGGCTTTCTCGTATGTCTTCATAAGTTCAACATAATTCCAGCCATTGACGGAAAAAATTTCAAAACCGTTGCTGTTATTTTCTTTTTTAAAGCCTTTAAGAACTTCAGAAATATTACCTTTAGTTGTCTGATATTTAGATGAAACAGAAATTCCATAATTATCATCCCAAATGCTAAGTATGATTGGTATTTCCATCACTCCCGCAGCGTTAATAGTTTCAAAAAATAATCCTTCACTTGTTGCTGCATCTCCAATAGTTCCCCATGCTATTTCTCTTCCATTATTAGAAAACTTTTCTGCACCAGGAATCTCTACCTTTTTATATATTTTAGATGCCTGAGCTAATCCGAGTAATCTTGGCATTTGACTAGCTGTAGGAGATAGATCTGCACTTGAATTGTACTGATTTACCAAATTATTCCAGTTATAATTAGCATCAAGGCTGTGGGTTGCAAATGAACTACCCATTTGTCTTCCTGCACTCATTGGATCGTAATCAATATCTGTATGTGCATATAAACCAGCAAAAAACTGTTTAGGAGTAACTTCGTTAATTGAAAACATAAAAGTTTGATCTCTGTAATAGCCAGATCTAAAATCACCTTTTTTAAAATATTTAGCCATTGCAAGCTGAGGTAGTTCTTTTCCGTCACCAAAAATGCCAAAACTTGCTTTTCCAGTTAAAACCTCTTTACGACCAATTATACTACATTCCCTACTAACGTACGCTATCTTGTAGTCTCTTAGAATCTCTTTTTTAAATTCGTCTATGGAAATATTTTTTTGGTACTTAGTTGAAATCATCAAAACAAAATGGAATTGTACAAATTTACTTAATACTTACTGTTTTTGCAATATTATTAATTTGTCAACTTAAATAAAAACTTAGAAATTGGGTGAGAAGTTTTCTTTATTATGAAATGAATTCAAAATATTTAATACCTCATCACTGGAATCGGTTAGATGAAATAGTTCTAAATCTTTTTCACTGATATTTTTGTTTTGTTTTAACAAAACCTTTTTAATCCAATCAAAAAGTCCTGACCAAAAATCAGAGCCTACAAGGATGATAGGAAACCTTTCAGATTTATGGGTTTGGATCAATGTAATCGCCTCAAAAAATTCATCAAGTGTCCCAAATCCTCCAGGCATTACTACAAATCCTTGCGCATACTTAACAAACATAACTTTTCTTACAAAGAAATAATCAAAATTAAGTTTCTTGTCATTATCAATAAACTCATTATCAGTATGTTCAAAGGGAAGATCTATACATAGTCCAACTGACTTCCCTTTTTCATTTTTTGCTCCTTTATTAGCTGCTTCCATTATACCAAAACCACCACCAGTTATGACCCCATACCCGCTTTTTACAATTTTTGACGAAATTTCTTCTGCAAGTTTATAATATTTATCGCTAGGATCAGTTCTGGCAGAACCAAAAATAGAAATACATGGACCAATAGCACTTAGCTTTTCATATCCTTCAACAAATTCACCCATAATTTTAAAAATTGACCAGGAATCATTTGTTTTAGTTTCATTCCATTTTTTATTGTAAGTTTTATGCATAACCTCATAAATTTAGTTCTTTTTTTAAAAACTTGGAGGTTAAATTATCTTTTAGTTCTATAAATCCGTCAACATATCCTTGAAATAATAAATTACCTCCATTTTCTCCACCCTCTGGACCAAGATCTATAACATAGTCAGCTTTTTTTATTACATCAAGATTATGTTCAATTATTAACACTGTATTTCCTTTATTTATTAAAGACTCCATAACCTGAAGTAAAACTCTGATATCTTCAAAGTGAAGCCCTGTTGTTGGTTCATCTAAAATATATAGTGTATTTCCAGTATCTCTCTTGCTCAGCTCTGTTGCTAGCTTTATTCTTTGTGCTTCGCCTCCTGAAAGATTTGTGCTTTGTTGACCTAAAGTTAAATATCCAAGGCCAACATTTTGAATTGTTTTTAATTTTCTGTGAATTTTAGGAATATTATTAAAAAAGTCAACAGCTTCGTTAATTTCCATTTCTAAAACATCATTTATTGATTTTCCTTTATATTTAATTTCTAATGTTTCACGATTAAATCTTTTTTTCATGCAACTTTCACATTCAATAGAAACATTTGGTAAAAAATTCATTTCCAATATTTTCAATCCTGCTCCTTTACATTCTTCACATCTTCCGCCAGGAACATTGAAGCTGAATCTTCCAGGCTTATATCCTCTAATAATTGATTCATTCAATTTTGAATATAGAGATCTTATTTCATCAAAAACTCCAGTATAAGTGGCAGGGTTACTTCTTGGTGTTCTGCCAATTGGAGATTGATTAATTGTTATAACTTTATCGATAGTTTCCCAACCTGATATTTTTTTAAAGGGTAAAAATTTTCTTTCGGCTTTGTAAACTAAATTATGAACTGATGGAGAAATAGTTTCATTAATTAATGTTGATTTACCACTTCCAGAAACACCAGTTATAACTGTTAAACAGTTTAGCGGAAATTTTACAGAAATATTTTTTAAATTATTTCCACTACATCCATAAATTGATATAAAATTACCATTTCCTTTTCTATAATTTTTAGGTTTTTTTATCTCTAGTTCCTGATTTAAATACTTAGCCGTTAAGGTTTTAGATTTCTTAAGTTCTTTTAAATCCCCAGAAAAGATAATTTCCCCACCATTTTTTCCAGCACCTGGTCCAATATCAATAATATGATCTGACTGAGTTATAATATCCTTATCATGTTCTACAACAATGATTGAGTTTCCTATTCCCCTAAGTTTTTTTAGAGAGTTAATAAGTTTTTGATTATCACTTTGATGAAGACCAATGCTAGGTTCGTCTAAAATGTATAAAACTTCTGTGAGTTGTGATCCAATTTGTGATGCTAACCTAATTCTTTGACTTTCACCACCTGATAATGATCTAGATGTACGGTTTAGTTTTAAATAGCCTAGACCTACGTTATTAAGAAAGGAGCATCGATCGCTAATTTCCTTGATAATTTCTTTTGCAATAATTTTTTTTCTTGATTCGAGATTTTTTTCGATATTATTGATCCATATCGAGAGGTCTTTAATCTCCATTTCAACTAAATCATTAATATTTTTATTTCCTATTTTAAATTGTAATGACTCTTTTTTAAGTCTAGAGCCAGAACACTCATTACACAAATCTTCTTTTAAAAAATTACTTGCCCATCTCTTTAGTCTAATGGAATCATTTGAATAGTACTGATCCTCAATATAATTGCAAATTCCATCAAAACTTATTGAGTAGTCAATATTTACTCCTATAAAATTATTGGGTATAACAATTTTATCTTTCATTCCATATAAAATTGCATTCATAGATTTAGTTGGGATATTTTTGATCGGAACATCCATTGAAAATTTAAGTTTTTTGGAAATTAAATTTATCTGTTTGTAAACCCATGATTTTTTATTTGAAATTATTGATATACCACCACTGTTGATTGATTTATTTTTATCTGGAATTATTTTATTAATATCAACTGATTTATTAAATCCAATTCCTTTACAAGTTTTACATGACCCTCTTGGTGAGTTAAAAGAAAAGTTGTTGGGTTCAGGAATATCATAAGAAATTCCTGAATCTTCACACATCAAGTTTAAACTAAAATATTTAGCCTCATTATTTTCAATTTCTATGATTAAAATTGATTTATTTCCATGGAACAAACATGTCTCAACGCTAGACTTTAGTCTTTTAGAATGATTTCCGTTATTTGTAAGATCAATTTTATCAATTACAATTTCAATATCATGATTTTTATATCTTTCAAGTGATGTGTCATTATTAATATCTATTATTTTGCCATCAATTCTGCATTGTGTGTATCCTTTTTTTATAGTTTGCTGAAAAAGTTCTTGGTAATTTCCTTTTCTAGATTTAACTACTGGTGCTAATAATATTATTTTTTTTTTATTGAAGGTTTCTTCTATAAAATTAACTAGTGATTCTAAATTATAGCTAACCATTTTCTTGTCAGTTATATAACTGTATGCATCAGAACATCTTGAAAATAGTAATCGAAGGAAATCATATATTTCAGTTGTTGTTCCTACCGTAGATCTTGGTGATTTATTGACAGTTTTTTGCTCAATAGAAATAACGGGTGATAATCCTGTAATTTTATCCACATCTGGTCTATCTAACTTCGAAAGAAATTGTCTTGCGTAAGCTGAAAAAGTTTCAACATATCTTCGTTGACCTTCAGCATAAATAGTATCAAATGCCAAAGATGATTTTCCACTACCAGAAAGTCCTGTAATAACAACTAACTTATTTCTTGGAATAGTAAGAGAAACGTTCTTTAAGTTGTTAGAATTAGCTCCATAGATTGATATAATATCTTTATTTTTCATTTTTCTCAAAATCCAATTGCATAATCGTTGCCTCTATTATCTGAGCCTCCATCAAGGCATCCACAGTCTAATGCAAGAATTCCATCTACTCGACCATAAGGATTGACAAATTCCAAATTATAACCATCATTTTCAAGTTCAACTAATACTGTATCATTAAACTTCTCTTTTTCAATTTTTATCAAATCAGGAAACAATTGATGATGAAATCTGGGTGAATTAACTGACTCTTCCATATTCATATTAAATTCATGTACATTTAAAATAGTTTGAATTACAGAGGTTATAATTGTTGATCCTCCAGGTGTGCCTAATGCCATATAAAAATTATTATTTTTTTCTATTATTGTTGGGCTCATGGAACTTAACATTCTTTTTTCAGCTTTTATTTTATTTATCTTGCCACCAATCAGACCATAAATATTGGGATATCCTGGTTTTATTGCAAAATCATCCATTTGATTATTTAAAAAAATCCCTAATTCATCACAAAATAATTTAGATCCAAAAGAACTATTTAGTGTAGTAGTTGCAGAGACAGAGTTGCCAAGGGGGTCAATTATTGAGTAATGAGTAGTTTCCATACTTTCATTTAAATCTAAATTAATCGAATAAATTTCATTAACTGGTGTTGGCTTTTCAAAAGAAAATAGCTCCATTTTTTTTTTAAGGTAATTATAGTCAGTAATCTTATTATAAGGAATTTCATTAAAATCAGGATCACCAAGAAACTTTGCCCTATCTGCATAACTTCTTTTAAAAGATTCAACTAAAAGCTTGATATAGTCAGTTGAGTTATGACCTAATTCATTTAAGTCATATGGTTCTATAATTTTCATAATTTGGTTTATGCATATTCCTCCACTAGAGGGAGGAGGCATTGAAATAATTTTTAAATCATCATATTGAAATATTATTGGGGTTCTCCATACGGCATTATATTTTTCAAGGTCATCTGCAGAAATTATTGAACCATTGCTCTTCAGAAACTTTACTAGCTTTTTAGATGACTCCCCTTTGTAAAACTCATCAGGTCCATTTAACATAATTCTACTTAATAAATTAGCAAGCTGTATATTTTTTATTGTATCACCAGCTTTGTATTCTTTGGAATATATTGAGTTTATTTTATTTATTTTTTTTATTTCGTTGAGATGTCTTTTAAATCTTTTACTTTGTTGATCATTAATTTCATATCCTCTCTCAGCTAATAAAATAACAGGTTTAAAAATTTCTTCAATAGGCAATGAGCCAAATTTTTCATGTACGCTAAAAATTCCAGCAACAGTTCCAGGTATACCAATTGAAAGAGCACCATATGTACTAGATTTTGGAATGATTTCGTTTTTTTCGTTTAAAAATATATTTTCTGTAGCTTTTATTGGTGCTTTCTCTCTGTAGTCTAATGATCCTACTGAACCATCATTAAGTCTGTAAACCATAAAACCTCCACCACCTAAATTTCCAGCAGATGGGTAAACTACTGCAAGAGCAAGTTCAGTTGCAATCATTGCATCAAATGCATTTCCACCCATTTTCATCATCATTAATCCTATTTCACTTGCTTCTTTTCTTGCGCTAACAACCATAGCATCTTTTGCAATACATTTCTCTAAATTATTAGAGCATGAATTAAACAATGCTAAGCAAAGAAATATGTAAAAAGAATTTTTCAAAATCAAAGGATTAATTTACAAATTCAAATGTCATGATAGAATATAAAATCAATTATATTTGCCAAAACAACTATAATGCCATTAATTAAGTCTATTTCAGGAATTCGTGGGACAATCGGAGAGGTTGAAGGAGAAGACTTAACAACAAAAGATATAGTCAAGTTTACATCTGCGTTCATTACAATTCTAGTAAAAAATAAAAAAATAAAAGATAAAAAAATTGTTGTTGGTAGAGATGCAAGAATTTCTGGGCCAATGGTTGAAAAAAATGTCATTGATACTCTTATCAAATTTGGTTTTGATGTAATTTGTTTAGGACTATCAACTACACCTACAGTTGAAATCGCAGTTACTGAGGAGAAAGCTGATGGAGGGATTATTATAACTGCTAGTCATAATCCAATAAATTGGAATGCTTTAAAGTTATTAAACGAAAAAGGGGAGTTTATAAATGCAAATGAGGGTAAAGAATTAATAAAAGTTTCTGAATCTCAAGAATTCATCAAAGTTTCAAAAAAAGCTGGAAATATTTTTTATAAAAATGACTACATAAGTATTCATATTGATAAAATTTTAGAACTAGACTGTGTTAATGTGGATTTAATCAAGAAAAAACAATTTAAAATAGTTGTAGACGCTGTTAATTCAACTGGTGGTATTGCAATTCCAATGCTATTAGAAAAACTAAATGTAGAGTGTATTAAGATTTACTGCGATCCTACTGGTGAATTTCCACATAATCCAGAACCCCTTCCAGAAAACATTACAGAACTTTCCAAATCTGTAGTTAAAAATAATGCTGATTTAGGAATAATTACCGACCCTGATGTGGATAGGTTAGCATTTGTATGTGAAGATGGGGTGGTTTTTGGTGAAGAATATACGTTGGTTGCTTGTGCAGACTATTACTTGAGTTTGCACAAAGGGTCTACCGTAAGTAATTTAAGTTCATCCAGAGCCCTTAGAGAAGTTGCAAATTCATATGGTTGTAATCACTTTTTCAGCGCTGTTGGAGAGGTGAATGTTGTGGAATTGATGAAAAGTAAGAAAGCCGTTATAGGTGGGGAAGGGAATGGAGGGGTAATTTTGCCTGAATTACACTATGGAAGAGATGCATTGGTGGGTATAGTACTTTTTTTAAGTCATTTAGCAAAACAAAATGTTAAAGTATCCGAATTAAGAGAATTATATCCAAATTATTTTATAAGTAAAAGAAAGATTATAATAGATAAAAGTATTGACTTTGATCAATTGATAAATTCAATTTCAAATAAATACTCAAGTGAAGCAATTTCAAATATTGATGGCTTAAAAATTGATTTCAAAAATTCATGGGTTCAGCTTAGAAAAAGTAATACAGAGCCAATAATTAGAGTTTATGCAGAAGCCAAGTCCAAAGAAAAAGCTGAAGAGTTATCAAAAAAATTCATTAAAGAAATAATAAGCTAGTCATTTTTTTTATGCTTAAATCTTCTATGAGTCCACGTATAAAATTCTGGTTTCCTATGAATTTGCTCTTCAACCATTTTAATAAAAATATCTGTTAATTTAAAATTTTGGAAGTTTTTTGGATTGAGTGTAATTTCCTTAAAAGTAGCCTCATAAAATCCTCTTTTTACCTTAATTACATCCATAAATAAGATTGGCATATTATATTTTTTTGCAATAATTTCAGCTCCAATATGAATTGGAACTGTAATATTTAAAAATTTATTCCAATAAGATGCTTTTTTCTTGCTTGGAGATTGATCTGAAGCAAAACCATATAAATGTAATTTTTTCCCTTTTGATTGCTCAGATATTTTCCGATAACTTTCTTTAGTTGTAATTAATTCACAATTGTATTTAGATCTAATTTTTTTTACCCATTTATCAAAATATGGGTTAGCAATTTTTTTATAAATCGCATTAATTTTAAATCTAGTAACCCTGTCCATGATAAAACACCATTCCCATGTGCAGTAGTGACTACCCATAAGTATTATATTTCTTCCTGAATCATAAATTTGTTCTAATGCTTCTGGATTAGTAAAATGAAATCTTTTTTTCATTTCCTCTTCTGTGATATTCATTGACTTAAAAGATTCTAAAAAAACATCACTTAAATTTTTATAATATTTCTTTTCAATTTTTAAGAGATCATTACTAGTTTTTTCAGGAAATGCTAATTTTAAATTATTTTTTACAACATTCCTTCTGTACCTAATAACATAGTATAACATATAATAAAAAAAATCAGAAAATTTATATAGGTGTTTAAAGTTTAGTCTGGAAACTAACCAAATAAAGGGGTAAATAAAAAGAAATATTAACAAATTCATTTAAATTCTTTAAAACAAATATATAGTATATTTGGCATCAAAAATTATTTATTTTTATTTAACGTTTTCTAAAAAATGATCAAGGATGATAATATAGTAGCAATAGCTTCTCCACCCGGATTAGGTGCTATTTCATTAATTCGAATTTCTGGTAATGATTGTATAAATCAAATTGATAATATCTTTTATGGATTCGACAAAATAAAATTAACCGATCAGGAGTCACATAAACTACAACTGGGATATATTAAGGATGGGGATGAGATAATTGATAAAGTTTTAGTTACCATTTTTAGAAATCCTAAATCATATACAGGTGAAGATTTAGTTGAAATATCTTGCCACGGAAGTATTTATATTCAAGAAAAAATATTACAAACTATTTTAAATCAAAACTGTCGAATAGCAAACCCAGGTGAATTTACTTTTAGATCATTTATAAATGGAAAAATGGACCTTTCAGAAGCTGAAGCTGTAGCAGATTTAATAGCAAGTAATACAAAAGCTTCACATAAATTAGCTTTAAACCAGATGAGAGGTGGTTTTAAAAATGATATTAATAAATTAAGAGATGAGTTAGTTAATTTTGCCTCTTTAATTGAGCTTGAGCTAGATTTTTCTCAAGAGGACGTCGACTTTGTAAACATCGACAAATTAAATGATTTAGTGTCAAAAATAGAAATAAAATTAACAGCTCTTATTAAATCTTTTAAGATTGGTAATGTTATAAAAAACGGTTTGCCAATTGTAATAATTGGAAAACCAAATAGTGGTAAATCTACTCTATTAAACTGTTTACTTAATGAAGAAAAAGCTATTGTAAGTTCTGTCCCTGGAACTACACGTGACTTTATTGAGGATCAAATTAATATTAATGGTATAAAATGTAGGTTTATCGATACAGCTGGTATTAGAAAAACAGAGGATAAAATTGAAAACCTTGGAATTAAAAAAACCTATGAGAAAATTGAAGAGGCAGAGATTATATTATAT
>CENG01038809.1_pt1 | contig 16372 bp, 15 predicted proteins | sample 530131 | NCBI WGS metagenome assembly CENG01 (sample SAMEA2591057, study PRJEB7988) | marine metagenome | biome: marine biome (ENVO:00000447); feature: surface water (ENVO:00002042) layer; material: saline water (ENVO:00002010), including plankton (ENVO:xxxxxxxx) | depth 5 m
CATTTGCGAGTGCAGGAATCAACCACGGTGTCGCCGTATTGCGCCCTCCGCAAGGAGAATGGATCGATGAAGACATGGTCAAATCACTGTTCAAGCAAGCAGGACTCAATAACTGGACCTTCGAGAAGGCCGATGGGATTGAATTGCGTAATGCATTCAACTCCATTATGGACAATGTCTCGGAACTCCTCGCTTCGATTGAAGCACAACCGTTGGTAGTCCCTATCGACCAACACTTCAACGTCAAAGGCATCGGATTGGTTGCAATTGGTTATGTCCAATCTGGAGTTGTTTCCGTTCACGATGAAGTTACCATGTTACCTCACGGAGGAACTGGGTCTGTGAAGTCACTTCAAGTCATGGATGATGATGTCGATCGAGCAGGAGCAGGAGATCGGGTCGGCATTGCACTTCGGAACGCGAAGGAAGAGAGCCTTTCAGGGACCTGTCTTATCGTTCACCCTGAAATTGAAGACAAGAAGACCAACACGTTCAGGCCACTTGCCTTAGAAGCCCACGTCGTGTCAACAATGACACTATCCACTTCACCCTTCCAAAAGAAACAACTTGGTGTTAACGATGTGGTCCATGCATCCATTGACCTTCAGTTCAATGTTGGACGTGTCGAGAGCGTCGATGGGGCGACATATACCGTGCGCTGGGAAACACCCCTCCTGCAACGCATCGAGGATGCTCCTTCAGTCCTGATTGCTCAACTTGATTCAAAGCCCCGAATCATGGGTAGTGCCCAACTCAGCAAAGTCGAATGATTTGGCGTTATTTCTCCTCACAAGGAACGATTGCCTTACCCCTCAATTCAAGGGATGCATTGATAATAGGTGGCTCAAACTGCACGTTGGGATGCAGACGAGAGGGCGCAACGAACGCCTTGCGGAGTCTGGGGAGAAAATGATTCTCCACGGCTTACGCGTGGCTGGTGAAAGCGGTCGAGCGAGAGCCAGTCTGGGTGAGTCACGCCTTTCGATTGAATTCAAGAATGGGAATTGCATTGACATTCGTTACGACCAAATTTCGCGAATGCAGCATCACAATACAACCCTCATTCCAGGTTGGGTTGCTTTTGTTGGTATCTGTCTCCTTTATGCATCGTGGCGAGTAATCTCCCCCCCGGACATTCGATTACTTGGGCTCGGACTTGGCATTGCAATGATTTCATGCTGGGTTCTAACAAAGCGCCCGACGTTAACCCTTGATACTGAACTCAAGGATTGTCATGTCCTCCATGCGATCGACTCTCGTTTGCTGAAACTTTCAACGATGATTCAACGTATGCAAGATGGTTTGACGTTGGAAGAAGCTCGAATTGGGGTTGAACTAATCAATGAAGATACTGAGTTCCCACGACACGCTGCTCATGTTGCTGCACTGGAAATTCCTGCACCTCTCAAAGACTTGGAACCTGCTCGGAGCCTCTCAACCTTCCTTGGAGAACTTGTCCCCGAAGAAGGTGATTTCGAAATCGATGAAGATATGCCTCGATGGGCGAAGGACAGCATGAGGCAAGACAGCGTAGTGTCTGATGAGCTTGAACTACATCAGCATGGTTTTATTCAACGTGGCATTGAAAACGCTCGTTCAGGCCGTGGACATGCAAGCCCATTGGACATCGAACCAACTCCATCGTTGAGTCAAACCCAAGAAATTCATTTCTCTGGAGATCAACCGCTTCCGATACCTATGCACCAACAGACCATGAGTTCATCTCGAATGATTCAGGAAGCAAGAGGTGCATCAAGCCAACCTGTGAGCCAGCCTTATACACCCTTACCAACACGATTTGTCCAAAGCTACGTTGGTCCAGAGAGCGCTCCTATTCCATCAAACCCCGATGCGTTTATTTCCCCGGATTTGCCCTTGATCAGCAACGAACCGTCTCCTGATGAACACATCCCATCGCTTGTTGAGCAAGGGCTGGTCAGGAACGAAAATCAACTGAACCAGAGACCACCGGCACGGCAAGGTGTTCGAAGAGATTCAAGAGGAAAACCACGTATTTTGCAGCGGAAGAAGAAATCGAAGCCTCGAATCGCATCATCAAGAAAAGATTCCACGACAAATCGACCGCGACGTTTTTCCTCTATGATCGACAGAGTTCGAGATCGAATACAAGGCCTTAGCCAAGAAGGCATTGATCCAGAATTAATCGAATTACTCGGTGAACATATTCCAGAAGAGGAAGAAAACAGCGTTCCTTCTTCATTCAGCGCCCTTACCGATTCGAGAGAAGTAACGGCAGTGCAAACAAGTCAACATGGACTAAGGCGAATCGATTGATGCTCCAGATATTGAACAGTATTTTGATAATCTAGTCTCATATGAACCAAGAGTCATTGATTCAAGGCCTTTGGTTCCGAAGTCTTCGAGAGTAAAACTTGCAGATACCGTTGCGTGAATTAGTGCATGACGTAACTCATTCGTATCAATTGAGCCTTCCTTTTTTGCTAAGCATGTTGCCAACGTTCCTGCAAAGGTATCGCCACAGCCTGTTGGGTCGACGACTGTTTCCGTAGGATACGCAGGCAAAGCAATCAAGTCACCATCATGAAGAGCAAGAACACCATGCTCTCCTTTCTTGATGATAAGTGTAGGAATCGAAGCCATGGATTGAACCTTTTTCGCTGCCTCAACGAGGTTTTCTGTTCCAGCAAGCATGGTCGCCTCTCCGTCATTAATGACAACAATGTCAACTCTCTTCATGGCCTTTATAAGATCTTCAAGAGCGATATTGATCCAGAGGTTCATCGAGTCAAGTATTGACGCCCTCTTGGGATTTGATTGATCAAGAACAGACAGTTGAATTGATGGGTGAAGGTTTGCACAAAACGTAATAGTCGAGGATGTACCGTGTTTCGGCACCTTTGGCTCAAAAGTTTCAAACACGTTAAGATGAGTCTCATGGGTTTCGGCCTGAGCCATGTTGCCATGATACGACCCAACCCAGTGAAATGTCGACCCCTCAACAATTTCGACTCCCGAGGTATCCAGTCCAGCATTGGTCAATGTAGCAAAATCTTCGTCTCTGAAATCAGTTCCGACCACACCGACAAGCCCCACGTTGTTGAGGTTCAAACGTCGTCGGTGAAAGGATGCTGCTAAGCCTGCATAGGTTGCTGAACCACCGAGGGTATTCGGCGCAGAACCTTGAGGAGAGGTGATGCTATCATAAGCGATACTTCCGACGATAAGGACATCCATGTTTTCACTCACCCAAGTAGTTCTTGATGCATATCGATATATTGAATGGTGATATCGCCATTCATGAAATCTTCTTCATCCATGATTCGTCGGTGCAACGGAATCAGATGTTCAACACCCGTGATGACCGTTTCATCCAACGCCGTTCGCATTCGTCGAATGGCATCTTCACGGTCTCGACCCCAAACGAGAAGCTTGGCAAGAAGCGAGTCAAAACAACCAGGCATTTCGTAGCCTGGGTGAGCATGTGTGTCAACACGCACTCCAAAACCGGAAGGGAAATGACATTCCCATAGACGACCTGGACTCGGGATAAATTCAGCTGGATCTTCTGCATTGAGTCGGCATTGAATGCTGTGCCCTCTCCATGTGATGTCATCCTGATTGAGTGGGAGTTGTTCACCTTGTGCGACACGAATACCCAACTCAACCAGATTGTGTCCAGTGATAAGTTCGGTAACAGTGTGTTCAACTTGAACTCGAGGATTGACCTCAAGGAAGTAGAAGTCCCCGTTAGCATCTCGTAAGAATTCAAACGTTGCGAGTCCTTTGTAGCCAACTGATTCTGCACCCTTGCAAACCAATGAACCAATTTCATTGCGTTTTTCCGGCGTTAACCAGGGGCCTTCTTCGACGAGTTTTTGATGCCGACGTTGGATAGAACAGAACCGTTCTCCGAAATGAATTGCATTTGTCCCATCTGCAAGAACTTGGAATTCGACGTGTTGCGCACCTTGGATGTATTTTTCAACAAAAACTCGGTCATCACCAAAAGCAGATTTTGCTCTGGACTGACAGAGTTTGAGGGCACTTTCGAATTCATTTTCCTTCTCGACAATTTGCATACCGATTCCACCACCACCAGCTGCTGCCTTGATGATGACTGGATATCCAATCTCGTCAGCCAAAGCAGATGCAACTGATGCTTCAGAAATTGGTTCTGATGAGCCTTTTGCAGTTGGCAATCCTGCAGCCTCCATCGCTGCTCTCGCTTCAATTTTGTCTCCAAGAAGTGTAATTACGTCAGCACTAGGGCCGATGAACGTGATGCCTTCTTCTTCCAACCGCTTCACAAAGCCAGCATTTTCTGCAAGGAACCCATAACCGGGATGAACCGCATCACAGCCCATATCTTTGGCTGCCTGAACAACGGCTTCGATATCCAGATACGCATCGAGAGGATTGATCACATCCCTGAACGTTGCATCATCAGCAAGTTGAACAGGGAGTGACAAACGGTCTTCCTTGCCATAGATAATGGCCGCTTCAATACCCATGTCACGTAACGTTCGCATGATACGGAGAGCGATTTCACCGCGGTTTGCAATAAGGACTTTCGAGAAACCCATAGCCATTGGGTGAACGAGACACCCTATGAGCAAAGCGGTGAGCGAGGTTGAGTTAATTCCGTTTTTTATTAAAAAATCGACTGGTTTATTAAGTGTCAAGGGGTAACATTCTCTGGTGATACCATGTCAGAAAGAACAACACGCCCAGCCAAAGAAGAAGATTTGATTATACCAAACGGAAACCACGCCATGAATCCGGGCGATGGGACTCCATACGAGTTACACCCTGTCCTCGTTGACGGCATCCCTGCCATGGCAGGAATCGATGCTTTTGGAGGATACAGTGAGCGAATCCGAATAGATTTTGAAACCCCTCATGATGAATTAGGACCTGGATTTCAGACGAAATATTTCATGATTCGTGATGAAGAACCTGGTGTGTGCCGTTGGGGACACAAGAATGACTTCTTCACCATCGAAATATTCGTTGATGCGGATTAGACTTGGCAGGAGCCGCAGTAATCCAAACGCCGCCCGCTTAGTCGAGTGTGAGTGATCAGTCTTTCACATTGATGACAACTTAAGCCGTCACGGGTGAAGACAAAATGACGTGCTTGACGGCGCGACATACCTTGCTCACGCAGTAATTCGTACAGGTCTTTATCCACAGTCACTCCTCTCTGGATGTAAGCAAGTTGCGTTGTCGAAAGAGCAGCTTCAGCAAGAAGTGCTTGTTCATCGGAGGTAAGAGATTTCAATCGACGAGTGGGGTCGAGTCCTGCATTGAACAGAATCTCACTTCGCAGATAATTCCCTACACCTGCGAGAAACGATTGATCGAGAAGAAGATGGCACAATTGCCTGCCTCCAAATTTAGGATTTTGGACCTGCTCAAGAACCGGTCCGATGTCGAGATCTTGGTCAGCTACGTCTGGGCCAAGTCTTGCAATGTAGGGGTGTTGTTCAATCTCCCACGGTTCGAGGAGTTCAATATCGGTTGCAGACCACAAGCATGCAACATGTGATTCAGTCTGCAATTTGATTCGTAGGGAACGATTTGTTTTTCGCTCTTTACTGGTCAGCTTTTGAATTGTCCATCGCCCATAGAGTTGATTGTGACTGTACAGAATATCGTCCCCGATGTGAATCAACATCGCCTTTGATCGCGCTTTTACACTAATGACTTCTTGTCCAAGAAATCGATGCTCTTGACCACGAATTGTAGTGTATGGACACTCTACATGAGTAATGATTTGTCCTTCAAGTGCCTTCCGAAGGTTGTCGGCGGCCCGATGTATTTCAGGACCTTCTGGCATATTGCTAAACTCGCACACAGGTGTTTAAACAGGTGTTTCAGATTCCTCACCTATGCGCAGGCGATGGACGGAAGAACGTAGCTTGCAACGAATGCATGCGGATTGGATTGTCGGATACTTGAGAACAAATGGCCCAAAAACAACTCGAGAAATCATTGAGGCGATGAATCAGAACGACCTACCGGTTCAGGCCCACATTCTTTCCAGAGCATTACGCAAGTCTCCTTTTGTTACTTGCATTGACAAAATTATCATCGAAGGGCAACAACACTCGGTTTGGGCCTTTGATGTCGATGACACAAATAGAAATCAGTAAACGTCACGCAAGTAACGCTTCTGTTCCTTCATCATCGTCTTCTCGATGAAGTGAGTTGCATCAGCTTCGGACATACCACCGTGTTCTTGAGCAATGGAGATTAAAGCACGATGAACGTCTTTTGCCATGTATTGCTTATCACCACAGATGTAGAAGTAAGCACCATTTTCAAACCATTCCCACACTTCAGCACCGTGTTCTTTCAAACGATGTTGGACGTAAATTTTCTCTTCTTGATCTCGAGACCAAGCCGTAGTGAATTTGTACATGTGACCTCCATCAAGCCATGCTTCAATTTCATCCTTGTAGTAGTACTCGGTTTTCTCAGATTGATCTCCAAAGAACAACCAGTTTCGACCAGGTGCTTTGTCATGGACACGTTGTTCCATGAAGGCACGGAACGGTGCAATTCCGGTCCCTGGCCCGACCATGATGATGTCAGTGTTTGGATCGTCTGGAAGAATGAAGGATTTTGTTGGCGACATGAAAACGCCGACATCCGTTTCGTTGACGACCACTTCATCTGCCATGTATTGTGTGCACAAACCTCCGCGTTGTCGGTCGTGGTAACTGAATCGTACAATTCCGACGGTCAGTTCAACGAACCCAGGATGTGCGTCATGCGAGGAAGCAATGGAGTAGAGACGTGGCTTGAGGCGATCAGCCAATTCAAGGAATTCTTCTGGAGAATACTTGACGTTGAATTCTCGCATAATGTCCACGTAATCTCGAGTCCAAAGGTAGTCTTCAATGGCTTTTGCATCCCCAACAATCGCTTTGACCTTCGAAGCAGGGTCGTCCGAAGGCATGCTCGAGTTCAGACCGGGTGGCAAATCACCCTCCGAGGTACTGGACCAATCCAAATTGTCACGGCTTCGCTTGACAATACTCATCGAAATGGACATTCCAGATGAGACAATTTTGTCGGTAAGGGACTGTACAAATTTCTTGTTTGCCATGTGAACTTCGTAGTCTTTCTTGAGAGCTGAATAGAGATCTTTCTCCCCTTTGTGGGATGTGACTGTTTGTTCTCGGTCCCACCCTTGGACTTCAAGAAGTTCCTCAACGATGTGAGGTGGGTTTTCTGCAAGTACACCCAGAGCATCGCCGACTTTGTAATCAAGACCGGAGTCGCCCAAATCAAAAACAACGTGACGGGTTTCTTTTCGTGACCCTTCGCCGTTGAGGACATAGCATTCTGTGATTTTAGAGTTGTACGGGTTTTTTGCAGACCAGTTGCTCATGGGTACACCACGTGTCTCGCGACGTTTTTTCCAATTGAGGCCTACTTATCATCATTCTCTAACGCCCATAGTCCTGCATGATAGGGTTGAAAGAGTCGGTGGATGACCGTAGCCTATGACCCACGAGGTGAGAATGCTTGGAACTGGGAACGCATTCCTGCCCCATCAACGCTACCATTCCTTCCTCATTTTTGATGGAAAGCACATCATTGATGCACCCCCTACGGCTTTGCTGAGTTTGCGCCGAGAAGGCATCTCGCCCGCAGACATTGAAACGATATTCATCACTCATTTGCATGGAGATCATGTCTTCGGGCTACCCTTCCTATTGCTCGAGAAAAAATACATCTCAGATCGGGAAGGAAACCGGCCTCTAACCATAGTAGGTTCGAGCGGTGTGAAAGAGAGACTTGCACAACTCTGTGGGCTTGCATTCCCAGGTAGCCTTGATGATGCACTCGACAATGTACGGTTTGTTGTGACTGAAACTGGGAACATTGACGGATGGAATTGGGAACGCTTCCGCGTTCATCATGATGATGCTGTCGATCCATTCGGATATCGGTTTGAACACTCGGATGGATGTTCCTTTGTTCATTCAGGAGATTCTGGCCCCTGTGAAAATCTTGAACATGCAATTCAACGTTCACAATTGGCAGTCGTCGAAATGGGATTCCCTGAATGGGTTCCATCCGATCACCATCACAAACCAGGAGACATTCAATCTTTAGCAGAACGTCAATCCGACACCAAACTTCTCATTACACATACATTCATTGATTCCAAACATTCCTCGTTTGAACCTGTCTTGACCGACATGATTCCAAATCATCCAACGAATGTTCATCATCTTGAAGATGGAGATGCTTGGATTTTCCAGAATTCGGAATGGAAACCCGCGGAAAATTGAGTTATTTTTTCCCCCATAATAAGGGAATCTCCTGAAATCAATGCACTGAAATAAAATCTATTTTTATGCCATAATAAATGCCTTCAAAGAATTTCAACGGACATCCTTATGAGGGGGACTCGGACTCAAGCAAACTGTCCCGATGCGGGGGGTAAGCCTCCCCAAGTCAGGGTATATAATGGAGGTTAAATGATGAAGAAAAACATCTTCGATACATTGCTCTCCAGACAAAGTTTGTTCACAAACAAAGAAATCCTTCACCACAGTCATCGGCCAGCAGTTATGCCACATCGGGAAAAGGAAATTGAACGTATTGCATTCAATCTCGTTGAAGCTCTTAACGGGCAAATTCCTTCAAACATGATTCTCTATGGCGTAACTGGAGCAGGAAAAACAGCAGTAACCCTTCACGTCACAAATTTGCTAAAAGAGAAGGGCGAACAGATGCGAAGAAACATCACTCCCGTTATCGTCAATTGTCGTCAAATTGATACACAATATCGGGTTCTCTCCCACATTGGAAACAGTCTGCTTGAGGATCATGAAATCGATGAAATTCCGTTCACTGGATGGCCAACCGATCGTGTGTTCAAGGAACTTGTTCGACGAATGGACTCGAGAAAAGGGGTATACGTCATTGTACTCGATGAAATCGATCATCTGGTCCGCAAAGCTGGAGATGACCTTCTCTACAACCTCACGAATCTTAACTCATTTCTGAACGATGCAAGAGCCTGTGTCATCGGAATCTCGAACGATTTGAAATTTACAGAATTCCTTGACCCTCGAGTTCGATCTCGACTTGGCCAACAAGACATCTTGTTCTCACCGTACGACGCAGAGCAATTGAAAGACATCCTTCGGCAACGCTCTGAGGAATCCATTGCACCAGAGGTTGTTTCAGAGGGAGTGATTGCACTTTGCTCAGCATTTGCAGCACAGGAACACGGTGATGCACGCTGTGCTCTTGACCTGCTCCGTGTCTCAACAGAAAAGGCAGAACAACTCGGTGATGGAAAGGTTGAACAACATCACGTCCGAATGGCTCAGCATCAGATTGAGGCAGATCAAATCGAACCAGTTATTGCTGGATTACCAACGCAACAGAAACTTGTTTTAGCGGCTGTGTTGATCAACGAACGTAACGGTTTGAAGAACATCCAAACCGGTCAACTGTACGACGTTTATGACCAAGCTTGCTCCCATCTCAACCTTCCATCCCTCACCCAACGTCGAATTTCAGGAATCATTGCCAATCTCGATATGTTGGGACTCATCACGGCACGAACCCGTAGCCGAGGCCGATATGGGCGTTCAAAGGAAATCAATTCCTGCATCCCTAGCAACGTTGAAACTGAAGAAATCATGATGAGTGCTGACGAAAACATGCGAACTGTGTTCAACAATCGCTACCGACAGCAACGTCCACTATGATTCGTTGTTCTTATATGGCAAATGGAGGTCGGCAAGTCCATGAGCAGTGAAGAGAATCCAGAGTCCGGCGGATTGGCGGACATCTTCATCAACCCTTCAGTGACCCTCTCAAAGTGGTACGTAGGTATTGGAACATGGGGATTGACCCTTGCAATCCTCAACATGATTGGAGAAATTCATCCTTCCTATCGTGTCTCATGGGGAGGACTTCTTACATTCGAAGCATTGGCAGATGCCTTTGGCAGCAAAGAGGGCGCTCCTACCTTCGTTATTGGTGACATCGTCTTCATAGCAGCATGCCTTGCACTTCTTGGACTTGGCCTACGCTCAATCAATTCGAACGTTGATGGTGGCCTTGCAGGTTTTGCTCGCTCGCTTGTTCTCAACGACACTTGGCCAGCATTGGTTGGTTCAGAAGGTGGCTTAATGCGAGCAATCGGTGCTTGGTGCCTCTTGCTTGGATTTGGATTCTATATCGGATACAGTGTCATGTACATGACATGGATCGACGTCGGAGTTTACTCTGTATCAGTCACCCTGGTAGCATTTGGTTTTGCTCTCAACGCAGTAAGCCGTGCACCACCTGGTGACGAAACGGTCATGTGATTAGCGAAACAATCGCTTGTGACCTTTTTTGGCAAACAATGCATCCATGCAGCCAAGCAACAATCCTTGCCATAGAGCGATAGACCATCGTATGATTAGGATTCGAACAGATAATGCGAGAAGGATACCCCTCTTTCCACCATCCTTCTTTATGCTCCGAGTGATTACTCCGAGTGGCCCTCTCCAAAACATCAATTCAATCAAAACACCCAGCATCAATCCTCCGAGGGCAAGTTGTGTTTGCCACAATTCTTGCAACGAATTGTCGATTGGCCATTCGAGGAGGAGTGGAATGATGCTCAAAAGCATCAAGAGTGTTATTGGAAAGATTGACAATGCAATGCTTGAACTGCCAATGAAGTCAAATCCTGGACCTCTTCGTTGCCTAGAGGGGTAGTGGCGAACAATACGAACGTGAGCACGAGCATCACGACGACGTTTACGTAAGAAACGACGAGTTCCTACCTCTGGGACGTGAGAGACGAGCGCATCTGGAGCATAGACAATACTTCCACCTGCATTCAACAATCGAAGACTGACCTCCATATCTTCTGCGTGATACCACATCGGATCAAAGCCACCTGCATTGAGAAGTGCTTGTCGTTTGAACATTGAGCATGGTCCGTTGGCAAGCGAAGTTCGTCGAGGTCGACTCCGGTATTTTGATGCGATTTCAACCGCACGAAATCGACTCACAATATCGGAATGGGTTTGGAAGATTGTACGGCCAGTGACTGCTACGATTTGTTCATCCTCAAGAGGAACATTGGCAACCAACATTTGTTCAATCCAATCTTGCTCTGGCCTCACATCAATATCGGTAATTGCGACCCATTCACCTTGAGCTAACTCAAGGGCAGCCATACGGCCTGCTGATAAGCCAAGAGCGTCTTGATGAATTATTGAAATGGAAACATCCGATGCTTCTTTCGATTGCTTCCATTGGTCCATCGTCGACCCTGTTGCGTCTGTTGAACCATCGTTGACGGCGATGATTTCCAATGGCCGGTGGGTTTGGGCATGGATTGCATCGAGACAATCATCGACCCAATGTGCTCCGTCTCGAGCACATACTGTTACGGTCACAAGGGTTGATTCTGTCATTCTTCAACCTCGAAGTGAACCAAGAGGTTTCTTGCCCTTTGCTTTGCTTGTACATCCAAGATGCGCATGACGACACCTTGTCGTGGTTGCCCGTATACGATGATTGTTCCAAGAGGAGCTGTTGCTAGGACAAACATAGGAGCAAGATCTTCTTCTCCGTCAACTTCAACCAATACCGGTTCATCTTGCTGGAGAGACCAGCGAACAACTTCCAGCAGAGCGGGTGTGAGTTGTCCTGGAGGATTGGTTACTGAATTGTTGAGCGGATATTCGTCCTTATTCACCAGCAAAGAAGCATCCAAAGCCTCTCGTTTGGTCTGTCCATCAACAAATGCAATATCTGGTAATATGCCCATGTCCATGAGACCTTTCACGGTTACATCACCAACGGCAACCAATGCACCGTGATTCGGAGGCAGAGCTTCAAGCATTGCAGATAGTGCTACCTCTGGAGAATCCTCAGGACCTTCGAACAGTTCCCCCATGGGAGTTTTGAATTCATCATCCAACACCGCAGGCATCCTCAGAATTTTTCCTTCATACGATGGTGGCATCCAAGGATGTCCTTCTTGATCGACAAGACCCATTCGGATTCTACTTGACGAAAGGATACCACCAAGTTCGTCATTGAGATGAGGTGCTTCCAGAATGGACAACGGAGGTAGGCCATTCTCGTAACGTGCTTCATTGATTTGGTGACATCTTGGGATTGTTTCAACCGTAGCAACAATACTGTCAGCAGTCCGGTGAATCGGAGCGGGTCCGTGTGGGTCTGAGAGAACATGAACCTCGTAACGCTGACTTGCATTATTACCCAACCAATTCAACAATACCTCCATTCGGTCATCGAGCGATTGCATCCAAACGCCTTTGGCTTGAGCCATCTCATCATTGGTCACATGAACCTCGATAAAATCGGCTTGGCGAAGGGCGGTTTGTATCAGCAATTGATGACCTGAATGAAATCGATCGAACGTCCCACCGATAAGACATCGGCGGAAGGAACGGTCTCCTTGCATGGAGGTTGGCTGAAGCATGAGGCCTTTGATGACATCGCTTCAAATGAAGAAAATAGTGTGAAAAGCTGTGCCCTGATACCTAACGGCCTTGTTCATAGTTTCCTCGAAGGCCTGACCCTCGGTATCAGGGCGTGCTGTAGGGCCGGTTGGTTGTCTCGATTTCATCCCGAAGTCGATCGAGGACCCATAGGCCAGCCCGGGTTTCCGCTTTTGCACCGGAATTCACTCCCCGAGGGGTCGTCCCAGTCTTCGATAGCGGACCGTATCGATGGTATCAGACGTCATTGCAATTTCACAGTAGCTCAGGCTGATGTTGCACGTACGGCAACCCGTGGTCCGACCAATTGCATTTCAACTCATCGGCGCATGATTCATTCTTCGCAACATCGCTCGTCCAATCAATAGTTTAGCAATTCCATGGTCTCCTTGGAGCAATTCCTCCATGGTGAAATCAGGCCAGGTTTCGACATCACATGCCAACCAACCTACCAGTGGATGGATACGCCCTTGGTGTACCGGGCCATCGCTTCCCAATCGCTGAATCATGTCGTGTACGTCCATCAATGCCGCAGTTCCAGGACCTTCTGGGACCATCAACAAGTTGAGTTTCAAATTTGTTCGCTCTTCATAACCGACGTGCTGGCGGGGATATCCCGGGAGTCCAAGCAATTCACCTTGTGGCCTGAAGATGAGACCTGGCCAATTCCTTGGATGGTGTGCAAGCCATTCACGTCCGCTTGCAGTTGACAATTGTGCATCGAGCCAATCCAACGCCCATGCTGACCACCACTGCTCGGGTAGAACGTTGATGCAAGTACGCATCATATCCAACCCAATTGGTGCCTTCTTTTCGAACAACGTTAGAACTTCAGCCCATGTCCGGAGGACCGACCCTCTAGGGTGGACGCTTGCCCCTTTGAGAAATCGTTGCAAAAGATTGCCATCTATTGTGTTCTGATTAGTATCGAAAAGCGCCGCAAGTACCTGTTCCTCATCGTGAGGAGCATCCAGCCACACAGTGGCAAGTTTCGGCAGTATTGAAGTCAATTCCAGTCGATGTTTCCGAATTGAAAGTAAGAGAACGTGGGCCGCCATCGACATGTACTCCTCATCATCGAGTAGAGGAACAAGATCAACGAGAAGAGACGAATTCGAATCAAATGCGTTGATGACTTCCCGAGCCGCTTCCTGCCTCCAATCTGTATCAGCGTGAACCATTGCCTGGGTCAATGTGACTGCATCCAAAGCAGTCACTGGTATGAGATCGACCCAACCTTGCGAAAGAATCGCTCCAATTCGCTTCCAGCGAGCAGGCCGTTCAGATTCAGGGCTCGCAATCCAGGCAGCGAGTGGTGCTTCTCGTTCAACTGAATTCGCAAAGTCGGAATCGCCTTGGGGATACATACGCATCGATTGACGTATTCGTTTTCGAACGACTGAAGACTTCTCCATTCGGCCAGTAAGAATTCCTTCATCCATACCTCCCGAATGAAACCATTTCAGTAGTTCACTTCCATTCGCAGGAATTCCTTCACGGGTTGCTTCGGGTTCTGTTCGGGATACAGACCTCTGCAGTTGAACTTGGAATTCATACGACTCTTGTTGACGGTACGAGATGGTTGCAAGTTGGTCCGTTGAATGAACAACCGCAGTTTTGCCAGAGAAATCCTTAGCTTCTCCTCGAGAGGTGATTAAAACACGGCACCTCCCTGAGGACAACAAACGTTCCATCAAAGCGGAATCATCAAGTTCGGCCCATGGCCATTCAACGACCATATCGAACGTTGTTGATTCAAGCATCCATTCAACAATACAGGTTGCTCCATGTTGAGAAATACCATCGAGTAGGACAACGTCAATCGCATTGGAATGTTCTTTCCACGTCCGTTCACCAAAGTCAGCCAACAGCGAGCGACGGAGATTCAGGTGAGGTTGTTTACCTCGTCCTGACAACAACCATCGTGTTAAGGATCGGAGTCTTGCTTTTCGTTTCGTTGAAGATAGACGCGGATGTCGTTTCTTCATCCATGGCCCTAGGATGTCAATCGGTAGTGTTCTGTGATCGGAAAATGAGAGCGATTCCGTCATGACTTGAGCATGATTGCCAAGCGAAGATACGAGCAATGTCCGATCTACGGAAGAAGGCAAGTGAGCATACAAACCATTCTCGGGGCGAACCAAAAACGATGTTCCGACAACTTCTCCGATCGTATGCTCGCCCACACGGAGCTGGGTTGGACCGTCAACATCGCCTGTATCTAATCGAATCCAAGTTCCGTTCGCAACACCCCATGCATCGGATTGATTGAGCAAGCGTAATCGGAGGATTCCGATTGATTCTGTTTGACTGCTAAAGGCTGTTAACGTCCCTTCTATCGGTTCGGTGGGAGGTGATCTCAGTTCGTAATTTGTCAGAGATATCCATTGAATTTCAGGCCCTCGTTGGACAGCCCAAAGCCCCCCTTGCTTTCCACTGGACAAGACATCTCTCTCATGTTCCAAAAGCTCCGTCCTTCGCGGGAGCGAAATCAAACGAGACGAAGGGGCAGAACGTACGCCAAGAACGATGCTTGATTGATCATTGGACAAAACAACAGCATCCATTCCTGTTGGAATTGCTCCTACATTTTTTCGAACCCTCTCTACGAGATCCTGCAAGAGATGATCTGCTCCCGATGGCGTTAACCGATGGATTGCTCCACGTATTGATGAACTATCATCACGTTGAACCTCGCCAATCTCTCTCAGTTGACGCATTGCGAGTGAGGCATGAGGCATGGCAATACCAAGAATTTCTGAGGCTTGGGACACAGTCCCTCCACCATCCAGAAGCCAATCGAGGATTCGTCGCTGGTAACGACTTCGAATTGTCTTCTTCGGCATAATGAGTCACTTTTGTTTCTCTCTAAAGGGACTCCTTTTTATTTGTTACCTCTAAACTAATTAATTACTTACATTTAGTTACTAGTTTCCACTGGAATTGTGAGATTTCACTTACATATCCGGCATCAACGTGTAAAAAATACACTTAATTTCGTCATTAATGGTAACAAAGTCGTCAGTTGTTGGAGGAACGGTTATATGAGTGGCCTCGCTCCTTTGGAACAGCGACATCGCCAATGAGCGAAAAGCGAAATCATAGGAGGACAAGAACATGAAAACTGTACGCATACGAGAAAAAATCAAGAAGTTCCTTGGCGACCGGCCACGAAACACAGCTGAAATTCTAGAACACATCAACAGCACGATGCGTCATGGTACAACTAGCCAACAACTTGGCAACGTTCTCTCCAAAGACAAAGACATCGTCAAGGTCGGATACATCAAGCGATCCGGTATTCTTTCAGGTGGTTACGATATTTGCGAATGGGCAACCCGAATATGGGTTGAGGACAACTGCCCTGGATGGAAGGAAGGCACTCCAATTATCATCGACCAACAAGGTAACATTACCATGGGCGATAGTCTGTCCAAGAACTAAACAGTATCTGCAACAATTGCATCAATCTTCGCGTCACCGTACTTGATTGCGCACGTATTCCTGCCCAAAAGCCCGTTGAATGGGCAATAGCCCAAGGCTGAAGTCAAAACGCCCCACAAGCCAACTATGAGGAAGACGATTTCAAGTTGGATAGTGGCGAAGAAATCGATCAAAACAAAACTTGATCCGAAGAGTACACGAAGTAACCTCTCCACTCCACCTACGTTTTTCATGTGGTAAAATCCGAAGTTGGACACATAAAGACTTGTTCTGATTGATTGAAACAGAACGGAGAGTGTTTCCAGCGTTCAAGTCAATGCTGAATCAATTTCCTTCGAAGATTGCCATTGCCTCGTCAACACTTGCACCTTGAGAGATGATAGCATGACATGCAGCAGTCATTCGTACGGCTTCATCCGTTGACTTTTGGTGGATGT
>CENG01056429.1_pt1 | contig 16355 bp, 25 predicted proteins | sample 530131 | NCBI WGS metagenome assembly CENG01 (sample SAMEA2591057, study PRJEB7988) | marine metagenome | biome: marine biome (ENVO:00000447); feature: surface water (ENVO:00002042) layer; material: saline water (ENVO:00002010), including plankton (ENVO:xxxxxxxx) | depth 5 m
TTGTGCAATTCAATCTCTGCTTCTGCATGTTTCCTTGCCGCACTAATCATTACTTCCTTCAACATAAGCCTCCTTCTGTTTATAGTTTCCCTTTGCAGGGATTACGTGTCTTACGCCGCCGCGTGGGTCTTCCATGTCGCCATTGCGTCTAGGAATTAAATGAACGTGTGGATACATAACAGTTTGTCCTGCCGCTTCTCCAACGTTCTGTCCAATATTAAACGCATCACAATATCCGCGTTCAATCCAGTCGTAGCCCCATTTGTATGCGGCTTCAAAACATTTAGTAAGGCCCTGCCAGTTTTCATCTTTAGGAACAAAGAGAATGTGTCCTTCAGTAACTGGATACCCATCTTTATAAACTGTAAACTCTTTTGAGTCAACTAAAACATCTGTCCAAGGTTTAGAATCCATAATTAAATGCCACCATAATTCTTTCTTTATCTACCATCTGTTGTTCAACTTTATGATGCAAATGACTTGGAAAGATAATCAAACTTCCTGTCATTGCCGCACAAGTTACGTTAGGTGAGTTTGTTTCATTAAGTTCAGAAACGTTTACTCTCGGCCAATTAGCTTTCATATTAGGATTAACTAACGTTAGTCCTGGATGATCTTGATCTGCTTGAATATAATATACTCCACTCCATGTATCTGGAAGATGATTGTGTTCTTCGTGATAAGTGTATTTACGATTGATACTAAACCAACTGCTTTTAAGTAAAGGAGTATTTTGTAGTTTAGTTTCTTTGTGACATTCTTGTACTGCTGAATCGATAAAGTTTTTTAAATCTTCAAAGCCTGCCGTAGTCAAAATATTTTCAGCACCATATGAAGTATAACCGTTTGCAGTATATCTTACAGGAGAATTATCTTTCTTTTCTTTTTCTAAAAGCAATGGCATAACTGCTCTTTGTAGTTCTTGTGACTTATCATACACAGCTCTAAAAACTTGTGTTGGAAAGATAAACTGCTTTTCTATCATTAATATTCTCCTACATTTTCCCATGGATAAACAAGCCAAACATCTTCTTCTGCTTTGTTTACTTCGTGACAGGTATAACTTACATTACTAAAGTCGCTTGCTAAATTTTCAGTAAGTGTTGCAAAACGTACATTATGAGTCCAGATATCTTTCCAATGAGGATCATCAGGTAAACATCCAGCGGGCCAATCCTGCATAATCCAATTGAATGTTGCACCAGTATCGTTAATGTCATCTAAGATAAGAATCTTTTTACGCTTACTTGGATCACTGCAAATCCATTCGCCGTCCTCTTGTGTTCTATCTTCTTTATTAATATAACCAAATGCATCTTCAGCCATCCATGCATTGCTTTCACTTTGGCTGTCATCATCACGTAGGCTTACTTTTAGTGCTTCGCAACGTATGCCAGTCATGTTTGAAATAATTGTAGCAGGTACATTACCACCGCGTGTAATACCTACAATATAATTAGGACGCCAATTGTCTGCATACATTTGATTTACAATACTGACACACATCTTTTCTATGTCAGCCCAACTATAAAAATGTTTCTTAATCATGATATCCATCGTCCTCGTCTAATACTTTTATATCAGGTTTTTTTGTAAACCAACTAGGAACTTCAGGACAAGCATCTTTGATTTCTTGCTCTGTTAGTGTTCCTGGTTGTCTAATTCCATACTTGTTAAATTGTTCAATAGCCCAATTAGTTAATTCGTCTTTGTTATTAAACATTTTTTAAGTGTTCCTTATGATGAACCCATTTACCATCTTTTATAAAGCCCCATTCTTTTTGTTTACGACCCATATAAAAAATACTTGTACACGGAATATTGTTTCCGTCTTTATCTTTTGCAAGTTCTAACCAATGTAGATCATCTGCTTTTCTAAATCTAATATGGCCAGGACCACGCCAAAATTTGCCTTCTGGTGTATGTTCCCAATATCCACCTGCTAAAATAAGAGCACCCCAGTTCCAAGGATGATCATGTAGTTTAGGCTCATCACTTACTAATACTTTATGAAGTGTAATGTTAAAAGGGAATTTTTTTCTATCTTTTAGAAAGATATAGTAGCGAATCAAATAAGGAACTCTACCACTTCTATCTGTGATTACTCTGCGTCTTCCAATCATTTCCATAAACTTAGAAAGGAATGTCATCGTCAATACCTCTTTCTTTTAACTTGCCTTTGTAATCTTGCTCTGTCATTTTGTAGATAAGTTTAAATTGTTCATATGCTTTTGCTAGAGCAGGATATAGTTCACACATTTCTTGTATACGGTGAACGCTTGGCATACTATCTACAAATATTTCATTACTAGGCATATTGAATGTATACTCACCACCTGTATCACTAACATAACTTTCTGTGTTTAAATCAACTGTAGAAGTGCTTATCATATCAATACTAGGTGCTGAATAACTCATACCATTAATAGTAATGTTACTATCCCAGCCTCCTATATCTTCGCTTGGATTTGTTATAGTAATTGTATAATCTTTATCTTCACCCATTACTAATCGCCTTATATAGTTTTTCACCACTAAAGAAACTTTTCTTTAGATTGTATAATTGTTTGTCCATCGGAATCTTATAATCATCATAGTTTTCCATGTAGTCAGTAATTTTATCTATAAGATCTCCTTTGAACTTCTTATATTGATTAAAGTTCTTTGTCCATATACTTGGATACTTAAATACTTGATCAGCCATTTCACTATAGCTCAATCTATCTGGAACCATAGGAATACAATCTACTAGTAATCCTTCATACCAACTAATACCAAGTGTTTCTTGTAAGTTAGCACTAAACACCATTTTAGATTTGCCTAATAGATTATGATATTCATTTTTTGATAGTTCTTTTTCTTGACACACAACAAATTCATACTGTGGTAGTGCAGTTTCAAGATCGCGGAATATATCAACTTGTTTCTCAGGAGCAATTCTATGCGGAAATAAAATAATATTTTCCTTTGGCATACCTTTGTAACTATCTAAACTTGTTGCAAGATATTCCATAGGCCAACCTGCTCTTACGATTTTATCTTCGTCTACTTGTCTAAACTCTTTTGGATTATCTTTGTTCTTAAATGTCTGTAAAAAAAGATCAATATGGAATGTTGTAGCAAAGAAATTTTGATCATAGCACTCAAACATACTACGTTCTGCATTTCTTACCCAAGGTTTATCGCCTATTAACCTTCCTAAAAAATCTTGTGGATCATAACTACCTGCATGCCAGAGACCACCAATGCTAATGTTAACACCCAATAGTTCTGCCATATAACGCAATTGAATAACTGTAGGATTCCAGGCATCGGTATAGAGAAAATAATCGCCATCTTGTATTCGTCCTTCACAAAACATCTCTCCTATTTTTTCTAACTGTTTACTCTTGTAAACATTTGTCCCACCAAAGTTAAGAAATGCCCCAGGTGTAGTTGCCTGAGGCGTGTCTCCTCCACTAATTACTGTGACATCATTATTCGTAGCTCGCTTCAGTTGCTTTGGAAGATGTTCTTTCCATTGCTTAGTATAGCGGGTATCAACTGCTTCGATATCTACGATATAAATTGTCATTAGTGTCTCCTGTTACTCTGATAACGACCTTGGCCGTTATTCTTATTAAACTTTCTCTTACCGCCAGAACGGAATCTGCTATAAGCCTGCCAAGCACGACTTTTATTATTATACAGATCCTTTTCGTTCCATGTATAGCCATCATGGCCATACAAGTGAGCAGTTCTACAGAACGCCTTGAAGCGTTCCAAATCATCAAAGATTTTTACAATCTCTGGGTTATTAGCAAAGTATTCACCCTTGTTTGCCATTTGTGTTTCTCCTTTAATAGCTAGGGTATGTGATAAATGCACCGTTCTCTCCGTCCTCGGAAATCTCGATGTGGACCTCACGTCCGGGATACTTATTTGTTATTTGTTGATATAAATCATCTGACATCATTTCACATGACTTATAATCAAGTTCTAAAGTTTTTTCTGCGTATAGCTTCTCCATCCAACGTTTAAACTGAATAAATTCGATATCTCTGTCATTGTGTGTTACAGTGATACCAACTCTAAAATGGAATATGTGTCTGTGTGGATATCCTAAAAAACTTACATCATATTCATCACCTGTTGCAAGACTAGGATCATCTAGTGCCGCAGGATACTTATGGATACCTTCTTTTCTAAAAGTAACCCAAATCATTCGCTTTGCTTTTTGCAATGCGTTTTCTTTGCCTTCTTTCATATCTGCCTCTTTCATCATTCTTAACATGCCATTATAATAACGTTCATGTTCATTTGTTGTATTACCGTCCATTTATTATACTACCTTTATTTGTCATTGTCAATAGAAATTGGTGAATCTTCTTTATATTTGTCCCAAGATGTAAACTTATCTCTTTCTAACAATTCGTGTACAGGTTGGATCCAAACGCCTGCGTTCGAATGCTCAAAATCAGCATCGTCAATCTTTATACAAGCATTGTAATTGAGCTGGTTTACATATGGCAACTTTACACTAATTTGTGATATAAAGTTGTGTCTTTCATTGTAACCGCTCTCAAGTACCCATTCATGATATTTTACATCATAATCTAGTGTCACCAAATATTTGGCGTCTAACAAACCTATAACAAGATCATCCCAATCTTCTTTAGGAACGAAGCTATGATTAGCACCTAGATAGATGTGTTCGACATGCTTCTCTTTAGCCTTTTTCAATACTTCTTCTAATGGACGACAACCAACTACAAATAGTGTGTCCATATCAAAAGCAGGAGTTTTTTCTACTTCATATCCTGTAAAATAGATGACATCATCTCTTACGCCATCATCGTAATCTCTATTCATCATTACTCACTATCTGATCTTTAATCGCTAGTTTTTGTTTTTTTAGATTAATAAGATGTGCTTTATGATTGTATGAACGATCACCGTTACGTTCTTTTTCAACTGCTTCTACTTTATTATGCAAGTAGTTGTGCATACTATGTAGTTTTTTAGCACTTTTGCTTTTTCTTCCTGTTGCCATCTTTATACCTCCTCAAATAAATTGCCAAATCCTGTATTAGCATTGACAGTCTTTTTTCCAGTTGCTCCTCTAGTGCCAATAATTGACATCCAGAATTTATTAAATTCTTCTATGATTGCTTCTGCTTCGCTTCGGCTTGATGTTGCAAATATTGCTTCCACAACATCTCTAAAATATACCCTGTCGAATTGCTCCTCCACAAGCATTGCCGGAACGATTCCAGTGTCGTATTGTCTATTTGCTTCTTGTACTGCATTGATATGACTCCAAACATTGTGACCCATTTGTATAGCATAGCTAAAACTATCCCAACTAGTTGAATCACGTTTACGAATTACTTCGTTGCCGTCATCATCTAATATAGGATTACCATGTTTGTCTCGGTCAATTTCTCCTGCTAAAATTTTAGGACCACCAACCTTGTTAGTGTCTCCAGGAGCATATATACAAACATCGTTTACTTTAATATTCTTAGTCAACGGACTATCTGTAAAGTTTTTAAAGATACCGTCTTGTAATACTGCATCTCTAAAGTTACGTGTATCAGTTGCATACTTCAATTCATCAATACTAGGAACCATTCGATAAACCCATTTAGTTCTATCTTCAGTTTCTGTTTGAATATAAATTTGTCCGTTAGCAGTAGCAAGGAACGGAGAAGCACAATCGAAAGTAATTGTAAAATTTGGATTGTGATATTTGCGTACTGCTCTTTGGATATCTGTAAGTAGTGTAGCCCATTCTAGTTTAGATGTTCCTAGAAAGTGCATATAGTCATGTTTGCCTTTTTCAAGCAATCCATCAAAACGCAATGCTACAATACGTTTAAGAACTAAATGTATATCACACATGTTCTGTCCACCCATTGACCAACCATTAAAGTGATCTGTATATTTCTTAGGATCACAATAGTCTTTCATTTGCTGATACCAGTCGTCAGCATCAGTATGATTTTCACCTTGCAATACATTTAAGAACTTACAAGCACCACTGCGATTTTTCATAAAGTAATCATTATTGATACGTGTTGCATTAACTGCTTCTTGATAAGTGCTGATACCTGTTGCTTCTGCGCCTTTAGGTGAACGAGATACCCATGCTGGAATATCAAGAATCATACCATAGTCCATATAAGCATCCATCCAAGCAAGTACCTGTTCTCTTTTCTTTTGTGCTTTAGGACAGTTAGGATCTTTCCAGTCACCTTCCCAAACACCTTTACCAATCTGGAAGCCTCCTGAGTCTCCTAGTAGCCAACTGTTTTCACGATCACGTTCACGGATCATAAGTTCTTTTGGAGCATCTTTGTTTATATCAAGCTCTGCATGTCCTGCAGAATATAAACTCCAATGATAGTTAAACAATCCTTCTTTTTTGTTTAACCAATTAATACTCTCCATGCTAGGATAAGGAATACGACTATTTTCAACATATTCTTCACGGCGTTGCTTACCTACAAAGGTTGCATAAAAACCGCTCAAGGCCGGAAGAAAGATTGCGTAGTCTTTTTGTTCTGTTGTTAAGTCTGTATTCAACTGCTTCTCCTACTTAGACTGTGCTGGCAAAATGTAATTGTATACACCCATTCCGCTATCAACTGTAATCTGCATAGCACCTTGATCACTCAAGCTCATTGTTGCTTGTCCGTCCAAGTTAAGGATTGCTTGAACTTGTGCTACAGGATATGTCCATGCATGTTTTAAACTACCTTGTACATCTGATTGGAATACAAATTTACCTGCGTGTGTATTTGCATCTCCGAAGTAAAACATTACATCATTTGCACCACCAGTGTCTTCTACTTTAATTGTAAAAGTTGTTTCTTCTGCATGTGCCGCACTTTGTAATTTCATTCTTGTGATTGCCGCTAACGAAGGAGTAAACGATACGTCCCATGTTGCACCTTTAAACTTTACACTCTTAAGTTTTTCATTAATAATTTCCATTGACATAAATCTAAAGTCATTCTGGAAATCACCTGCTTCATTTTCAAAATGAATACCTGTAGGAATAGTTGTACCATTACGTTCTGCTTCAGTAATAGTAAGTTTGCTATTCTTTTGATACTCTGGATTTTTCAAATGCAAAGCAAGTTTGTCTAAGTTAGGCATACCAAAAATGTTTGCACCAAACTCAGCTACTTTTTCTTTTGTATTTGCTGACAGGATCACACTGCGATCTTCTGCCATTGATTCGACTGTAGTGCTAGTGTCATCACCTGTAACTTTCACCAAGCTCAAAAAGCCAAGTGAATGTGTTTTTGCAACTACGTCTTGTAAAATATCTTTCATAATACTTCTCCTATGTTCCTTTTATTATACGACATTTTGTTATTAAAGTCAACAACTTTTTACTCTATCTCTGAGATCACTGCTCGAAAAACGGTGCTCTCGTTTGTTAAAAAACAGTTCGATTCCTCGTTTGGCACATATTGCCCTACCAGTAAACTTACCATTCTTATATTCTTCACCTAATATCCTCACGTCAATATGAAGCATGTTTAGAATGTCTTCTAAATCTTTTTCTGTTTGATAAGGGATTATTTCGTCGACGTACTTTACTGCATTAAGTTGAGTAAATCTTTCTACAATAGTTTGTACTGGTGAATTTTTTTCTGGACGGTCGATACTAGGGTCTACCTGTAGTCCACATATCAAATATTCGCATTGTTCTTTTGCATCTCTTAACATTTGAATATGTCCTGCGTGAAGCAGATCAAACGTACTACATGTAAAGCCTATTCTCATTTCTTAAAGCCTTGTTCTTTTAAAAATCCATCTACTGTATATTTAGGTCTAAAGCCTAACTTATCCATTAAATGTGTATTTGCCTGTGTTTTTGTTCTTTCGCCAACAGTATTTAACTTAACAGGCAAGTCTGGTCTTATATCTTGGATCCGTACACAGTAGCCTGTACCTATATCAACATTGCCTGTAAGATCCTTGTCCATTAATAGCATTATACCGTCAGTCAAATCTTCTAAATGTATAAAGTCTCTTTGATGATTTGTTGTGTATTCAAGTGTACCGTTTAGTAATTTATCGAAAAACATTTTTGCTCTTGGACTTTCACTATACACTGTATGAAAACGCATAAACAAAACATTAGGGTGAGGAATGTTTTCAATTACATTTTTACTTGCGGCATATGGATTCAAGTGTGGCTCGTATTGTGAACTTGAACCTGCTACAAGCACTCTAACATTTTTATAATGTTCTAATATTCTTTTTGTACCTTCTACATTTGTATTCCAGTACTTTGCCGGATCTGCAAGACTTTCTCTTACACCTCCGATACCTGCCAAGTGGATAACAAAATCAACTTTAGGTAATGGTGCTGTTAGGATGTCGGTATCTTCCTTTATATCTATACCAACTACTTCGTGTCCGTCTACTACTAATTTTTCATATAGTCTGGAACCGATAAATCCTAAATGACCTGTCAACAGTATTTTCATTTATCTTTCCTTATTTCATCGTTACTTTTAATAGCAGTGAGTAATGTTGGTAGTGTAGCGCCAAGCACGTTTGCAGAGTAAACTAATGCTTTCGTATCTTTTGGAAAACATGCTCCACCAAAACCTCTGTCGCCGTCTGGACCAGGAACTTGCATATGACTATGTGTTATCCTTTCGTCCATTCCTACCAATGCTTTGACTTGATTGTAATCTATGCCTGCTGTTTCACATAGATCAAATACTTCATTAAAGAATGCAACCTTAGTTGCTAAAAAACTGTTTCTTAAATACTTTGTAAAAATTAATTCTTCTATTGTTGCGTATATGGGATCAAAGGCTTTACATTCTATAAACACATCATTCCAAAATTCTTTGTTATCTCCACCAAACAACATCTTGTCTTGATTTTTAAAATCTTCATTTGCATTTGCCGCAGTCAAAAACTCCGGACTAAATGTAATTTGTTTACCTTGCGGTTCTAAATCTTTACGCCAACCTTCTAAACTAATTGTGCTTTTAATCAAAATAGGTTTATTTTTAGGACATGCTTTTACTACTGATTCAACTATAGTCATATCACACGCACCTGATAAAGTAGTAGGTGTAGGTACGCAAATAATATAACCTTCACTGTCATTGTTTATCACATTGTTATTATATTGTGGATCTACGATTTTTACTTCGTAGTGATCTTTTAGTACTTCATGGACGGCCTTACCGACAAATCCGTACCCTATTAAAGTTAATTTCACTTCTTCTCCTTTTTTGCTACAAGTTTTGGATGTGGAGTTCTATCGTTGTAAATATCTCCAGCCATTGCTTGTATTTGTTCTACAAGATGTGTTACTTTGTCTATATCATATTCACCAGTGTGGCTTTTATATTTTTCTCTGTGAGCTTGCACTGCTAAGCCATGCATTGCACTAACTTTATCCATTAGTTGTTGAATAGTATGAATCATTAATCACCTCCAAAATCAAATAAACTATTAAACGTATTATTTTGCTTGGTATCTTCTAAATCATAATTCAACACACCGATAAGATTGTCTAGTTTGTTGTCAATGATAGTTGACTCCATAGCATCGCCATCAAATGGCAGTTCTTTGAACCAGTCTGGAAGACGCAGTTCATCTGTTGGATACGCAACACTTGTATATCCCAACGGATTCTGTTTGAGCTTGCATACGATAACTTTCATACCATCTACAATCTCTTGCGAATACTTGTCACCATTCATACGTTTGAGTGTATTCCAATTAATACTTGCTCTTACGTGACCTGGCATATTTGCTTTGCCTTGCTTTTCTTCAAGACGCTGATAATGTCCAATCTTATTAGCACGTTTTGGAGCACCTTTTTCAAAACCAGGACGCAGTTTAAATTCTTTTCTAAATTCTGTGATACGATCTAGAACTTTTCTTTCTTCAACATCAGTCAAAACCATAAGCAATAGTTCGCTTAGGAACTCTTGCATGAATACAGGCGTGTCTGATCTACGCAAGTCTAAGCCCATTGCTTTTACTTTGCCTGGCTTGCCATCTGTGTCACTCCGGAAACCTTCAATGTCGTATACTAGTGCCGCATAACGCTTTTTAGTAATAAACAATCCACTTTCGGCAACAATTTCTCTACCTGCCGCAATAACATCTGTACGACTCTTTGGACAATGAAACGCTTCATACATAAATTTTTCAAATGTATCATTTGCCGCTTCGCACACTTGATCATACAATGTAATTACATTGTCTTTACTCCACGGAATGCCACCTTTGTTAATTTGTTCTTTCAATGTAGGATATGCACTAAAATATACAGAGTCTGTATCTCCGTAAATAACTGCTTCGCCTACATGATCATATGTACCTGTAATAACTTTGTTTACTTCTGCACTCATATGCTTAACAATAGTTCTACCTGTAAGTGTAGTAGACTGTCCAATGCGTTTATCAAAGAATCTACAACCAGGATTAAGAATCGCACCATACAAACTGTTCAAGTTAATTTTCTTGACTAGCTGACGCTTATCCCAGTATTCAATTTCAGTAGCATTATTTGCATCTTTTGCTTTTTTCAACATTGCTTGTAGTTCTTTACGTTCTGAATACCAACGTTTAAGTAGTCCAGGAATAACACCTTCGTGTTCTGTTGTAAAAATAGTACCATTAGATGAAAGCATCCAAGGCTGATTACTATCGAACACAAGTTTATAAATCTCTGCACCTGACATTACTTCAGTCTGTCCGTTCTCGAAGTCCACAGTCAGAGCAACATCACGCTTTTGCTCCATAACTGCTTCATATTCTTCTGTGCTGAAACGTCCTTCCCAACTACCTGCGAACGACTTTTTCTTAAGGCCCATGTCTTCATTAACTCTTGCAGTACTAATGTCCGGACGGATCTGTCCTACAATAGTTGCCGGATCCATATTCAATGCACGAATCACACTTGGATACAGACTGTTCAAGTCCATAGAACCAATCCATTTGTGCAAACCTTTTTTAGGAAATGCTACGTATGCACCTGCGGCTTGTGTATTCTCATCATCACGATGAGGACGATTAGGCACTTGCATACCTCGTCTGTGAGCTTCATTCACAATGGCTTGTTCTGTAACTGCAACAGCACCCATAGTTGTCTGTAGCAAAACAGTATTTGCATGTGCTAGTTCGTTACTAAGATCAATAAATCTTAGTTTTTTGTCCAGCTTGTCCAGTAGTGCGGTATCTTGAATGTTGTACTCAATGAACTTTCTAAAGTCATTATTGTACAATTGGTCCAAAGTTCCTTCATATGGAACTTTATTCTCTCCAACTTCGATTTCGCCAATGGCATCAAGTCTATATGTGTGTCTTTCTTCATATGTGTATTTACGATAAAGTTCTAAACTATCTAAATGTACTCTGCCTATTAGGTCAAAGGTTACAGCTGATTTGCCATACTTCTCATATTCACGTTTCTTAGGCAGTTGCCCCCATAAACAAAAACGTCTTGTATCGTCTTTGCTTAATACACGGGCAGTTCTGTTTACAGTGTAAGGAATATCATAACCTTCACTGTTCCAACCTGACAAAATGTCAGCGTCTTCAATTAATTTTAAGAAAGTATCTATCATTTCACTTTCTTTTTCAAACAACATTACATTTTCTATACCTTCAAGCTCAGCTTTAGCTTCATCCATTGTAAGTGTCTTAGGCGGAACTGCTAAACAAATCATTGTTTCCATCCACTGTAAATAAACAGAGATAGAAGTAATTGGCATAAACGGATCTGCAGGATCAGCAAAGCCACGCTCTGGATCAAAGTCAGTCTCAATATCAAAAAACGCAATGTTTAGTTTAGGAGCATCTTGATTGAGATAATTTTCACTTAGGCATTGGAAGATTGGATTGATATCACTCTCATACATCTTCTTGCCTTTGTTAATAGCAAGTTCTTTGCGAAACTCTTTTGTATTTTTACATACAATTCTGCTAATTGGATCACCATAGATGCTTCTATGTTTACCTTTTGGATCTTCATAGTAAAATGTATACTTGATAGGATATTCAGTATACTTCCGTTTGCCGTCTTTGCGTTCTACAACACGGACAATATCGCTATCTCTATCAAATAATGCGTCTACGTAACTCAATTAATTCTCCTTCTGTGCAATGTCATTTATATTTCCTGCTAAAATATATCTTGTAGCATTTACAGGATATACCTTATGATGTATATTGCTTGGAAACATTACTACCATATCATTATACACAGGAAGGTGTACTTCGTCAACCGGAAATACTTCGTTTTTGGTTTCTTTCATTTCGATAAATGTCAGTGGACTATTATTTTCACCCACATCTAAGTAGTAAACCCAACTATAACGGCTCAAAGTTCCATGCTCATGCTGAGGACATCCTTGTCCTGGCAAGCTCTCTTGGAACCAAACTTCTGCATCGATGTCAAAGAACTTTGTGTTAGGCCATTTTTGGTCTTGCATAAACTTAGGACCGCGTGGTCCAACAACATTATTACAATACCATAAATGTATTTGATCTAAAACATTATCAAGTATGTTATGATCTAAATGTATATGATGATTTGTTTTCCAGGATTGATTTTTAGGAGTGTCTTTGTCTTTTAACTTAAGAAAATATTCAACAATTTCTTTAGATTGTTGTTTTTGCATGCCAAGTGGACCATGTCGGATAGCCACCGGGTTTGAGATGTATAGTGTACTACAACTTAACTTCATATTTTCCTACGTTGCTTATGGCCAACTTAACCTTCTACATGCCTGGCAATTGCCATTGGCGTTAATATTATTTATTAAAACAGTAAACCCGCAACATAAATTACGGTTAGTCCTGCATTTAATACTACTAAACTTTTTTCTTTCCACAAAAGGCCTATTAATATCCAAAGTCCATTACTTACAATAAAAGCATAAATGTACCAAGGGTATATATTAAAAGCGGCCATTGTAGCGGCAAGTAGTAGACATGCCGTACTGAACCATGCTAATGTTTGATATGGTTTTACCACCATGATGCGGCAACTCCGTATCCGAAGATATTCACACATACAAACCAACCTGTCAATAGCATTACCCATGCCGCACCTCTACGCATAGAAGCATAACATTGTGTAACACTGCCAACAAAAAATGCAGGATATACTATTAGCATGTTAGGATCTTTTGCAGTTAATGCTAGTGTCATACTCGCACCGACTGTAAAAATAAAACTGACAAGCTCGAAAGCGAATGCAATTTTATCTGACTGATAACTATTAATCCAAAAGTCTTTTACCTTTTGCATTATGGTTTGTCTTTGCCAACTGTAACAACAAGTGTTTCTAAGTCGTCAAATTCATTAGCAACCTTTTCCCAATCACCTTTGTGTGCAACTTTGATAGCCTTGTTAATAAGAGCTGGTTTAATATCTAGTTCTTCTGCTACTGCTTTTACAGTTTCTTTAAGACCTGTACTAAGATCTTCAATTTCTCGCATAACTGTTGCACCTTCGTTTACCAAACGTTCTAGTTTAGCTTTCTCGTCAGCACCGTATACTCGATCACTCATAAGATTCTCCTTTAGTTTCTATATATTATACATGATTTTAAGATTATTGTCAAGTGTTTTTATTTAATAAAAGCACCAATTCTGCCGTTTACATCTGGATATTGGCGAAATTTGTATCCTTCTGGGGGAGTTGTATCTTCTCCCTCCCATACAGGTATAAACTCGTTTATATCTCCATCAAAATCTTCGTTTCTTCTAAGATGTACTTCGATAAGTTTATCTTCTATGTATTCTAAATTTACAGTATGGTAATTATTGATAAGAGGAAATATAACACTTGGAAGTCTTTGTTGATCTCTGTCTTCAACCTTTACCCATTTATCCCATTTAGTAAATGTGTTTGGATCTTTGATACCTAATATCGTGTTCACTTTGATTCCGTACTGTGGCATATAGTCAATACTATAATGATTTCCTTCGAACCATTCACACCAAAAGTGTCCTATAGGAAGATGCATTGTTTCTTTTTCTAACCAAACCTTTTGTGCTCCTAATCCTAGACCTAGCATGTTTACGCAAGGGCGTACGATATACCATCCCGGCTTTGGAACGTCAAGTCCAGTAGGACCACAGTTGTATTTTAATTTTCTGGAAAGTATAAGTTTATCTAAGATCCAAATATGATCCGGATCAATTTCGTGCCATACGAAGTCTTCGGCACTGTCCTCCATGTGCTACATCTTCACACAGTTGTCTACAGTCTTGCCACCTTTTTTCTTAGTACCCATACGTTTGTAACCCTTCCAGCATACTTTTCCGTCAACACCTTTTTGTTTTTCTTCTGGTAGTGTTTTATAGCTTGGATTACCACAGTCTGGGCATTTAGATTCTACAGATTCTTTAGCAGTCTTAGCCGCATTTTCCCAATCTTTTTCACTTGGGGCATCTGGATGATTCTTTGATCTACTTGTGCCTGCTTTTTTACGTTTGTTCACATTGTAGTAAAGGCCTTTTGATTTTTTCTTCTCTTCTAATTTTTGTGCAAGAATATCAACATATGATTCTTCTTTTTTCTCTGGTGTAGTTTTATCGTTATATCTTTTATCCCCTGCCTTCATTCTTTGATATGCAGGTGTATTATGCTTTTTGTCAGCATCTGTAACATCCATTTTTTCTGGCTGTTTCTTTTCTTTGTTTTCTTTTAGATCTTCTTTACATTTTTTGATAAGTTCTTTTAGTTTGTCCTTATCTGCATCAGGATGCATTTTTAGCATTTCTGCTTCAGACATTCCATCTTTACACATCTTCATTACGTGTGCTTTCGTTGGCATTTTACTTTCATTTAATCTAGACTCTGAAACTTGATCAAACTTCATTTCATAATCCATATGATGATAAACACTGCTTAGATAATCAGCGGCTTTTGTTATTTTAGATTGTACCCAGCCTTCTAGTCCTTCACGTTCTTCAACACCTTTAAGCATTTCATGCATTTTGATTGCATATTTTGCAACCTTGTATAATTCTGCACGTGCCATTTGTACTTCGTGATCTGACTCGACTTTGAAAGCCATGTCAGCTAAACCAGTTTCTTTTAGATCTTTTTCTCTCATTAAATTATCCTTGTAATATATTTACCTTTTGATACTTCCGCCTGTCATTATATTAGCACCCATATCTAAAGCATTTACAGCAGTGCCATCTTTCTTCTTTTTCTGCTTTGCTTTTGGCATGCCTTTCTTATCACGTGGTATATCATTCTTATATATAGCACCAACACTTACGTCTGCCGCTGATATTCCACCTGTTGTAGCTATCTCTTTTAGAAGTTCTCTTATTAACATACTACTATTTACCTTTTTTTTACTTGTTGACTGACAAACCTGTTTTATTATTTGCTGATATTTTATACTTATCACTTAATTGATAATCTATAGTTGTACCTTTATCCTTATCAATACTTAGGGCCGCACCTCCTGAACTTATACCAATACGGTCTCCGCTTATTAGTTTACCGTTCATATCATACGTTGCTTTTTGATCTATGTTTGCATCGCCGGATTGTCCTGTAAAATCTACTGTAACAGTCTTCTTTGCAATATCGTGTGTTTGTTGTAGACCTTTTATTTTCGGTGTTTCGTATTTTAACAGGTTACCATCTCCTGAAAAAGTATATGTTCCTGCTCCACTAGATACTGTACGGTTACCGTTTTTATCTGTTTGTGTGCTTACGCCATTGTCGTTTGTGCCGTCCGGAGTATCAGCACCTGGTGCTGGTGGAGGAGTTGGCATTTTTATTACATCTATATTCTTAGGCGCCATTTGTCCAGGACCTATATCGTTACCCGTGTCCATTGTAGCACTCATTGTTGCCATGTTATTAAGTTTATCTAATGGAGTGTCTACTTTTTGCATATCACCTGCCGCTACGGCGTTTACCATAGTGCCTAGTAATACTGCTATTAGTGTTAAATTTTTAGCTGTCTTTGGAATTTTTTTCAATAAAGGAGTTACTTTACCTAATACGTTTTTAGGTAGTTTAGTTAAAAGGTCTTTAATTCCTTCGTCTAATTGTTGTGGAGTGCTTTCTGTTAATATTTCTATAAATTCTTTTTCAGTGTATAATGATTCAGACTTTTTACGTCCTGACTTCATGTTAGCACACCAGTGATACATTTTAGCACGTTCACCTGATGCTTTTTTTGCTTTTGATCTTAGACTTGTTACTGATCCATTGCAACTTGCACCTGACTTTTTCACTCTACCTGGACGGCTTTTGCCTTTTTTCTTGCCGTCTGCAAAGTTTTCGTTTGTTTGTGTTCCTGTGTAGTATGGTGTTCTTTTCATCCATACTTCATATTC
>CENG01026521.1_pt1 | contig 16235 bp, 15 predicted proteins | sample 530131 | NCBI WGS metagenome assembly CENG01 (sample SAMEA2591057, study PRJEB7988) | marine metagenome | biome: marine biome (ENVO:00000447); feature: surface water (ENVO:00002042) layer; material: saline water (ENVO:00002010), including plankton (ENVO:xxxxxxxx) | depth 5 m
TGCTCCTGACCACCCTCAACTGCAAAGAGTCGGTGCTGAAATCGACCCTGGCACAGTGAAGGTCGATCACATGTTTCCTATGCGCTCCCTAAACAAAGGCACGAACGACGATGATATCGCTCACTTCGTTAAGGAATCTTCTTTGGAATCAACCCGATTCATTTCCCAACCAAAGTTGGATGGCTCTGCATTATCCCTGGAGTATAGAAAAGGCAGACTCGTCCGAGCAGCAACTCGTGGCAGTGGAGATAGGGGAGAGGACGTGACGAAGAATGCGAGAAGAGTTGAGAATGTCCCGCACACTCTTGATGCAGAAGTGGATGTTCACATACGTGGTGAGGTTGTCATGAGATTGTCAGTCTTTGAAGAGAAATATCGCACCATTTCCCCCAATCCAAGGAACCTTGCTGCGGGGGCATTACGTCAGAAGAATGCAGATGGTAAAGCGAATGCAAACGATTTGGTTTTCCTTGCCTATGATGCTAAATTCCCCTCCGAAGCAGATCGTCACCCTGATTCAGTTGCACCCCCGAGCAAGGATTTTGATAGTGCAATTCTAGAGTGGTTAAGTGAAACAGCAGGTGTTGAACCCGCCCCCTGGGTTGTGCACGACTCGGGTTCAGAAAGCGCATCCATTGAATCTCTTTGTCAAGAAACACGTACCTGGAGCAAGGGACGTGAATCGTACAGTTTCGAGATCGATGGACTCGTTTTCAAAGTTGATGATCTTGAAAAGCGGGATTTGCTCGGCATGACAGCACATCATCCCAGATGGGCCCTTGCATGGAAATTCCCTCCAGAGGAAGCAACATCTGTTCTCCTTGACGTTGATTGGCAAACTGGACGTACAGGTACAATCACTCCTGTTGCTCGGATTGCTCCGCAACGAGTTGGAGGAGTTACAGTTGAGAATACGACCCTTCACAATCTAGGTGAAGTTCAGCGTTTGGATATTCAAATCGGTGACAAGATTCGTATCGTACGGCGGGGCGATGTTATTCCAAAAATAGAGGCAAGTCTTGGTGCAGCCACACAACGTGATATTGATGGTAGAACACATGCTGATGGTGAACCATTCACAGGAACTTTACCACAACGACGCCAAATCACTCCTCCTGAATCCTGTCCAGCTTGCTCAGGACCAATCGAAATTGAAGGCGCATTTATTCGCTGTACTGATGTCCAATGTTCGGCACGGCTCGGACGAAGTATCCTGTACTACTGCAGAGCATTGGAAATGGATGGCATTGGGGAGAAGCTTGTCGAACAACTCATCGAAGAAGGTCTGATTTCAAGCATCCCAGATTTGTATCGTCTCGATCAACCAATGTTGCTTTCTCTCGATCGAATGGGGCAAAAATCTGCGGACAATGTTCTAACAGAAATTGGGAAAAACCGATCGATGGCATTTTCAAAATTCTTGAGCGCTCTTGGGTTACCAGGTATTGGCCCAGAACTTGCAGCCTCGATTTCGAACCACTTCTTGGTGCCTGCACAACTTCTCCAATGGGTTGATGTTGCGTTAACAGATGCTTCGCGCCTTTCAGAATTAACATCGATCGATGGTGTAGGCGACATTGTTGCTCAACAGGTTCGTGACGGAATCCAATTGAGAAGAGGAATGGTTGACGATCTTCTGTCCTTACTTTCCATTCAACAAGAGGAGCGAATTGCCGAGGATGGAATCTTCGATGGCATGACGTTTTGTGTCACAGGTACGCTCACAGAACCAAGAAAAAGCATTCAAGCACGGATTAAAGCGGCTGGAGGTAAGGTTGTGGGAAGCGTTTCTGGTAATCTCTCTGTGTTGATTGCAGGAGAAAATGCCGGTTCAAAACTTGCTAAAGCTGAGAAATTGGGTGTTCAGGTATGGGACGAACAGACATTACTTGGCCGAATTTCAGGCCAGTTAGAAGAGCAGGAATCACCTTCGCCTGTGAGCCAACCAACATTGTTCGATTATTGAGAAATATTCCGTCGTCAAGAACGAACATTCTTAACAAATCAGGCATGTTTTTCCGTTATGCAACTGAAAGCCATCCTTCTCTCCGCTGTCGTTGTAATGATTGCTCTCACACCTGTGATTGAAGCAAATTCAGGGGGTAAGCACTTCTCATCCGGCGGCTGTGGTTGTCATGGAGGTGGTTCTTCTTCAGTTGTAATATCAGAGAATTTCCCATCGAGTTATAGTGCCGGTCAAACGTATTCGATTCAGGTTTCAGTATCCGGCGGCGTATCAGGAACACATGGCGGTTTCAACGTCGAAGTATCCCAAGGATCGCTTTCAACAGGAGGAAATTCTGGGGTCAAAGTGAGTGGCAAATCCGTAACACACACCAACAAGGCGAATCGTGCATGGAGTTTCGACTGGACCGCCCCCTCTTCTGGAAGTGGAACAGTAACTGCTGGCATCGCTGGAATGACGGCGAGCGGAGGTGGAACAAGCGGAGACGCTTGGACTACGACATCTGTGAGCATAACGGAGACAGTCGTTGTGTCCAACAATCCACCTTCAGTATCCAACGTCCAATTATCACCGTCTAGTGCTACATCAAGCGATGACATCACGTTAACATACACGTTTTCTGATCAAGATAGCGGAGATACTGAATCCGGAACGACCATCCAATGGTCGCAGAATGGTGCGCATCAATCGCAGTTTGACGGCATGTTGACAATCTCAAGCACCTCTACGTCGAAGGGAGATAACTGGCAAGCATCGATCACACCGAGCGATGGGGAAGATTTTGGAGCGACCGTGAATTCAAACACGATCACTGTGCTCAACTCTCTTCCTTCAATTGGCTCTTCTGCGATATCCCCGTCGAATCCAACTGTGGATGATGATCTAAGTGCATCAATATCGGGTGAAGCAGACAACGATGGTGATACACTTGCCTTTGAGTATCGTTGGTATCTCAACAACGTTTTGCAAAATGGACTGGATGATCTCACAATCGTGCCGTCGCTAGCAACGCGGGCTGATGATGTCTGGGAAGTTGAAGTTCGTGCTCATGATGGAGAAGGGCACTCTCCATGGGTTCGTTCGAATCCGATTTCTGTAACTGGAGATACTTCGAACAATGCACCGACAGTGGATAGCATCACCGTCTCACCTGCGAATCCGAAAACACTTGATGCAATCGTGGCTTCCTCAACTTCTTCCGATGCAGATATGGATTCGATTGTCGACACGCAATATCGTTGGTGGAAAAACGGTGTTACGACTTCGATCTCTTCATCAACACTTGATTCAACGATGACGACAAAAGGCGACATATGGACAGTTGAGGTGCGAGTGAATGATGGTACTGAGTGGTCATTGTGGACTGCATCCTCGAGTCTTGAGATACTGAACACTGCACCCATATTGGAATCTGCAACCATTAGCATCAATGAAGCCGCTACTAATGAAAATGTGACCGTGCTGGCAACGATGAGCGATGTCGATGGTGATCAAACAACTAAGAGCATCACCTGGTACCTTGACGGTGTGATACAATTGGAATACAACGATCAAGCAACCCTTCCTTCTTCCATCACCAACAAAGGCGAATCTTGGACTGCAGTTGTGCAAGCTGATGATGGCGAATCAAAAAGCTCCCAGAGCGAAACACTCTCAGTGATGATTCTGAACTCAGATCCCCTCCTTTCTATCTCTCTTGAAAATGTGACCTCTCAAAACGATCTTCCCCTTGAAATAACAATCTCTGACATCGATGATGATGTCACTGAAGTTTCAACCATTTCGTGGTTCAGAAATGGGTTTAGAGAAGGCTCACTTGATGGCGCATCAATCGTTCCATCCTCATACCTTGGCCCCGGACAAGAGTGGAGTGTCGAGGTGAATGTAACAGATGGTACATCATTCGTCATCTCAACAGCTTCCATCATTGTGGAAAACACGCCTCCTATCGCTAGGATTTCTGTACTCACAGATGCTCTGTATGCTGGCGAGCGAGTCATACTTTCTGGATTGGACTCATCCGATCCAGACAATTCCATTGTTCGCTATCAATGGATTTGGATGAATGGAGCATCTTCAGGGGTTGAGACATCATTCCTCATGCCACTAAGCGGCGTCGTTGAGGTGTCGCTCACAGTCACTGATGAATCGGGAGCAACGAATACGACCTCGCTCACCATCGAACCTATTTCGGCATTGGCATGCCCGGACCTCACTCGAACGGTTTCTGGTACCAAGGTTCAACTTGATTGGACGTGGGCTTCTTCTGTTCCACCGTCCTTTGAAATCTCGAGGAATGGTGTCGTTATCGGTGTAACAAATGAGACAACGTTCACTGACTCACCGAATGTGTTGGGCACGTCAAACTACGAGATTCAAACAATGCTTGGCGATCGTATTCTCGAATCTTCTTGCCAATCCCCTTCATCCAGTGTCGAGATCGATGCAGCGACAATCGAGTTTGAAGAGGGCCCATCCACTGTTGCAGGATTCGGTTTGGGCTCAGTTTACGTCATCATCGGAATACTGCTGTTTGTTGCAAGTCTTTTGCGCAGAGGTGAGGAAGAATGAAGCGGAAACTGGTTCTCATTCTCGCGTTATCGCTTATCGTTCCGCTTCACGTGAGCGGGAATCCAGGCGGTGTTGGAAATAGCCTCGAAAACATGCAATGTGGAGGGGCTTGCCATGGCGATGCCAATCAGAATGCTACTTCCAATCTACAACTCAGTCTCCAACCATCAAGAACGGTTTGGGTAGGCCAACCGACTGAAATTATCGTTAAAGTTTCGGGCTTTGACTCCTCTCATGATGTCGACCAGATTGGAATCTTCCTCCTCTCTTCGACCAACGCCAACAACGACCTTCCAACCTCCGATGGTTGGACTATACTTTCAGACGGAATGGGAGGTTCAAACAATTATATTGAGTATGCATCCATCGATTCCAATGTTCTGACACATTCTTGGATTCTCCGTGCCGAAGAGGTAGGCGAGAAACGACTTTACGTTTCTGTACACCACGGCGATGATTCAGGTAACGATGCAGGGAGCCCTTTCTTTGGTGTTTCTCAGGCATTCGAAATAACTGTTGAAGCCATCCCTGAAAATCTGCAAAGAATCGATCCAGAATACCAGCCCCCGACCTCAAGAGAGGTTGGCGAATCGACAACGCTGTGTCTTGAGACAATAGCAGCAAGCGATGTCGTCATTGAATGGCGGGAACCTTCAGGAGAATCCTATCAATTAGAAACCATACAAAACAACGTATGCTGGAATGCTGTATTGCCGTCTGCACTGGCGGCTTCCACTATTGAATGGCGGGCTATTCTTGAGGGCGAAGGGCCACAGCAAATCACACCATGGTTCTCGCTTGCGAGTACTGAACCAACTTGGGAAGCAGATGAAACAGCATTGATGCTTCAATCGATTGCCCATTTCGTTCTCTTCTTTGGGTTGGTGCTCTTGGTACGGAAACCGAAACGTAGAGATGACGAATTAAAGGCTTACACGGAGGAGAACCTATGATTGAATCTGCTACGTTTCACGTCATAACGACCGAACTTGTTGTTGGGTCGTTTGCCCTTGCAGGTTTGTGTTTTGTTTTGCATTCGCTCATCTCAATCCAAAACAAAGAGAGCCAACTCGTGACCAAGATGGATTCAACAGCACATATCGCCTTACTGTTCGGACTTCTTGCCCTACCCTTTGCAATTTCATCTGGTATCAGCTCATCGCCTAGTGGAGCTCACACATCGCCACTTCTTGCCAATAAAATGCTTCTCTCAACTGCTGGTGGTGGGCTTGCATTGGGAGTTTTGTTCACGCGTTGGAGAATGGGAAGTGGTGACTCCTCCCGACATCTTCACAACGCATTTGGTTCAATTTCCACGGGTTGCATGCTCCTCACTGCATCCCTTGGAGGAACTTATACGAGGGCAGATTCGCTCACTGAATTCTTACCATTCGTTAAGGAAACGACATTCTTGCTTCCTGAATGGATGAGTATCTTTGTGATCCTACTGATTCTTGGTGCACTCATTGTACGACAAACATCATCCGTAAAGCATGGATGACGGCGATGGCGCTTCGTTCGGCGCAGCTTGACTCAATAGTGATTTGAGTTGTTCTTCCAGCATCTGCGCTTCCTCGAGGAGAGGTTGATCATCGAGATGTGTAGTTGGGAGAATTGCATTGAGTTTCTTCACCAGCGCAGCAGCAGCACGAGCGTCAGGGAAACGAGGATCGGCTTCGACCATGATGCTCAACACATCGATTGCTCTTCGCCTTGCCTCGCTCAACAAGACGCCGTTGATTCCACGAATAACTCCACTTGAGAGCATAGGAACGTCCATACCGTTCAACATCTCACAGACATGGTCTGTTGCTCCAATACCAACTAGATCAGTCCCTTCTGTGTCTTCATAGTCGACGGTTGGTTCTTCAATTCCTGAGTTACCGCCAAGTCCGTCTTTCGAGAAAGCATCAACTAAAATTCCCATTCGAATCTTCGATCCTTTCGACCAATCGTAGAGTGCCCAAACGATGTCATGAACCAATGGACTCGGTATGACGAGTTCACTCATCAGAAGGATAATTTTGTCACATCCCTCTATACTGCATTCAGGTTTGCCAGCATAGGCTCGAATGATGGGCATTGGTTTGCCGTCGGTCACTAACGTGAGTGGGGGTAGGCGAGGATCGACAACGCCTCCAACAAATTCTAATTCCAAATTATCAATCAAATAATGGCCAACAACACTTGACACCATGCCTACGCTTGGAAAGCAGGTGATTACAAGGGCGCCTTCGGTCACAACGTCTGCTCGAATCTTAACGAGAGTTCCTTCCATAACACCAACTTACCGAGGAGGCATTCAACACTTTCGCCTTCAAGCGCAGGTTTCATGTCCTTCAATGATAGGGGTTGAACATGGTCGAAGAGCGAAAGCACAGCCTCTCCCCCTCGGCATGGAATCGATACGAGACCTGCCCGCGCATGTATTGGCTCAGCCGTCAAGGGTTGCCTCGCAAGGCTGGTATGGCAGCCTCCTTGGGGACCGCAGTCCACGCCTCGATTGAGGATTTGTTGCAAATCGATCTCTCAGGACGCGAACCGGCAGAATCGGGTTGGATTTTTGATGAGGCTGATGCACTCTTGCGAAAACGTTGGGAAGAGGAAAAGCAAATCTTCCACGATACACCTCGTCACCCCAACTGGAAAGAAGACAAATACAGAGAGGCACAAAAGCAACAAAAAGGAGCCATTAACATGCTTCTCGATCACGTCGGTGTCCAAGGGCTTGCTCACGACCGAATCACGATTGCATTGTGGAAGAAAATACAATCACTCATCATCGCCGTCGAAGGAGAATTGGTTACAAAAGATGGTCGTCTCATGGGGCGATTGGATTTACTCCTTGCTGATGTAGACGACAATGGCAAACTTACCGGCTGGCTTGTTGCGGATTTGAAAACAGGTAAACCCCCTCAAGGCAAGCTCAAACCCGAGGTAAACCGCCAATTGCGAATGTATCGTGATATTCTTCTTTCCAATAACCAAAAAGCCCCCCCAGTACAAGCTCAGGGGTGGTATACCGATACGTCCTCAAAATGGGATGCGATTGGAGAGAACATTCTCGAAGCCGCATACGAAGCATGGAACGCTACTCAGCCCTCAGAAACTCCACTTAATCCAACTCCGGGCCAGTCGTCCTGTGGTGGTTTCTGTGACTGGAAGGCATGGTGCCCCTATTGGTGGAATTGGCGCCACGAAAACAAATCGCTCCACAAAGGAGATTTTGCAGATGGAGTCGTCATCCTTCATCATTACGACGAAGGGAAATCAACTGCAACGGTGGAGGAATGCATCCCTCTCGACACATCAGGCGGAGTTGAACCAACTGGACAAATGCGAACAGTTACCTTCGATGGACGTGGAAAAGAAGTCCTTGAAACTCTCTTGGATGCTGGCCATCAAGGCCCACTGTTCCTCGGTAGTGCAATGATGAATCGTGAGGTTTGGAGAGTTGGTCCTTGGTGTGATGTTTTACCGTGGTCACCTATTCCCGATTCAGGTATGCCTTGATCTGTTCAACTGCAGTTACGTCTTCAATGCCATTGGGTGAAAGCAACCAATTCAGATATCCAGGATCCAGTTGATTCAACTCTTCCAAATGACGCCCTCGGTGACGTCCAACAGCCAAGACCATATGGGCTCCATCACGCCGAACCATACCGTTTGGATCGACAAGTTCCAAATCATCAAGTTGTGGTCCTAGGTCAGATTGAGCCTTGGCAGTTGAACCAGTGGTACACCATTGTTCAACTTCTTGAAGGGATTTACGAAAATAGCTGGGATGGTCGAGCGCCAATTTCCACAACAGGAGGAGAGATGCCGCAGCGTCAGCAGATGCAGTGTGAGCATTCTCAAGTGAGATTCCATGCCGATTGCATTGAGCACCCAATCGGTGGGGGCGTGGGAGTTTCAATCGACGGACCATCTCTAATGTATCGAGTATCGCTTTTGGTTCAGGAGGCAGTGCACCGATTCTGAAAAATTCATTTCGTAACATAGGCAAATCAAACTGTCGAACGTTATGCCCGATAAGAACGGAACCATTGATCAATTCATAGACGCTGTCAGCGATTCCAGAAAAATCAGGCTGCCCTCGCACATCCGCATCCGATATGCCATGAATCCGTTGTGATTCGTAAGGAATCGAACGGCGTGGATTCACCAATTGATCATAGGAGATTTCAGAACCATCTTCATCAGATCCGATTAATGCAAGTTGCACAATACGATCACGAGATGTACTAATTCCTGTGGTTTCTAAGTCGAAAGCGAGAACTCGTTCGCCTTCAAGCAGTTCCATAGCCAAGCCTAGTCAAGTGGAATTCAAGAACTATCGCTTGAACCATGCTGTCGATTGAAAATCTGCCATTGGGATTAAAGAACAGTCCCTCTCACCCGCCATTATGGGTTTCTTCAAACGTTTTTTTCAGAAGCGTTCAAACGATACCCAGGCAAATCAGGCTGAAGATGAGATTGACCCAATGCTTGCGACTTTGAAAGATCAATACGACAGAGACATTGAACAAGATGTCACGGCCATTGAATCCATACTTGATGCCGATGAAGAACAACCAGAGGAAATGGCCGTTCAGCCCGCGCCCGATTATGATGAAAACGATGCAACTCCAGATGATGTTTTGTCAGACGATGAAATGGTCAGTTTTTCAGAGAAGAATGTTGTTGAACACGATTCTATTGAAGAGATTGGAAATCATTTGGAATCCGCGACTATTGAAGGAGATGTTTCCAAAGAGGTGACCTTTCATGGGGATGAATAATCAATCATTGAATTCAAGAAAATAAGCCCAGAACAACAACATGGTTAGATATAGGACGAGACTGAGGATATTGTATGCAAGAGAAAACGTTACGCCTTAGGGGTTTGTTTCTCTCTGCAGTGATGCTAACCATTTCGCTTACTGGATGTCTCGGAGTCCTTGATACGACGACAGAACCAAGGGCAACCCTAGAGGCGTACCCTCTCCTTATTCAAGAGGGCGAAATGGTCACTCTTGACGGGCGTGAATCCGATGCGATTGAAGGAATAATAACGGCATATCGATGGGATTTTGGCGATGGTGAAACCTCGGAAACAGTAACAGGATTTACCTCACATGTTTACGATGTCTTTGGAGCATACACTGTTTCATTAGAAGTGGAGAACGACCAAGGCGGAACCGATGAAACCTTCACCGTAATTATCGTGAACGGAGTCCCAACGATTCAACTCAATTATCCAGAGAACCCACGTGCAGGTGACGCAATTCTGCTGGATGCAACCTCCTCCACCGATCCAGAAGGTGCTGAACTCACCTATCTTTGGGATTTGGATTGGGGTGTTGACTCAGACGGTGATGGCGATGGACGAAACGATGTGGATGCTACCGATGCTCAAACACTGCTTCCTACCAACACAAGTGGGTTGTATGTTGGTTCATTGACCATTGATGACGGTCAAGGCGGCATGGTCACTGAAGTGTTCGAAATCAACGTCTCATCTCGCCAATTTAACATTGAATGGAAAGAGAAAGTGATTGAACAATCTTGGTCAGAATACCTCGATGAGGGCGAGGAATGGAGCGAACAGATTCTGCCAGGACAACAAGGTCGCATCCTTTCCTTCGAGGCTATTCTCGAACTTGAAAACGATGTTATCCAACCATATGACAACTTTTCACTTGGCATCGCAATCCCAAGTGATGGCTTCAATGAAGAAGCAGAAACTGAGGGCGGAAACATTACCCAATCCGAAAACGCAAAAGCGACAATAACAGCAAAGGATCTCAATTCTAAAGGAGCGGATGAAATTATCGAAGCCGATTCAGAGGAGATGGTTTTGCAGATGCTGCTCAATCGTCCTGGACAAAATTTCGGGCAAGATGAATGGGCGCTCTTCGTACGAGCGTTACAGACCAATCCAGATTCAACAATTGAATTTCTTCCAGACCCTGATCCAGGTAACGATTGGACTCTGACATTACGAATTGTCATCCATGAACCGGTCATTACTGAGATTGCATTTGAGTAAGGTTCGACGAAAAGGGTTTGAATGGCCGATGTTTGGGAAGGAATGAGTGGCATGGTTGAATCAGTCGAAATCAGTCGAGTCAATATCCGCGATACTCTATCGCTTGACCTATCCGTGTGGATGAACCATCCAGATGATATGGACTTCAGGCCATCACTTTCCTGCAAGGACAAAACAATTACGATTTCGTCAATTTCATCCGGCGAAGCACTTGCAAGCGTCGAACTCGATGATGAACAGATGCAAGCACTTGAAGCATCGCTGACTGCTGAACTGCGAGTTAAATTTCAAGTTCATGGGATGCACGGTCGTCTTAACAAAATCGCCCCAATCATCGCTGATGGAAAAGCAAAGAAACTCGCTACGGCGAACTGGAAAACCATACAACCGGTGACCATGGAATAGGGAAAACCCCCATTTGTTTGATAAGCATAGACGTTGAGAATTTCGTTTATGTCTCCCAGGAAAACAGGTAAAGGCTCCCAGAAAAAAGCACGCTTCGAACGGTTGAAAGAAGAAATCATGCGTTTTGTAACAGCAAACCATGGATGTTCCGCACAATCGATTGTAGCGAATCTAGCTCACGATCGAACGATGCGCAACCATGGACTCACGCCAAGGAAAATTGGATTCTTTATTCCACGACACTTAGCAGATAAACTCACCTGGTGGCAGGATCATAGAGCCGGACGTCGCGTTTATGGCTGTCTCGAATTAGAACAATAATATTCGAAAAGAAGCGGTTATTCAGTCACAAGACTGGTTTCCTTCGCCTCTCTTTTCTTACGATTTTGACGCTTCTTATACCAAGGATAAACTGGCCATTTGGCAAGTCCCGTCCACATAACAAAGAAAATGAAGTACATCGAAACGAACTTATCCGTTTCTTCAGACCACAATGTGGTCACACCAAACATTCCCTGATGGTAGTATGCTATTCTTGCGTGATATACGACCAAGATTAATCCCAATGAAAGATGGATATATCGCCAAATTTTGTTCCAGTTTTTCGTCATTAATGCAACCGAGATGGACCTAGTATATCTGTATCTCTCTGTAATTAGTCGGAAAGCCGCTTGACCATCTCTCGTCTCGTCTCTTCAGGATCGATGAACATGGCACTAAGGATGACGACGGTTTCGAGCAATGCTGCGATGTAGAACAGTGTTGAATAATCAAATCGAGCTGCCAATGGTGCTGTTAGTTGATAGCCAATGATCGCTGAGAGATTCATCATTGCCATATATCCTGTAAACTGTGTTCCTCCAACCTCAGTCCATGTGATTCGCATCATGAGCGAATAGATGTTGATTGAAACCATTGCCCATACAAACGTCTGAAGACTCCATACTGTCATCATGAAGAAACCATTGCTCCAAAGCGATTCGTTCATGCCCCAAAAGGCAGTAATGAGGGCAGTTGAAAAAGCAGAATAGATGATGATTGCTTTTCCACCGTATTGTTTTCCTAATTGCCCACCAGCCATGTAGCCCAGCATTGTGACGATAAGAATCACTCCGCCTTTTGTGGCATTGAACTGCTCTTCAGTCCATCCCAATTCACGTACGAACAGTAACGGAAGAATTGGAATAAGGAAATAGGACAATGAGATAATGAGGCTCAGTAGTATTCCAAGTTGTGCGGATCGGAATGAGAAAGCAATCTTAATGTTGTCAAAAATCTCCTTGAAATTCTTCTGTTTTTCGATTGTATCTGATGTCTTTTGTTTGGATGATTCGCTCCAGGGATACAATTTCTCTCCAGGGCGTTCAGTCATGAACAAAGGAACAAGCATGATCACGACAAGGATTGGAATCTGCATGACGATCGCTCCCTTAATTCCAACAAATCCAATGATGGTTCCCAATCCAGCGCCACCAATGATTCCACCTACTGCCTTTGAAGTGAACATGTAACTGTTGACCTTCTCGAATTCATGAGGTTCCAATACATCAACAGCAAGTGCATCTGTACTCACATCCTGGAGGGCAGTAAAGATGTTGTAAACGAGGAACATAATTCCGACGACAGTGACATTGGAAGACATGTCTGGAATCAAGAGCATTGAACTGAGAACAACAATCATTCCACTTTGTGCAATCAAGATCCACGGCCGCCGCTTCCCCATTTCTGGGAATTGATATCGATCAATAATTGGGCCCCATAGGAACTTTACAGACCAAGGTAAGGTTCCGAGCGTAAGCAGGAATGCGAGTTGGCCGGCAGCAACACCTTCAACGGCCAAGTACGTCACGAACGTTACCGTGATGAAGCCCCAAGGTATTCCTTGAGCGACATAAAGGGCGCAAAGCGTTAGCACTCGAGCCCGATAACTTTCAACAAGTGTTCGCCCTTCTTCGCCAGATGACGCACCTTCAGAATCCACATCGGAATCATCCTCAAGAATAATTCCAAGGTGATAGCGTTCTTTCTTACTGACAAGATACCCGACCAAGAGAAACATTCCAATGAACCAAGGTAGGAAAAGAACGATTGAAACTGCTCCATCGCCAACAGAAAGTGCATTGGTTTCACCCCCTCCTATGAGTTCAAGATCAAGCACGAGGAGGGATACAACCGTCGAAACATCTTCTCCGTTGTCCGTGTGAGTACATCCCGTTCCCTCATAGGCATCAGCATCAACTCTGACGTTGAAATCGTAGGTTCCCAAAGCCTCGCTACCAAGATCAATTTGGTCTCGGATTTCATTCTCAGATATTCCAGAGATGTTTTTGGCGTCCAATAGTGATTGGTTATGCCACGTGAGATTAACAGTGTGCGAACCAGGGTTAACTTCACTCGCAGTTAACGTCCAATCGTTTTTGGTAATCGTTCCAAAAATAGTATCAGGAGCATCGCCTTCTAAACCTGTACAGAATCCAAGATTTGGTGTTTCGTCTTCATTCGGGTAATCAAGTATCATGACAAGCCCAACAACGATGCCACCGGCATCCTGAATTTGCTCAGTGAAGGGCTCGGATGTAAGATCCCAAGGTGTGTCAGCGCCGTCCGAATAATACTGGGATTTGGTTTCGATAGGAATCTCAGTCCAGACAGCCTCAACAGTAATCGTCTCGGATGCATTATCCGAGTCGTTTTCGCCCAAGCATCCAGCAAACGGAATGAGAAGCATGGCAATAAGAACCAATGCTACCATTCGCTGCATGTTCAGTGCCTCAACCTTGATTGATTTCAATATTCGGTGGATTTGAACCGACGACCTCATGAAGCGTTTTCAAGTGCGTAATGTATGGGCGAAGCATCTGAGGTTGCCGCATATTTCGACCTTGACGGGACATTGCTCAACGCTTCAAGCGAGAAGACATTGACCGGCCTCCTCGCAAAACGCCGCCCGTGGCGTATTCCTCACGCCACTGTCGCATGGGTGCTTGGAACGACCTTCGCCCTCCTCACTGGCAAAGCTCCTTACGACGCTTTACGAAACCGAGGCCATCTTTCGTTGGCTTCTTGGAAGGTACTGGAACGATACTCTGATGAAATTGCAACATCCGTTCTCAAAGCAAAGATTTCACCTGGTGCTTGGGAGCGATTGGAATGGCATCGATCTCAAGGTCATCGATTGGTATTGGTGACTGCAACCGTAGCGCCCATGGCAGAAGCCATGGCTCGGGTGCTTGGTATGGATGAAGTATACGGTTGCGGACCAGAAGTACGTACAGGCATGCTCTCAGGTTCCGAACGTGGATGGTCCGTGCCGCGACGAAAAGGAAAGGTTCCCGTTGTTGAGAAGGATGCACAGATGAACGGACATGATTTGTCAAAATGCTATGGATACGGAAACACACTTGCAGATTCGTGGTTTATGCGAATTTGTGGTCACGCAATTGCAGTCAACCCAGAATCATCGTTGGAAAAATTTGCCAACGATCATCAATGGGAGATTTTGTACTGGCCATCTTGAGTTCATATACTCTTGATGTTGAGTATTACTATGGACGCATTGAATGAGATGTTTAGTGACGAAGAGGAAGTCGAACAACCATCGGTTTCACTTGAATATCAAACCAAAAAATTTGAGCAATTTCAAGGAGAAGTAGACAGCAGTTTCACTGCAATGCAAACCTCTTTTGATTACCTCAAGAAGACTATCGCCAACAATCCAGAACGAATTCTTTTCGATGCTGAGAACATTATTGTTCTCGGCAACTTGGCCACATACACCATTCCTCTCAGCGCTATTCTTTCACGTTTGAGAAATCCATTTGCGGGAGGCAGCGGGCTGCAAGCAACAAAAACAACCAAGAAAGGGGAATTGAAAGGAAAAGAGACAACGGTATGCATCCAACCCGATTATCAAAACGTCTCCGATTTGCCAGGCTGCGATATTCTCGATTCGTATTTCTTGATGCTTCTCAACGATGACAAATTCATCCATCTCCCTGCCCATCAACCACTGCGAAGGGCTATGCTTCTTCTGTACGGATTGTGCGTAAGCCCAGCATCAGCATCGATGAAGACATGGATCGAATCCACCACTGCTGCTGAATTCAAACCTGAGGAAGCTGCTGTTGAAATTAAGGGAACAAACGGATGGAAGTGGAAAGTAACCGATTGCAATCCGTTGGTGCATGGATTCACAATTTGGTTCAAGAAGAAGAATCAACGGAAGTGGACCAAAGTCATCGAAGATTCCTCGAACTTTGAGTACAGTTATCATTATGATGATGTAATCTCCATGCTTGAACTGCTTTCAGATTCTCCTCGAGTTCTCATTGAAGATGAGATGTATGCTTCTGATGAATACTTCATGCGAGAGGTTGCAAAACATCACCAACCGGTGGCGCAACGGCTTGAAAACGAAGAAGCACGTCGTGCAGCATCGTGATTTGGCGGCCCCTCCGCGATTCGAACACGGGTCTCAACCTCCGCAGGGTCGAAGGATATCCAAACTACCCCAAGGGGCCGGGGTAATTGCTCCACCTGACGACTTGATATAAGCACAACGGATTGGAATCGGCAGGTTCGTACAAGAGTTCATGATGCTTGTTCTCTTGGGATAACCATGGCTGTTCAACTTGAAAGGGGAGTGGATTTCCCGATGGTTGACCTAGCAAACATTGCCTATTATCCTCGAATATTTGATCTCGCACATCGTTTCTTTGAAGACTCATGGGTACCCATTTGCAACATTCGATATTCAGACCTTCTCCTCTCGCGAAAAGTAGGATTCCCCGTCGTTCATGTTGAATCTGATTTCCATGCACCGTTGCGGTATGGGGATACGATTACTGCAACGATCTGGATCGACCGTGTAGGAGAATCATCCTGCACCTGGGGCTATGAATTTCACAATCAAATGAGTGAACTTTTGTGGACCTCAACTCAGGTGACGGTTTGTGTTGACATGAATTCAATGTCTCGGATTTCCATACCTGCTGACTTACGCAAGGGGCTTGAAGCCTGTACGAGGGATGCTTGATGATGGAGAGTGATGATGCGGATATGTTCGCCATTCGACCTGACCATAAGGGTCCTAAAACAGTCGCTATTCTCTTGATTGTTTTCTCCATCTTTCTTGGTTTTGTAGCGAAGGCAGATCTTGATTTAGCCGGAACTGAACAGGTATCGGATGCATACATGGAACAAATTCTTGAAACTCCGAATCAGCAAGGAGACAATGTTTCCTTTGAAGAGTATCAATCGTAT